>JAEEGF012339532.1_pt1 | contig 44234 bp, 29 predicted proteins | sample 9134171 | NCBI WGS metagenome assembly JAEEGF01 (sample SAMN16246542, study PRJNA631951) | gut metagenome | biome: gut microbiome; feature: rumen; material: AP-attached | host: Bos | place: Iran: Karaj | collected 2018-10 | reverse complement strand
CGCCATGTGCGAAGCACATGCATAATTCTGCGGTAGCAGAATTATGGTACTATTAGGTCACGATCTTTGATCGATGAAATGAATATAATCAGAGAAGCAATGGCGCTTCGGATCACTAAAAGGTCCGGGGCGCTTTCTCTTTTAAAATAGACATCTCGAGGTTACATAATGAAAGGAGTAAATTATGGAAGAGTTATTTGATGCAATACATGGAGAATTATTTAGTGTATGGTTTTTGATAGGTGCAGCTCTTGTTTTCTGGATGCAGGCAGGCTTCGCAATGGTTGAGTCGGGCTTCGCAAGAGCTAAGAACGCAGGTAATATCCTGATGAAGAACCTTATGGACTTCTGTATCGGCTGCGTTGTATTTATACTTATTGGTTTCGGCCTCTTACTTGGTGAGGACGTTGTTGGTCTGATCGGTAAGCCTGGTTTCGACATTTTCACAGGATACGGAAGCTTTGACTGGTCAAACTTCATCTTCAACCTTGTATTCTGTGCAACAACAGCAACTATCGTTTCAGGTGCTATGGCAGAGAGAACAAAGTTCCTCAGCTACTGCGTATACTCAGCAATCATTTCAGCCCTCATCTATCCGATCGAGGCACACTGGATCTGGGGCGGCGGCTGGCTCGCACAGCTCGGATTCCACGATTTCGCAGGTTCATGTGCAATTCACATGGTAGGTGGTATTGCAGCATTTGTTGGTGCTAAGATGGTTGGCCCAAGAATCGGTAAGTTCGAGAGAGATGAGAATGGTAAAGTAGTTAAGGTAAATGCATTCCCTGGTCATAACCTTGTAATCGGTGCACTTGGTGTATTTATCCTCTGGCTTGGATGGTATGGTTTCAACGGTGCAGCTTGTACATCAGTAGATCAGCTCGCATCTGTATTTGTAACAACAACGATCGCTCCTTCAGTAGCAACTGTTGTATGTATGATCTTTACTTGGGTTCATTATGGTAAGCCTGATGTTTCAATGTGTCTTAACGCATCACTTGCAGGTCTTGTAGCAATCACAGCTCCTTGTGATGTAACTGATGCACTTGGTGCTTCAGTGATCGGTGCAGTTGCAGGTCTCCTGGTTGTATTCGGTGTATGGCTTCTTGATTACAAGCTTCATATCGATGATCCGGTTGGTGCTTGTGCAGTACATATGATGAATGGTATCTGGGGAACACTCGCAGTTGGTCTTTTCGCAACAAAGACTGCTCCTGGAAATGATGAGCTTGAAGGTCTCTTCTACGGTGGTGGATTCGAGCTTCTTGGAAAGCAGGCACTTGGTTTTGTATCAGTTGCAGCTTGGGCAGCAATCTGTATGATAATCGTATTTGCAATAATCAAAGCAATCTTCGGTCTTCGTGTTTCAGAAGAGGAAGAGCTTGAAGGTCTTGACCTTACAGAGCATGGTCTTGCATCTGCATACTCAGGATTCAGCATCATGGATATGTCAAACGCTATGATGAACGAGAACGAGAATACTAACCTTGGTGAGGCTGATTATGATAAGGCCAGCGAGGCTAAGAAGAAGGCAGCAGTTCCTGTTGAAAATATTACTGAGGCTATGAAGGGAACTATTCCTGACACAGGCATTAATAAAGTAGTTATTATCACAAAGCTTTCACGCTATGACAAGATAAAGAGAGCCCTGAATGAGCTCGGTGTAACCGGTATTACAGTAACTCAGGTAAGTGGTTGCGGTATCCAGAAGGGTGCCGGCGAGATGTATCGTGGAGTTGAGATGGATATGACCCTCCTTCCTAAGATCAAGCTTGAAGTTGTTGTGAGCGGTATTCCGGTTGACAGCGTCATTGAAACTGCTAAGAGAACTCTTTACACCGGTAAGATCGGTGATGGTAAGATCTTCGTATATCCTGTAAGCAGGGTTGTTAAGATCAGAACCGGCGAAGAAGATTTCGCAGCACTTCAGGATGTTGAATAATTAAATATGCCAAGTACAGCTTTGGTACGTAGCTGTATGAGAAATACTCTGCGGATATTCTGCAGAGTATTTCGGCGTTATTAAAATCGGGAGATTAAGCGATATATAGTGGTGGAATAATGATTTTGGTTGTAATATGTTAGATCGGTATTGTGTTGTAATGAACACAGTGAGTTTTTATAGATAGTGTTTCAGCAACATACATTGCGGAGGATAATAAAATGTTTGATGACAAGCTTCACGAGGAATGCGGAGTTTTCGGTATTTATTCACTGGAGGGCGAAGAGGTAGCAAAGGATATTTACTACGGTCTGATCGCGCTGCAGCATCGTGGCCAGGAGGCGGCCGGAATAGCTGTTTCCGACACGAACGGGCCGAAGGGAAATATCAATATGAGGAAGGCTATGGGTCTGGTCAGCGAGGTATTTCACAGCGAGGAGCTGGAAAGACTCCGGGGAAATATTGGCGTCGGTCACGTCAGGTATTCAACAACAGGTGGAAGTACGCCTGAGAATGCGCAGCCGATGGCTATGAAATATATCAAGGGCAGCCTTGCTCTTGTGCATAACGGAAATATAACAAATGCCGAAGAGCTGAGAGAAGAGCAGCTGAATGCGGGCATGCCGCACTATACTACCTCAGATTCGGAAATACTTGCTTATCAGGTGATACTTAACCGCGTTAAGTCAGCAACTATAGAGGAAGCTATAGCCAGAACCTCAGATCAGATCAAGGGAGGCTATGCGGTTGTTATCATGAGCCCACGTAAGCTGGTGGGAATGAGAGATCCTTACGGAATAAAGCCGCTTGTTCTCGGAAGGAAGGGAAATACGTATATCCTTGCTTCGGAAACCTCTGCATTTACAGCGGTTGGAGCTGAATTTATACGTGACATCGAACCGGGAGAGATCGTTTCTGTAACAGAGGAAGGCGTGAGCAGCGACAGAAGCCTCTGCGACAAATGCCGCAAAGCGCATTGTATATTTGAGTATATTTATTTCGCCAGAAATGATTCGATCATGGACGGCATTGAAATACATGAGGCGAGGATAAATGCAGGTCGCGCTCTTGCCCAGAAGGCACATATTGATGCGGATATAGTTGCGGGCGTTCCGGATTCCGGACTTGCAGCGGCTGAAGGTTATGCGCTTGAATCAGGGATTCCTTTTGTGCATGCATTCCACAAGAACAGCTATATCGGAAGAAGCTTCATCAAGCCTACTGACGAGGAGAGGAAGACTGCGGTTCATATGAAGCTCAGTGTCCTTAAACACGTTGTTGAGGGTAAGAGGATCATCATAATCGATGACTCGATCGTGCGCGGAACAACGATGCGTCAACTGGTTGAGATGCTCCGCAAGGCAGGTGCGAAGGAGGTTCATGTTATGATCAGTTCACCTCCGTTCCTGTATCCATGCTATTACGGAACAGATGTGCCGACAGCAGGTCAGCTTATCGCTTCACATCATTCGAATGATGAGGTCTGCAAAAACGTCGGAGCTGATTCACTTCATTATTTATCGATAGATGATTTCAAGAAGATGGTCGGTGATCTGCCAATCTGCACAGCTTGCTTCACGAATGATTATCCTGTGTAAGAGGATGAGCTGTATATATAAAATCTTTGACTTTTTGAAGGCAAAGCCATATAATGTACTTAACGAAGTAGCCAGAAGGTGAGTGCACTTCACCCGTACTGGCGATATAACTTAAGCTAAGAGAGCCGTCCGCTACTTGCCAGTGACAGGACGGCTTTTCTTATGCTCTTTACAGAATACGACAATATCAAATACGAGTCTTGTGACTGAGATGATGGTTGTAATAATCTCGTAAGTGCTCATAAGCCTCAACCCCTTTCTGCGAAGTCCAGAACGGGAGAGGAACACGTCCCCTGGCTACCCGGTTAAATACATTATATATGTCAATAATATATTAATTACTATTAACAGTCAACTGCATTGCGTGGGGAATGTAAGCGGTAGTATAATAAATACCGATCATTGTACTTGTATTGACATGAAATTGGTCGCAGAGTAGAATTGATACAGATAAAAATAGAAGTAAGGGTAGGAGAAATGATAAATATAACACCCAAGATAAAAATATGTGGTCTCAAGCGACCGGAAGATATAGAAGCGGCGAATCAGCTGCTTCCGGATTATATTGGATTTGTGTTCTGGAAGAAGAGTAAGAGGAATGTTGAACCTGAGCAGGCGAAGCTGCTGAAGGATATGCTTGACAGCAGGATAAAGGCTGTGGGCGTATTTCTTGATGCAGACATAGAGCTTGTTATCAGTCTCTTGAGGGAAGGCGTGATCGATATTGCCCAGCTTCACGGCTCTGAGGACGAAGAGTATATAAATAAGGTTAAAGCTGAGACGGGCAGAGAGGTTATAAAGGCCTTTAATGTGAATAAGCTTCCTTCGCTTTCTATTGCCGAGGAGTCGCCGGCTGACTATATCATGTTAGATTCCGGAACAGGAAGCGGTAAGGCTTTTGATCACAGTCTTCTGAGTGAAGTTAAGAGACCTTTCTTCCTTGCAGGAGGACTCAGCCCAGACAATGTTGAGGCAGCCATCTCAGAGGTTCATCCATATGCCGTAGATGTCAGCTCAGGAGTTGAAACCGACGGCCTGAAGGATCCTGAGAAGATGAAGACTTTTGTGGAAGCAACACGAGATGCTGTAAGTAAAAATAGAGATTGATTAGTGGAATGCTTTTCGGGTGATAAATGTGTATAAAAAAAACTTGTTTGTATGGACTGTACAAACAAGTTTTTTTTGCTTGGATAATTGATAAATCGTATCAGGTTCTATGGCATCGTATTCTGAACACCAAGAAAAACAGGGATTCCAGAGTTCATATCAATGATTCCATAAACAAAAGGGCGATTTAAGGAGATGTTAATAACCTCGGGTTCTTCTATAGAGGCTTCTGTGGCTGTTACAGCTGTAGCTGCCGCGGCCTTAGTTCCCTTTCGATCAACCTCTATCATGGCCTTATGTTCTATAAGGTCAACAGAGATGTGTTCGCTGTCTTCGGTGATCATCCTGCCAAACTCCGCATTTTCATCAAATATCTTATTAGCACCAAGCGACTGCACAACTTCATTCATATTTGCGCTGTATTCAGCCTTGAACTCAGGAAACTCAACCTGAAGAAGAGGTTCATAATCTCTGCTTTGGATCGCTTCATAGAGAGTGGTTTCGCCGGAAAGGATGTTATTTAGATAATCCTCTATGGTGATACCCTCCGGAGGAAGCAGTGCCATAAAGCAGTATCTGCCGCCTTTATAAAACTTAAGGAAGCCTTCACCTCCGGCAAGCTGCAGGTAACCGCATTCCATGCTGCTAAGCATGGTTACCCTTGATATAGATCCGTCAGCATTCGTAAAATCCTTATTCTTTTTGATATGATCGGTTGCGATCTCGGTCATCCATTCGCCATCAAAAGCGACAGCGTTTAGTAATACAAGTGATACCGGTGGATCAAGATTATCTAATATGGTTTGGATCCTGCCCTTGGTATTATCCTTAACCCATTCATTTATCGTTCCAACGGAGCTATCATCAAATGGTATTTCATAAAGCTCAGCCTGATAGCAGCTTATAACATCTGATATGTAGTTGTCTGATAGTCTGACATGTCCATCCTTATTTATCCATACAGAATTAACAACATTCCATTCTGCGTCAGGATCAGAACGCATATTTTCAGAAAGCACAGCCATATCCATATTTATCTCATCCGGTACGGTGTCAATGCCCGGCATTAACAGAGTTGTCAGTTCCTTCCGGGTCACACTTTCGTCATCGGTGCCGGCAGTAAGCATACCTAAAGCCATCTGCAGCGAGAGCGGACTGATAAGATAATTATCATCCGGAGAATCTCCGAGACTGACGGTTTTTGCCAGAAGATTTATTGCGCTATCTGTTAGTGCGTTACTGTGAATGCTTGAAGGGTTCTGTGTGGTAAACTCCTTCTTTTCTATTCCTTCTGCAAGATTCACAAGCTCTGAATGAGATGAGAGCTGTGATGTTTTGTCAGTTTTTTGTTTCTTGTCAGTGGATGTATTTCCACATGCTGTGAGGATCAGTGCCATCAAAACGACGATCGGAGTTATTCTTTGCTTTATTTTTAGAGTTCTATCCCTTTTCATAACCAAACCTCCTCTGCGAATGAATATTGTTTTTTTCCTGTCAGCGAAAGATCATTGTTATTTTTCTCCGGCTGCCTGCGAATGATTACTGATACTTCTTCTTTGCCTCTTCCCATATTTCTTTAAATATTTTTGTATCGGTCATGTCTGATCCGTTTTGATATTTAGGACTTATATCGCGGCCGTCTTCGGATAATGAAACTGTTCCAAAATTGACTCCACAGGATACAAAATACGTTTCGCCGTTTTCTCTGTTGCCTTTTTGCAGGAACAGCAGATATTCATTTCCTGCAACCATCATCCGGTATCCACTAACATGAAATACGGTATTTGTTTTTGGATCGAATACTTCATTTTCCAGTATTGTGATCGTTTGCCCTTCCCCCAGCTCTTCAGTGTCATCTTTATAGATTTTGCTGATCCTTACCTGAGAAAATGTCCAAAATGAATATAGATTGTTATCAGAGTATTTGAGCACAGGTTCTTCGTGATCAAGACGCTCAGCTCGAAGGATAAGGTCAGCGTCAGCTTCCATCTCCGATAATGTGTCGTAGCTTACAACTTTGGAATTGATATTTACGTGAAGGGCATCATCAACGGCAGGAGATTCTGTTGTGCCTGCTTCCGTTGGAATTGCTTCTGTCGGTCTTGTTTCTGTTGGAATCACCTCTGTCGGACCTGCTTCTGTCGGAATTGCTTCTGTTGGAATTACCTCTGTCGGACCTGCTTCTGTCGGACCGGCCTCTGTAATATTTTCAGTTCTTTGTGATGCTGTTATACTTCCGGTTGAAGAAGAGCCGGGAGAAGTATGACTTCTTTTTTTCTGTTCTGGAAGCATTTTGACGGTCAGTAAAATAATAATAAGGGCTGCGGCAAATGAAATACCGACAGTTATCCTGCTTTTTATCCGGCTATATTTTTTGGCGGTACTTTTTTCAATCCGGCTGCTGTTATTTGACTGTACCTTAGTATCGGCATCCAATATAATCTCGTCACTGATATCAGTTATCGCATCCATCAGCCTACAGACGGCCTTTGATTCTGTACCTTGCATCATCTGACTGTCAGCTTCGTGATCTTTACTTTTCATCAGACTATTGTCAGTATTGCGATTTTTATCGATCATACGGACACACCTTCTTTCTCAAGGTATTTTTTCAGACGCTGTCTCATTCTGTAAAGAAGATCTGTGGTCTTTTTTTCAGACAGATTGAAACGTTTGGCCAGTTCTCCAGTAGGAATACCATACCAGTATCGTAATATAAAAAGCCGTCGGTTTTGTCTTTTCTCGCTTGTCAGCCATACTTCAAGCAGCTCAACAAGCTGAAGATGGTCAACAGCCTGTTCAACATCATTATTTGAAGGAATACAGTCCCCCAGCTCGGAGAGGAGATAATTTGTGTCATCATTTCTTTTATCAGCCTTCTTTTTCCTGAATAATGAAAGCGATATATTACGGACTATCCTTCCCAGATATGCCTTGAGGCTTTGCGGCACTGTCGGAGGGATGGTTTCCCAAAGCCTCATATATGAATCGTTCACACATTCCTCCGCATCTTCAAGGGAATTGAGGATATTATATGATAGCGTCCTTGAGAATCGGCCATAATGAATATCCGTCATTTCTATAGCCTTTTCATTTCTTTCCTCATAAAGCGATATTATTTTTTCGTCTATTTCGTTTACCATAGTATTTGTCCTTTATTATCTCTATATCTATTAAGACGCATTTTTAACGGAAATATCGTTTTTTTATTGTTTAATTCTAACATTTTGAGGGAAGTATTTACAATAAGCAGGTGCAGAATGGTTAAGAATGGACTATACGGATAGTCTTGCACAGCAGCATGTAAAAGATATATTGAAACAGAGCAGGTATTACTCTGAAGATTTGGGAGAGAAGAAAAATTAAGTGATTAATAAAATTAATTGAAAATACGCTTGACTTTTGAAAATAAAGTTGTATACTACAAATAGTTAAAAAAGTAATCAACACATAAATTGTGATATTTTTAAGAAGCAAGGGCGCTTCGAGTATATACTCGAAGTGCCCTTTTCTGTTTTTACAAGGAGGAAAGACATGAAAGAGGTTATTAAAGAACTGCAGGAAAAGGGCTTATATGACCCGTCTTTTGAGCACGATAACTGTGGTATCGGTGCAATAGTCCAGATCGACGGAAAGGTAAGCCATAAGCTGGTTGCTGACGCTCTCAGCATAGTTGAGAGACTGGAGCATAGAGCCGGAAAGGACGCTGAGGGTAAGACCGGAGACGGTGTTGGTATCCTTACACAGATACCTCACAAGTTCTTCGTTAAGAAGCTTGCCGAGCAGGGCATAACACTTCCGGAGAGAAGACAGTATGCAGTCGGAATGTTTTTCCTGCCTCAGAACGAGCTTGATAAGAGACAGGCTAAGTCTATGTTCGAGGTTATCGTTCGTAAGGAAGGTCTGAAGATCCTCGGTTGGAGAGAGGTTGATACAGCTCCTGAGGTTCTCGGTACGAGAGCAAGAGAGTGTATGCCTGTTATCAGTCAGGTTTTCATTGAGAGACCTGCAGGCTGCGAGACAGACCTTGACTTCGACAGAAAGCTCTACCTCGTAAGACGTGAGTTTGAGCAGAGCAGCGTAAATACCTACGTTCCTTCACTTTCATGCAGAACCATCGTATATAAAGGTATGTTCCTTGTAGGACAGCTCAGAACCTTCTTCAAGGATCTCACAGATAAGGACTTCGAATCAGCCATCGCAATGGTTCATTCGAGATTCTCAACAAATACAAATCCAAGCTGGAACAGAGCTCATCCAAACAGACTCATGGTTCACAACGGAGAGATAAATACAATCAAAGGAAATGCAGACAAGATGCTTGCCCGCGAGGAGACCATGCATACAGATGTATTTTCTGATGAAGATATGACAAGAGTATTTCCTGTTATATCGTCAAGCGGATCTGATTCAGCTATGCTTGATAATACGCTCGAGTTCTTCATGATGAGCGGACTTCCTCTCCCTCTTGCAGCAATGATCGCAATCCCTGAGCCATGGGCTCACAATGAGACACTTTCCCAGGAGGAAAGAGATTTCTATCAGTATTATGCAACTATGATGGAGCCATGGGACGGACCTGCATCTATCCTTTATTCGGACGGTGATATCATGGGGGCCATCCTCGACAGAAACGGCCTCAGACCATCAAGATATTATGTTATGGATGATAACCGCCTCATCCTTTCTTCAGAGGTTGGTGTTCTTCAGCTTGATGAAGCACATATCATCAAGAAGGAGAGACTGCATCCGGGCAAGATGCTCCTCATCGATACAAAGCTCGGTAAGATCTATGACGACAAAGAGATCAAGGAAGAATACGCCCACAAGGAGCCTTACGGTGAGTGGCTTGATATGTCCCTTGAGACTCTTAAAAATATAAAGATTCCTAACGTAAAGGTGCCTGATATCGCAGGTGACGATCTGAAGAAGCAGCAGAAGGCCTTTGGTTATACTTATGAAAACTATCATGAAGGTATCAGAAATATGGCTCTTTCAGGAATCGAGCAGATAGGTGCCATGGGCGTTGATACACCAATTGCAGCACTTTCAAAGCAGGATCAGCCACTTTTCTATTTTTTCAAGCAGCTCTTCGCACAGGTTACAAACCCACCTATCGATGCAGAGCGTGAGAAGATAGTTACTTCAAAGGCTGTTTACCTTGGCAAGAACGGTAACGTACTTTCTGAGAAGCCTGAAAACGCAAGAGTACTTAAGATAGAGAACCCTATCCTTACAGACCTTGATCTCCTTAAGATCGAGCATATGAATAAGGAAGGCTTCAAGTGCGCTAAGGTTTCAATACTGTATTTCAAGAGAACTCCTTTAAAGAGAGTTATCGACAGACTTTTCGTTGATGTTGATAAGGCTTATAAGGAAGGCGCAAATATCATCATCCTGTCCGACAGAGGAGTTGATGAGAACCATGTTGCAATCCCTTCACTTCTTGCAGTTGCAGCTGTTTCAAGACATCTTGTAAGAACCAAGAAGGCAACAGCAATGTCACTTATCGTTGAGTCCGGTGAGCCACGTGAGGTACATCATTTTGCAACACTTATGGGCTACGGCGCAACAGCAATCAACCCTTACCTTGCACACGCAACCATCAAGGAGCTTGTTGATGAGGGGCTGCTTGATAAGGATTATTATGCAGCAGTTGCTGATTACGACAATGCAGTAATAAACGGAATCGTTAAGATAGCTTCCAAGATGGGTATCTCAACCATCAGATCATATCAGGGAAGCAAGATATTTGAGGCGATAGGAATATCACCTGAAGTTATAAATGAGTATTTCACAGGAACTGTGAGCCGTATCGGCGGAATCACCTTAGAGGATATCGAGAAGGCTGCAGACAAGAAGCACAGCAGAGCCTTCGATCCGCTTGGACTTGAATCAGACCTCGAGCTTACTGCAGTGGGAAGACATAAGCTTCGCAGCCAGGGAGAGCATCACAGATACAATCCTGAGACCATACATATGCTCCAGCTTTCAACCAGAGAGGGCAACTATGATAAGTTCAAGACCTACACGAAGATGGTTGACAGCGAGGAGACAGGCTACCTCAGAAGCCTTATGGACTTCAATTATCCGGAGGAAGGAATTCCTCTTGAGGAGGTTGAGAGTGAGGCATCAATCGTTCAGAGATTCAAGACCGGTGCTATGTCATACGGTTCAATCTCAGAGGAGGCTCACGAAACACTTGCGATCGCAATGAACCACCTGCACGGTAAATCAAACAGTGGTGAAGGCGGAGAGAGTGATGAGAGACTTGCTTCAGCAGGTACAAAGAATGACAGAAGCTCAGCGATCAAGCAGGTTGCCAGCGGACGTTTCGGTGTTACAAGCAAATACCTTGTAAGCGCAAGAGAAATACAGATCAAGATGGCGCAGGGTGCGAAGCCTGGTGAAGGCGGACATCTTCCTGGAAAGAAGGTTTATCCATGGGTTGCCAAGACCAGACATTCAACACCGGGTGTAAGCCTTATTTCACCACCACCTCACCATGATATTTATTCTATCGAGGATCTGGCCCAGCTTATTTACGACTTAAAGAATGCAAATAAGAACGCACGTATATCCGTTAAGCTTGTTTCGGAAGCAGGTGTAGGTACCGTAGCAGCAGGTGTTGCTAAGGCCGGTGCGCAGGTAATCCTTGTTTCAGGCTATGACGGAGGTACAGGAGCAGCACCGCTCAGCTCAATCCACAACGCAGGTCTTCCTTGGGAGCTTGGTCTTGCCGAGACTCACCAGACACTTATCGAGAACGGCCTCAGAAATATGGTTGTTATCGAGACAGACGGTAAGCTGATGAGTGGTCGTGACGTAGCTATAGCAGCTATACTTGGTGCCGAGGAGTTCGGTTTTGCAACTGCACCGCTTGTAACTATGGGATGCGTAATGATGAGAGTATGTCATCAGGATACCTGCCCTATGGGTGTTGCAACACAGAATCCTGCACTTCGTGCAAAGTTCAGAGGAAAGCCTGAATATGTTGAAAACTTCATGCTCTTTGTTGCAAGAGAGCTTAGAGAATATATGGCACGCCTTGGCGTAAGAAGCATCAACGAGCTTGTAGGAAGAACAGATCTTCTGAAGCTTAGAGATGTTAAGGACCCTGCAGAGAAGGAGCTTGACCTCAGCCGTATCCTTCTTGATATGTCAAAGATCGACAGAGATCAGCAGATATTTGATCCTGCAAGAGCTTATGACTTCAAGCTTGAAACAACCAAGGATGAGAAGATACTTCTGAAGTCTGCAGAGATCAAGAAGTCACTTAAGGAAGGTACATCATCAGAGGTTGACCTTAAGATATCAAATATCGACAGAACCTTCGGAACACTTCTCGGAGCAGAGATCACAAGAAAATATCCTGAAGGACTTCCTGAGGATACGATAACAGTTAACTGCGTGGGTGCAGGCGGACAGAGCTTCGGTGCATTTATCCCTAAGGGTCTTACACTTAAGATCACAGGCGACAGCAATGACTATTTCGGAAAGGGTCTGTCAGGCGGAAAGCTTATCCTTCACGCACCTGCTGATGCAAAATATATCCCTGAGGAAAATATCATCGTAGGTAACGTTGCACTTTACGGTGCTACAAGCGGTGAGGCTTACATCTCAGGTATGGCAGGAGAGAGATTCTGCATCAGAAATTCCGGTGCAACAGCAGTTGTTGAGGGCGTTGGCGAGCATGGCTGCGAATACATGACAGGTGGACGCGCAGTGATACTCGGACCAACAGGCAAGAACTTTGCAGCAGGTATGAGCGGCGGTATCGCATACGTATTTGATGAGGACAGCTCACTTTATAAGAATCTGAACAAGACCTTCGTACTTATGGAGAAGCTTACAGATAAGGATGAGATAAAGGATGTTAAGGAGCTTATCAGAAAGCATGTTGAGTATACCGGTTCCAAGAAGGGACAGAAGATACTTGATAACTTTGATAGTGCAGTAGAGCATTTCAAGAAGATAATCCCTGCTGATTATAAGGAGATGCTAAGACTTACAAGTCTGTATCTTGAGAAGGGGCTCAGCACTGAAGAGGCGAAGATCAGAGCATTTGAGGATTTTAACCAGTAATCGGAAGTAACTGTTTTAGGTTGAATCGTTTTAGATAAATGGAGGTAGAATAATGGGCAAGACAGGCGGTTTCATGGAATATGATAGACTTACCGGTGCTGTTATAAGTGAGGAAGAGAGAATAAAGAACTTTAATGAGTTTCATACTATGCTCAGCCCTGAAGAGCAGAAGAAGCAGGCTGCAAGATGTATGGACTGCGGCATACCTTTCTGCCAGGCAGGTAAGATGATAGCAGGTATGGCTTCGGGATGCCCTCTCAACAATCTTGTTCCTGAGATAAATGATCTTGTATTTAGAGGAGATTTTGCATCAGCATACAGAAGGCTCAGTATAACACACAGCTTTCCTGAGTTTACTTCAAGAGTATGTCCTGCACTCTGCGAGGCAGCATGTACCTGCCAGGAGTATTCAGAAGCAGTATGTACCAAGGAAAATGAGAAGACAGTAATAGAATACGCATTTGAGAATGGCCTGGTTAATGAGAGAAAATCGGATATCAGAACAGGCAAGACGGTTGCGATAGTAGGAAGCGGACCTTCCGGACTTGCAGCTGCACAGCTTCTTAACAGACGCGGTCATGAGGTTACTGTTTATGAAAGAAGCGACAGGGTCGGAGGACTTCTCCGCTACGGAATCCCTAACATGAAGCTTGATAAGTCAGTGATCGACAGAAGAGTTAAGCTTATGGAGGAGGCAGGCGTTCACTTCGTAACAGGCGTGAACGTTGGTAAGGATATCAAGGCTGAAGAGCTTAGGAAGAAATACGACTGCGTAGTACTTGCCTGCGGTGCTTCAAATCCAAGAGATATCAAGGCTCCGGGCAGAGATGCGAAGGGAATATATTTTGCAGTGGACTTCCTCGGAAGAGTTACAAAGCAGCTTCTGGACAGTGATTTCAATGCGGTTCCTTATGATATGGCTAAGGATAAGGACGTTGTGATAATCGGCGGCGGTGATACCGGTAATGACTGTGTAGGAACCTGTATCAGACTTGGTGCCAAGAGCGTTACCCAGCTTGAGATGATGCCTGAGCCACCGGTCGAGAGAGCTGCAAACAATCCGTGGCCTGAGTGGCCGAAGGTCCTTAAGACGGATTACGGCCAGGAGGAAGCTATTTACAAGTTCGGTCATGATCCACGTATCTATCAGACAACTGTTAAGGAATTCATCAAGGCGAAGGATGGCAGCCTTAAGGAGATATGTATAGTTTCTCTTAAGCCTGTTAAGGACGAGAAGACCGGCAGAATGAATATGGTTCCTGTAGAGGGCAGCGAGAAGATCATCCCGGCACAGCTTGTACTTATTGCAGCAGGCTTCCTGGGAAGTGAGAAATACGTTACAGATGATTTCGGCGTAGAGCTTGACGGCAGAACTAATGTTAAGACTGAGGCAGGAAGCTATCTCTCATCACAGAAGAATGTTTATACTGTAGGAGATATGCATAGAGGCCAGTCACTTGTTGTCTGGGCTATAGCCGAAGGAAGAAAGGCTGCAGCAGAGATCGATAAGGCGCTTATGGGTTATACAAATCTATAAATAGAAGAGTCCTGTTTATGTAGTATAGAATATGAATAGTAAATAATGTGGCAGGCAAAACTGTGTGAAATACGGATTACAACAAATACTATATGATCAGACAGTGAAAGGATAGAAAAATGGCTAAATATATATTTGTTACAGGCGGAGTTGTTTCAGGACTTGGTAAAGGTATAACAGCTGCTTCCCTTGGAAGACTTCTTAAGGCAAGAGGACTAAAGGTTGCAGCGCAGAAGCTGGATCCATATATCAACGTCGATCCGGGTACCATGAGCCCTTACCAGCACGGTGAGGTTTATGTTACGGAGGACGGCGCTGAGACTGACCTTGACCTCGGACATTACGAGAGATTCATCGATGAGGATCTGAATAAATATTCCAACCTCACCTCAGGTAAGGTTTACTGGAATGTTCTTAATAAGGAAAGAAGAGGTGAATACCTGGGCTCAACGGTCCAGGTTATTCCTCATATTACAAACGAGATAAAGGATTTTGTTTACAGAGTAGGAAATGAGACCGATGCAGACGTTGTCATCACTGAGATCGGTGGTACTATCGGTGATATCGAGTCACAGCCGTTTATCGAGGCCGTAAGACAGATATCTCTTGAGGTTGGAAAGGAGAACAGCCTCTTCATCCACGTTACTCTGGTTCCTTATCTCCACGGCTCTGACGAGCATAAGTCAAAGCCGACTCAGCATTCCGTTAAGGAGCTGCAGGGTATGGGCGTTAGCCCTGACATCATCGTCCTTAGATGTGACGAGCCGCTTGAGGAAAGTATTTTCAAAAAGATATCACTTTTCTGCAACGTTAAGGAGGACTGCGTTATCGAGAATATCACCCTCCCTAATCTCTACGAAGCACCGCTAATGCTTGAGGAGAACGGTCTGTCGGATGTAGTCTGCAGAGAGCTTAAGATAGACGCTGCAAAGCCTGATCTTACTGAATGGAACAAGCTTGTTGACAGCATAAGAAGCCTTGACAGAAAGATCACTATCGGTCTTGTAGGAAAATACGTTCAGCTTCACGACGCTTACCTTTCAGTAGCTGAGGCACTTCATCATGCGGGCTACGGCGTAGGTGTTGAAGTTAAGATCGAATGGATAGACTCAGAGGAGCTGACAGAAGAGAATTACGAGGAAAGACTTGGAAAGCTTAACGGAATCATAGTTCCGGGCGGCTTCGGTGACCGCGGAATCGACGGTATGATCCTCTCTGCAAAATACGCAAGAACACACAATATCCCTTACTTCGGCATCTGCCTTGGTATGCAGATAGCAGTAATCGAGTTTGCAAGAAACGTTGCAGGACTTACACGCGCCTGCTCAGGTGAGTTCCATGATGCGACGGAGGTTAAGGTCATCGACTTCATGCCGGGCCAGTCTGACAGCGTTAATAAGGGCGGAACACTTCGTCTCGGAAGCTATCCTTGTGTTGTTACACCGGGAACTCTTATGGAAAAGTGCTATTTCCCTGAAGTATTTGATGTGAAGGCAGCAGCAGAGGGAAGAAATATCATCCACGAGCGTCACAGACACAGATATGAGTTTAACAATGAATATAAGGAAGTTTTGACACAGGCAGGACTTGTTGTTTCAGGCCATTCACCGGACGGTGAGCTGGTTGAGACAGTTGAGATTCCGGAAAATGATTTCTATCTCGGAGTACAGTTCCATCCGGAATTCAAGTCGCGTCCGAACAGACCTCATCCTCTCTTCCTTGATTTTATCGAGAAATCATCAAAAATAGATAAATAAACAGCATAAATCTTATTTACATTTCAGAAAAAAGGTCTATAATGATTTAGAAAAATTTGGCAAAGAAGCTGCACCATTAAAATATTTCAGAGGAAAAGATCATGAAAGATTATAACAAAAAGCTGATACTTGAAGACGGAAGCGAGTACTACGGGTATTCCTTCGGAGCTGAAAAGGATACGGTTTGTGAGATCGTATTTAACACTTCTATGGCGGGCTATCAGGAGATAGTTTCCGACCCTTCATACACCTATCAGGGAGTGGTAATGTCATATCCACTGATCGGTAACTACGGAATCACGGACGAGGATTTCGAGAGCAGGATGATAAGTCCGTCGGCTCTTATCGTAAGAGATATAAACGACAATCCTTCCAATTTCAGATTCACAAGAACTCTTCCGGAGCTTCTTCTTGAGAACGACATTCCGGGAATATATGGTGTGGATACCAGAAAGCTGGTTAGAAATATAAGAGATAAGGGTAGTGAGAGAGGACTTCTGACTGACCCTTCGGTTTCGGTTGAAGAAGGTCTTAAGATCATCAGCGAGACACCGATCAAGAGAGATGCGGTTGAAAAGTGCAGCTGTAAGAAGAGATGGTATATACGTACAACAAATCCTAAGTTCAAGGTTGTTGTTATCGACTGCGGCGCAAAGACAAATATTTTAAGAGAGCTCAGTAAGCATGGCTGCAATATCACAGTTGTTCCTTTTGATACAAGTGCTGAAGAGATCATGTCACTTGATCCGGACGGAATCATGATATCAAACGGCCCGGGAGATCCGGAGGATGTGAAGCCGGTTATCGAGACGCTTAAGGCTCTTCACGGAAAGCTTCCTATGTTTGGAATATGCCTCGGCCATCAGCTCATCGCACTCAGCTACGGTGCGAAGACCTACAAGCTGAAGTTCGGTCACAGAGGCGGCAATCATCCTGTAAAGGATCTTGCGACCGGAAGGATAGAGATAACAAGCCAGAACCACAGCTACGCAGTTGATCAGGATTCGGTAGAGGGTACAGGCCTTAAGATATCTCATATCAATCTTCTGGATAATACAGTTGAAGGACTTGTTTCAGAGGAGGACAGATGCTTCTCCGTTCAGTATCATCCGGAAAGTGCACCGGGACCGCAGGACAGCACCTATCTGTTCGACAGATTCATAAAGAATATGGAGGATTACAGGAATGCCTAAGAGAACTGATCTAAAGAAAATACTTGTTATAGGTTCCGGCCCTATCGTTATAGGCCAGGCAGCCGAATTCGACTATGCAGGAACACAGGCCTGCCTCGCACTTAAGGAGGAAGGCTATGAGGTTGTTCTTGCCAATTCCAATCCTGCAACCATCATGACAGATACATCAATAGCCGATAAGGTATATATGGAGCCACTTACTCTGAAATACCTTGCAAGGCTTTGCAGATTCGAGAGACCTGATGCCATCGTTCCGGGTATCGGCGGACAGACAGGCCTCAACCTTGCCATGCAGCTTTATGACAAGGGCGTACTTGACGAGTGCGAGATAGAGCTTCTCGGAACAGATGCTGCCAGCATCAAGATGGCAGAGGACAGAGAGCAGTTTAAGGAACTCTGCGAGAGAATAGACGAGCCTGTTGTACCTTCTATCATTACTTATAGTGTAGAGGAAGGACTTAAGGCGGCTGACGAGATCGGTTATCCGGTCATCCTCAGACCTGCATTTACTCTTGGCGGTACAGGCGGCGGTTTCGCGTACAACCCTGAAGAGATGGCTGCAATGATGAAGAATGCTCTGAACCTTTCACCTGTTCACCAGGTACTTGTTGAGAAGAGCATCAAGGGCTACAAGGAGATAGAGTACGAGGTAATCAGAGACGCTAACGATACAGCTATCGTTGTCTGCAATATGGAGAACCTTGACCCTGTAGGTATTCATACCGGTGACTCAATAGTAGTCGCTCCTAGCCAGACACTTACAAATAAGGAATATCATATGCTCAGAGACAGTGCGCTGAAGATCATCAGAGCACTGAATGTAAAGGGAGGCTGCAATGTTCAGTTTGCCCTGGACCCTGAGTCTTTCAAATATTATGTTATCGAGGTTAACCCTCGTGTTTCAAGATCTTCGGCACTTGCTTCAAAGGCCAGCGGCTATCCGATAGCAAGAGTTTCTGCGAAGATCGCAGTAGGCATGAATCTTGATGAGATCCAGCTTGCAAATACACCGGCCTGCTTCGAGCCGTCACTTGACTATGTGGTTACGAAGATGCCGAGATTCCCATTCGATAAGTTCACTCTCGCTTCAAATACCCTTTCTACTCAGATGAAGGCTACAGGCGAGGTAATGAGTGTCGGAAGAACTATGGAGGAAAGTCTCCTTAAGGCCATAAGATCCCTTGAGGACGGCAAGAACCATATTCATCTGAAGAAGTTTGATACAGCAAGCCTGTCAGATAAGCCATATCCTGAAAATATTGCAGAGGCGCAGGAGAAGCTCCTTAAATATATCGAAGAGGGTACAGACGACAGAATCTATGCTATCTCACAGCTTATGTGGCTTGGCACCGACTATCAGCTGATCTACGACAGAACAAGGATAGATATGTTCTTCCTGGACAAGATCAAGAGGATAGTTGATTTCGAGAAGAAGCTTGAGGAGAGAGCTAAGAAGCTTGAAGAGGCAAATGCCAAGAATGGTGAGACTGATATCAATCAGGCACTCCTTCAGGAAATACTGGATAAGAAGCTCCTTTACGAAGCTAAGCGTATGGGCTTCTCTGATTCATATATAGCAGAGCTTGTTGGCGTTAAGGAGGATGATATCTGGAAGCTCAGAACCGGTTACGGCCTGTTCCCTGTTTACAAGATGATCGATACCTGTGCAAGCGAGTTTGACAGCTATGTTCCTTACTTCTACTCAACCTATGAGGAAGAGAATGAGTCAATAGCCTCTGACAGACAGAAGGTAATAGTACTTGGTTCAGGTCCTATCAGAATCGGTCAGGGTGTTGAGTTCGATTATTCTACAGTTCATGCCGTAAGGACACTGCAGTCACTCGGCTATGAAGCAATAGTTATAAATAACAATCCGGAGACGGTTTCAACCGATTATACAACAGCAGATAAGCTGTATTTTGAGCCTCTTACTCCGGAGGATATTATGAATATCATAAATCTCGAGAAACCTCTCGGAGTCATCTGCTCACTTGGTGGACAGACTGCCGTAAATCTTGCTGAGCCTCTTATGAAGCGTGGTGTCAAAATCCTCGGTACTGACTGTGATGCCATATTTAAAGCTGAGGACAGAGATGCCTTCATCGAGGTTATGGAGAGCCTTTCGGTTGCTCATCCAAACGGACAGGCAGTTACAAATATAGAGGACGGCGTTAAGGCTGCTGAGAAGATAGGTTATCCTGTGCTTGTACGTCCAAGTTTCGTTCTCGGCGGAAGAGCTATGGAGATCGTTGCCAACGAGACCATGCTCCGTCATTACCTTAAGACAGCTGTTGAAGTTGATGAGGACAGACCTGTACTTGTCGACAAATACGTTGTCGGTAAAGAGGTTGAGATAGATGCGGTTTCAGACGGTAAGGAAGTATTTATCCCGGGTATCATGGAGCTTGTTGAGAGAACAGGCGTACATTCCGGAGATAGTACCAGTGTTTATCCGCCGTATTCACTTTCAGATAAGGTTAAAGAGAAGATCGCTGATTATACTACCAAGCTCGGTATTGGAATAGGTATAGTCGGACTGTTCAATATCCAGTATATTGTTGATAAGAATGATGATGTTTATGTTATAGAGGTTAACCCAAGAGGGTCAAGAAGTGTGCCTTTCCTTTCGAAGTCTACAGGCCTTCCGCTTGTTGATATCGCTGTTAAGGCAATGATGGGAATCAGCCTTGCTGAGCAGGGAATAACAGAGCTTATCCATCCGGAGAAGAAGTTCTGGTATGTAAAGACACCGGCATTCTCATTTGCTAAGCTGAACGGAATGGATTCATATCTTTCACCTGAGATGAAGTCGACAGGTGAGGCAATCGGATATGACAGAAGACTGAAGATAGCTTTCTATAAGGCGCTCCAGGCTTCAGGCATCAAGATGAAATCATATGGTACTGTAATGGTAACTCTTGCCGACGAGGATAAGGAAGAGGCTCTTCCTCTTGTTAAGAGATTCTATGAGCTCGGCTTTAATATCGAGGCTACCAAGGGTACAGCAGAGTTCCTGAAGAGCCACGGCATCCGAACAAGGCTGAGAGGCAAGCTTTCAGACGGCAGTGATGAAGTACTTCGCTCTATACAAGCGGGCTATGTTAGTTATATAATAAATACGAGAGCGATAATGTCAGGTATTCACTACGGTGACGGTGTAGCGATCAGACAGTGTGCTGTAAGAAATGGTGTTACTGTATTTACCTCACTTGATACCGTAAGGATACTGCTTGATGTTCTCGAGGAGATAATACCTGAGATCTCTACGATCTAGCTGATGGTGAAGAAAGGAGTGGGGTGCAGATGGAAAACGAACTTGAGAAGGTGCTGGAATACATAGAGGAAGAGGACGTTAAGTTTATACGTCTTGCTTTCAGAGATGCTTTTGGTGTACAGAAGAATATCTCTGTCATGCCGGGTGAGATAACGAAGGCCATTAGGGATGGTATTCCTATCAATGCGAGAGCGATCGCCGGTTTTGAGGGCTGTAAGGATGCAAACCTTTACCTTAAGCCTGATACAACAACGCTTGCGATACTCCCATGGAGACCTGACAGCGGCAGGGTTGTTCGTCTGTTCTGCGATGTATTTACTGCTTCGGGAAGGTATTTCGAAGCTGATACAAGATATATACTTAAGAAGGCTGTTGATAAGGCCAAGGATAAGGGCTTTGAGTTCAAATTCGGTTCAGAGACAGAGTTCTATCTCTTCAAGAAGGATGATGAGGGAAATATCACTGATGAGCCTTACGATAACGCAGGCTATCTGGATATTGCTCCTCTTGATAAGGGAGAGAACATCAGACGTGAGATCTGTCTCACAATAGAGAAGATGGGCCTTACACCTGAGAGGTCGCACCATGAGAGAGGTCCGGGACAGAATGAGATAGACTTCCATTACGGCAGACCTATGAAGGCGGCTGACCAGATGACTACCTTCAAGATGGTTGTAAATACGGTTGCCGACAGAAACGGCCTTAAGGCTGATTTCTCGCCTATGCCGCTTAAGCATATGCCGGGCAACGGTTATCATATCAATATTTACGCAACGAGTGAGTCAGGTGAGGATGTAGCTGAGTATGTGGCTGCAGGTATACTGGACAAGATCAGGGATATAACCATATTCCTCAATCCGACAGAGGCTTCCTATGCAAGATTCGGAAGAAGTACAGCTCCGGACAGAGTTAACTGGTCTGAGGCCGGTGAGTCAGAGCTTGTCTATATCGATAAGCATATTGGCAGCAAGACAAGAGTGGAACTTAGATCTCCGGATGCAATGAGCAATCCTTATCTTGTTTATGCACTTCTTATCCGCGCAGGTATGTACGGAATAGAGAATAAGCTTCAGCTTCCTGAGGTGGATGATGCAAATGGTCCGATGCTTCCGAAGACAATAGAAGAAGCAGCGGCTGCAGCGGCAGAGAGTGAATTCGTTAAGAGTATCCTTCCACAGGAGATAATCGATAGATATACAAGGTTTTAATTTGAAATACAGCAGTGCTACAGATTTGATGTGACGATTCACGTAGATCAATGCAGCATATAAATGTTCGGTCAGGTGGAGAGAAATGGCAAAGGATAGTGAAAGACAGAAGTCGATAATAATAGTCGGCGGGTCCGAACAATTTAATACCCTCGTCAAGAAGTCTCTTGCCGGAGAAAACTATACTACGATCGAGATCAAGAGAAGTGCTGCGGCAGCGAGAAGAGCTATTCTTGAGAGAAGCTTCGATCTTGTGATAATATACGCGCCGCTTCCGGATGAGCTGGGGCATCAGTTTGCTCTGGATGTATGCACAACTTATTCATCATCTGTTCTGATGGTAACACCGAACGAGATCATGAAGGACGTTTCGGAATATGTTTCCGATTTTGGAGTAGTGGTTCTTGCAAAGCCTGTGGAATACGAAAGGCTTCTCAGAACGGTCAAGTTCATGACTGCGGTGCAGGAAAGACTTCACACTGCCAATATGAAGATAAGGTCCCTTGAAAATAAGCTTCGTGAGGAGAAGCTTATCGGAAGAGCAAAGTGCCTTCTTATCGAGAAGAAGGGCATGAGCGAGGCTGATGCTCATAGATTCATCGGTAAGAGAGCCATGGACGAAAGCCTTACGAGAAAGCTTGTGGCTGAAGATATCATAGATGAACTAAGCTGATATAATAATAAAACCCGGATTGATTTGAAGATCGGTCCGGGTTTTTTATATTGCTTATATTTTCATAGCTGAAATGATGTGCTATAATCCAATATTAGCTATTAATGTAATAGGAAATTAAGGGACTCCTTTTCATTAGTACAGTGAATGGTTAGTATTTATAAAAAGTGATGGGACAATATGAGAATAGCGGTTTGTGATGATGAAGAAAAATACCGTCAGGATATAAAGAAGAGGATAGACAGAGTGTGTAACAGTCTGGATGTCCTGGTTGATGAGTACTCAGACGGAAGAGAACTAATAAAAAGCTTTGAAAAAAGTCCGTATGATATGGTATTTCTTGATATAGAGATGCCGGCAATGGACGGTATAACGCTTGCTAAAAAGCTCCGGGCTATAAGTGAGGGGCTTTTTATCGTGTTCCTGACGGGACATGTGGAATATGCGCTTACAGGCTATGAGGTGAACGCGCTTCGGTATCTTACGAAGCCTGTGGATCCGGATAAGCTGAAAGAGGTTTTAAAATACGTCTCAGACAGAGCCAAGTCGAAGCAGCAGCTTTTGATCAGGGAGGAAGGCGAAGAACTCCTTCTGGACATGGATTCTGTTATATTTCTTGAAGCGCAGAATCAGTATATAAGGATAATGACTGACGGCGGAGAGCACCTTGTGAGATATAACATCTCGGATTATGATAAGGAGCTGACACCACATGGGTTCTTCAGAACTCACAGGAGCTACATCGTTTCTCTTGGAAGGATCAAGAAGCTTGGTAAGTCAGAGGTTATAACTGACAGTGGCGATACTATCCCTGTCAGCAGGGGAAATATGCAGAGCCTGAAGGAACGTTTCTATGCATTTGTGGATAAGGAGTCTATATAAAAAGTGGGATTAGAATCAACGGCTGAGATAATCAGATATATCATAACCTGTTTAATATCATATTCTTCCTATGCACTCCTTCTTATAGACGTGGTGCTTGTACTTGCGTGCCTGATGGGCAGGAAAGTGGAGCTTAGAAAAAGAGCTTTTATTGTTGTACTTATAGGGCTGGGTGCTTATATAATCGTACAGCTCACTTTCTATCTGATCGCTGAACATGAATCAAAACACTGCTTTATGAGTAAGAAAGAGTTGGATATATTCATATGGCTGGCAGAGAATGCAGGATGGATGTTTACTGTTCTTCTTGTGCTTGTATTTTCACTTACGGTTTATAAGAAAAAGAAATTCTTCAGAACCGTAGAGACCTTCCTGTGTGCATTTCTTCTTGCCCAGTATTGGAGCGAGATAATGCTGTATTTCTATACGTATTTATTTGGGCTGGATATCGAAACGGCAAGTGCCAGTATTTCTCTTGGAATATGCATGGAAGGCTTTATATTTCAGTTGATCAACCTGACTATAACAGTCGCTCTGTTTATAGCGCTCTATTACGGAATGTATAAGAAGGGGCGTTTTCTGAAGATTGATGGTAAATATGTTATTATACTTGTTGCCTGGGAGATCGTGCTTTATATCGTTCCGATGCTGCCGTTTCTGGCGGTTTTTGACGGTGAAGATAATCAGCAGAGAGCTATACAGGGGATACTTGCTGTATTTATACTTATACTGGGCGTATTTATCCCGGTTATCCTCATCATGATGGTGACAAGAAAATATTTTATGGAGAAGAATATCCAGCAGGAAAAATACATGAATGCGCAGCTGGATTATATCAGGCAGTATAAGATATCGCAGAATGAGACGAGGGCCTTCAGACATGATATCATCAACAATCTGCAGCTTATGGATATGCTGATGAATGAGGGGAAGACAGCAGAGGCGAAGGAACATCTGGAAGCAATGCTGGGCGAGGTCAAGGCCCTGTCGCCGAAGAATATAACCGGTGATGAGATGCTGGACTGCATAGTCTCCATGAAGACCGAAAAGATGCAGGAGCTTGGTATAAAATATTATGCTGACGGAGTTATCGACGGCGGGCTCAATATGAAGCCGACGGATATTTGCAGTGTATTTGCAAATGCCTTCGATAACGCGATAGAGGCCTGCGCGAGACTTCCGAAGAGTGCGCCGAAGAGAATAGATTTTAATATCAAGAGAACTGATAAGTTCTACAATATGAGACTTTCGAATTCAAGTATCAATGAGGCGGATGCGGATACGCTCTTTGATAACGACAGCCATTATACCTCGAAGGATGACGAGAATATACACGGCTTCGGTACCAAGAACATGAAACATGCCCTCGAAAAATACGGGGGCATGCTGAAGGCTAAAACCGAAAGGGGAAGATTCGTCCTCACGATAGTGATACCGAGAGATTAAACCTCCTTTTTGACGGTCAGCTGAAGTTTTCTATAAATGCTATCATTGCTGATACCATATTCGGTTCGCTTGAATAATAAACAGTTTTCGGCCCATCGATAAAACGCATGAAGGTACCGGCGCCTTGCTTAACCTGAAGATTCATAAGTATATTGGTGCCCGGAAGAGGGCGCTCAAGGGCATAAAGCTTATCTTCGCATTCATTAAAGTATTTCAGCTTTCTTCGGAAGGCCGGATCGTCGGTGTTATCTGATGAGTATATCTCAATAAATGGTTTACATAATGATAAATATCTGTTGAATTCTACCTGAAGGGCGAGGGCTATGGCTTTGCTGTGAAAGAGAAATTGTGGCATTCCGCTGCAATCTCCGCCAATCGAGTTTGACATCACTGCGGATATCCCTTCTACCACGATCAGGGTTCTCTTCAGAATACCGTCACGAAGATTTGGATAATAATATGGCTCTACGGCTCCCGTTCTGTAAAGAGGGAGCCATTTGTTTATTACAGTTACCATATCGCCATATGGCCTTTTAGTTGTGTGGATGATCTTCAGGTGGCTGCCTTTATTCAGAAGTCCCATCATATATTCTGACCATTCTTTAGTAAACGCGGGATCCTCGTAAAACCAGTCAAGAGTCTCGTCAGAATACATATACATATTCACAGGCTGCTTGAGGGCGGTCACATGATGCATCAGTTCAAGATGCATACGCCGTTTACCTTCCTTTCCGTAGTCTACATCGGTGGCAACTGAGGTAAAGGCAAAATCATTCGGATCAACCTTAGGAGGTGCTTCTGTATTGTCCTTGAGCCAGATGGTAATGAGCTTTTTGATGGCAGTCTTGTCGTCGGGAAGGAGAACACCGTGGTTGATTATCTCCGAAAGGATATTTCTCTGATATATGTTATTGATCTTGTTGGCAAAGAATTCTGCTGCGGGTTCGATAAAGTTTCTGTGAGTCGGAATACCCCTTTTACCGCTTCGTAGCCGTCCGATATAAGAAGGATCAAAGAAGAGGGCGTTGGCAAGAGTTACATTTTTGGTATTTGTAAGGTTCATTAAAAAATCAATTTTTTGACTTTCGTTCATAATAGTCTCCCCAATTGTCTATAAGTGGCATGAAAATGCCATAAATTGCCAGTTCTCTTAGTAAAATACCATATTATATGCAGTTTTACAATGATTTGTGGCAATTTTCGTGCCGTATGTGGCAATTTTTGGCTTTTCTTGTCATACCATTTTTTACAAAAATGTAGTATTGTATGATTAATAGATCTCCAAAAATCTATATAGAAGGCTGCGGACACGCTACATCGTCTGCGGCCTTCTTACATTTCTGCGTGCAGGCAGCCATTGTTTGTCCGTTTTATCAAGCGGGTCTATGTAAATAGGCGGTTTTTCCGATAAAAAAGTGTTGGGATAATTGCCTGTTTTTTGTTATAATAACTATGTCTGCGGGTCTGTACGCAGGAGGGTATATTCTGCGGCCATAGACAGCGGATCAAGAATCATAAATAACTGTATTTTAAAATACAGAGATAAATATATTTGTTCAGGAGAAGAGACGGATGAAGGACGAAAAGGTTTGGGAAGTACTCGGGATTGAACCGGGTTCAGCTGAAGAGATCATAAGAAATGCATACCGGATAAAGCTTGCTGATACGAATCCGGAGGATGATCCGGAGGGCTTTAAGATCCTTAGAGAGGCCTATGAGAAGGCGATAGAGATAATAAACAGGCCGGCTGAGGAACAGGTACCTGCAGAGGAAGAGGATGACAGTCCGGAAGGGCTTCTCATTAAAAAGGTTGAGGAGCTTTATTTCGACGTGCTGAGGAGAAATGATCCTGAGGCGTGGAAGGATATATTTGACGATCCTCTTATCGAAGGACTTGATACGGTTGATGAGGTCAGAAGAAGATTCCTCAGATTCACCATGTCGCACTTTGTTTATTCAACAGATATGTGGAAGGCACTGGATGAGATTTTCAGATTCGTGGATGAGCAGGCAGCTCTTTCGGAGGAGTTTCCGCCTGATTTCATCTCGTACATAGTTGAAAGAATAGTTGATGGCGATTATTTCGTATATACAGAGACTACAACCGCTGATGATCCGCTCTGCAGCATTATAAGGTCGTACCCGATCGAGAGGCTTGGGGAGACACAGGACGAGGAGATGGACTGCAAAGAGGATGTTTACATCAGAAGCATCGCGGCCCTGCTTCCGCTTTATGCAAGTATCGATAATAAATACTCCTCTGATGAAGAGAAGGAGGCTTGCAGGAAGGAACTTGCTGACAGGCTCGTCCTTGCAAGAGAGTATAAGGTTTTTCATCCGTTTGAGGGTGTGGGACTTATGCTTTATTACTATGTTTCGGATGAGTTCGACAAGGCACTCGAGATAGCAGGATATTATATCGCAGATGAAAGAATTGACAGCTTTGATAACTTCTCTGTTGCATATGCGGCTCATATCGCTATGGAGAACTGTATAAGGAACGACGTAGCTCCTACAGGCTTTGATAAGCTTAGAAAGAGGCTGGAGGATATCGTTGCAAATAACAGGAAATTCAATATGGCACATTTTGCTCTGTCACAGCTCCTTAATCTTGAAGGAGATTATGTAAACTCGTCAGAGCATATTCTGAATGCTTCCGAATTCAATGAAGCAAGTATAGAGATCGATGAATTCATGAATAAGAATGATAAGAGTCTGGTTGAATACTACAAGAAGAGGATTGACGGTCCGGAGGCTTCCGACAGCGATGTTATAGAGCTTGGATGGTGCCTTCTCAGGGATGAAAGTATTCCAAACGAAGAGATCACAAATATGCTTGATAAGATAAAGCCTGAGGGAGAGCTGGAGTATAATTATTACAATCTCTATGCCAGATGCCTGGTCAAGGAGGATAATTTTGCAAAGGCTGATCCTTATGTCAGACGCTGGCATGAGCTTCTGCTTGAGATTCAGGAAAGATATGAGAAATACGGTGATGAGGACTTCACAGATGAAGAGAAGAAGCGCCTCTCAAGAGTTGGCTACAGCTATTATCTGATGGCTCTCTGCGATGGCGAGAAGGACAGAAAGGAAGAGGCAGAGAAGAACTATAGGGCGGCTATTGATTTCGCTGAGAGTAAGAATGATAAGGTTATCTTCCGTAAGGTGCTGGGAGAGTATTTCCGTAAGGAAGGTATGTTTGATAAGGGCTTCGATGTATGGAATGAGATCATCGAGATAGAGCCGAGATTCACCTATGCATATATCATGAGGCAGGAGGCTGCCTACAAGACCTACCGCGCACGTCAGGTAATTAATGATTTCTTTGACATAATCGGCTTTGCGCCTGAATATAAGATGGCTTATGTTTATGCTGCAAAGGTATTTAATAATTATAACCAGAGCGAGGATCTTGCTAAGGTTATCGAGAAGGCTGAAGAGAACGGTGCAGTAAGTCCACAGCTTATGTTTGAGAAGGCGAGAGGCCTCAGAAAGGACGAAAATAACGAAGAAGCTGTGAAGCTTTTCGAGGAGCTTGAGGCTGATTTCCTTAAGGAAAATGAGGAGAAGGCTGAAGCTGAGAAGAATGCCGAAATTGGTGAGGCTGAAGGAATAGAGGCTGAGAAGGCTGAAGCTGCAGATGCAGAAGCTAAGCAGAGCGAGAACGAAGAGGAAGAGGGCAAGATCGAGGATAAGGCGGCCTTCTATGCAGATTACGGCTACTGCCTCTATGATTACGCAAAGCAGCTCTTAAGACAGGGCGATACCGAAGAAGAGCGTAAGAAATATAAAGAGATGCATGATGAGGTGATAGATAAGGCATGGAGCTGCGTTAATAAGGGACTCGATGCCAATAAGATGAACATGCATGTTCACTGGCTTCTCACCGATATCCTTGAGCATAAGCATATAGATGCCGAGGGTGAATACAACAATATGAAGGAGCTCTTCCCGAATGACAGCAGTGTAGACTATGAATACGGCTGCTATCTTGAGAGAATGGGCAAGAAAAAGGAAGCTGTCGAGCAGTTTATATCAGCAACCAAGAAGGATCCGGAGCATCAGGACGCTTACGGCAAGCTTACGGATCATTTCATAGATGAATATGCAAAGACTGAGGATAAGGCAGATTACGACACCGCTATCGGATACATCGAACGTCAGATAGAAGCCTGTGATGATGCATTCTACCGTATCAAGCAGGCACTGGCTTACATAGACGGCTACGAGTTTGAGAAGGCACTTGATGCGGCCGAGCTTGCAGTAAAGCATGAGCCGGACAATATATTCTCGTATAATGCCAAAGGCTATGCACTTATGATGATGGACAGGCTTGAAGAGGCAGAGGAAGCCTTTAAGACCGGTCTCTCATATATGAAGACACCTCGCAGGACTGCGCTTCAGAGTAATCTCGTATACTGCCTGGAAAGACAGTATAAGTATAAGGAGGCTTACGAGGTTTATGCTGAGTTCTGCAGCAACTTCAATATGGATTCGAAGGACAATAAAGAGCGTAAGGCGAAGCTGCTGAAGCGTATGGAGGACTATGAAGGCGCTGAAGAGCTTTACGGCCAGTGCTTTGATGAGTGTGCTGCTAAATATCTGGCTTCCGAGAGTAAGGATTTTCCAAAGGCTGATAGATTTAAGCTGTATAAGGTCACTTCTAAGGCGAAGGCAGCAGATAATAACAGAGATGATATGGCAGATCTGCAGCTTACAATGATGGATATGTATGTCCTTTCCGGAAATAAAAAGCGTTTCGAGGAGCTTTCTGAGGATACTACCAAGTTTGCCGAGAAGGAGCTTGGAAGAAACGGCATAGAAAGGCTGATTAAGAAGGATAAACTGGATTCTGCGCTTAAAGAGGAGATTCAGGACAGAGTGTCGGCTGTTCAGATGGTGGGTATGCAGATGCTTTATGTAAGCAGAAATTATAAGCTTGCTGAGAGATGTCTGGAGCTTGCAGCGAAGCTGATCGAGTTCTTCAAGGATGATGAGGAGGCAAAATACTCATTTAACTGGTCAGCTCTCGTATATATGCGCTACGCGGAAAGCTGTTACAGAAACGGTCACAAGGATAAGGCGGCTGCGGCAGCAAAGAGAGGATTGGAGTTCCTGAGCAGCGGTAAGAAGAGTCTGGAGCAGCATCTGGATTATCCGGCTCAGCGTCCGAGAAGACTCAGTGAGGTTGCAAAACTGTATTTCTTTATGGGCGAGAGGGACAAGGCATACGAACTTATAGACCAGATGAGCAGATGCGGCCTCTGCAGTGACAATAACGGAGAAAGATACGGACTCTGCAGTGACTGCCATGAAAGAAAATGCTACGAAGTTTACCTTACACTTGCAAAATTCGCTGAATTAGAGGATAATTATAAATTGGCGTTGGATTACTATAAGAAGGCGCATGATATAACGGCAGATGATTCGGAGGTTGAGATTGCCATAGAGGTACTCAGCCGAAAGTAACGTTTTTTGGAGGCATAAAGTGATAATAGGAATAGATCTGGGAACTACAAACAGTCTTGCTGCATATTACACGGAAGAAGGACCCCGTATTATTCCCAATAGACTTGGTGAGAGACTGACACCGTCCATAGTAAGTATCGATGAGGACGGAACTGTATATATCGGAGCAACCGCGAAGGAAAGGAAGATGCTTTATCCTGATACCTGTGCGAGCGTATTTAAGCGTGACATGGGCAGTGATAAGAAATACACCCTTTCCGGCAAGGATTACACGGCTGTGGAGCTTTCTTCGCTTGTCCTCAAATCCCTTAAGGAGGATGCAGAGGCATTCCTGGGCGAGGAGGTTACAGAGGCTGTAATCAGTGTTCCGGCGTATTTTAACGATGTCAGACGTAAGGCTACGAAGAGAGCCGGAGAGATGGCAGGCATGAAGGTTGAGCGTATCATAAGCGAGCCTACTGCAGCAGCCATAGCTTACGGACTTCTGAATGACGATAAGCCGGCGAAGAATCTTGTATTTGACCTTGGTGGTGGAACGCTGGACGTTTCGATACTTGATTATTTCCCGCCTATCCTTGAGGTTAGAGCGGTAGCCGGAGACAACTTCCTCGGCGGTGAGGATTTCACAAATGTACTTGAAAGCCTGTTCTACAAGAAGAACCCGAATGTATTTAAGGACGAGCTGACCCGCAGGGAGCAGGAGCTCATCCATAAAGAAGCCGAGAAGTGTAAGATCAACTTCTCTGATTCCGGCAGGTCTTCTATGCACTGCAAGGTGGGTGATAAGATGATCGAGACCGAGTTCACCCTTGCCGAGTATGAGAGAGGCTGCGAGGAGCTTTTTGAGAAGATAAGAATACCGGTTAAGCGTGCGCTCAGCGATGCCATGCTTAAGATTTCAGATATAGATAAGATAGTTCTGGTTGGTGGTGCGACAAAGTCTGTAAGCGTAAGAAGCTTTGTCAGCAGACTTTTCAGGACCTTCCCGGATACTTCGATCAACCCTGATGAGGCGGTTGCTCTTGGCGCGGCTATTCAGGGAGCCATAAAGGAGAGGCAGGAGTCGATAAGAGAAGTCATCCTTACCGATGTATGCTCCTTCACACTCGGTACCGAGGTTACGGTGGATATCGGCGAGAATCACAAGGAAAGCGGACATTTCTGCCCTATCCTTGAGAGAAATACAGTCATTCCGGCAAGCCGTACCGAGAGGTTCTACACTGTAAATGACAATCAGGATAAGATAAAGATAAATATACTTCAGGGGGAGAGCAGGATAGCAAGAAATAATCTTCTGCTGGGCACTCTGGAGATTGCTGTTCCGAAGGCAAAAGCCGGTGAAGAAGCAGTTGACGTAACCTATACTTATGATATAAATTCTATATTAGAGGTAGAGGTTAAATCAGTTTCAACAGGTATCAAGGAACGCTGCATCATTAAGGGACAGTATACCGAGATGACGGATGAAGAGATAGAGGAGCGCCTGAAGGAACTTTCATATCTTAAGATACATCCGCGTGATCAGGAGGAGAACAAGCTTGTTCTCTTAAGAATGGAAAGACTATACGAGGAGAGCCTCGGTCACGACAGAGAGGTTCTTGAGTCGGCGGCAAATAAGTTTGAACTGGCACTGAGCTCCCAGGATAAACGAATAATAGAGCAGGAAAGAAAGAGACTGATCGAGTTTATGGATGAATGGGAGGGCCTGTAAGATGGCTAAAGGCGGAACCTGTGATACATGCTGCTATTTTATGTATGATGAAGAGATGGAAGAGTATGTCTGCGACGTAAATATGGACGAAGACGATTACGGCAGGCTTGTTTCGGAGCATTTCAGAGAATGTCCTTATTACAGAGACGGGGACGAATATAAGGTGGTCAGACACCAGATGTAATTTTTAGTTTTTTGGAAATGGTGAAGTAATGAAAAAGGTTACAACAGATGTCGCTATCAGAAAGAACTATTTTGAAGATACTATAGTGATTCTTGGAGATTTTAATGTCGCAGGACACGATATGAACTACGTTCTGCGAGTCTCTTCTTATGGCTCAAAGGTAAATGGTCAGAATGTAAGAGTGTATTTTGGACTTCTTGACGATACAAAGAGAGAATACTCCGAGTATAAGCAGGAATATCCGGGCGAAAAGGTAATTATCGATGACGCTCATCTTCTGGTGAGAACCGATATGATCGAGATAAATGACTCGCCTGAAGGACTGAAGCTTTATATCAATTATGAAACCATCGTTATGGACTTCCTCATCAAGAGAGGCGATGACAAGATAGATATCAAGAAGTTCGGCAAGTCGCAGGATGGAGGTAAGGTAGTTACCTACGCTTATCCTGAATGCAGATCCAGCGGACATGTTACGACTCTCAATAATTATTTTGAGACGGTGGGAAATGTATTTTATATCAGGCATTCACAGACCTTTGATTCGCTGTTCGGCTTCAGAAAGAAGGTTGTTCACATAACAGACAATTCACACTTTATGTTTGGTTTCTTCAAGCTTTCAAACTTCAAGAAGCTTATGTTCGGGACCTTCAGTTCCGAAGAGGAAATTACGGATATGATGGCTGTTATGTCTTATGGTGATATAGTTGAGATGGCTATCCAGCCGCTTAGAATGACTATGATGGGCTTTGTCCAGACTGAGGATAAGGAGAATGCTATCATAAGACCGACTATTGCTACCTTCGATGATAAGGTAATGCTAAAATGTAAGACCAAGCTTAATATCAATGAGAATATGTCGCCGGATGACGAAAACTTTAAGATGTATGACAAGTTCGTACGCTGTGTGGGAACCTTTAAGGATTCTAAGGTTACCGGTTACGGATATATGGTGCTGTTCTAGCTTTTACAGAGAATAGCCGGTTTTTACGGCTCAGGATCGGAGATGAGATTAATGGGAAAGACTTATAAATATATATTTTTTGATCTTGACGGAACTATTACACAGTCGGAATTCGGTATCATCAGATCTGCCCGTGTTGCACTAAAAAAGATGGGTATTAGTACCGAAAATGAGAGCGACAAGGATATGCTGAAGTTTATCGGCCCTCCGCTTTACAATTCGTTCCATGATTTCTACGGAATGAACGAAGAGGATGCTCTCCTTGCTGTGAAATACTACAGAGAATACTACGAGGCAGGCGGTCTCTTTGATGCGCCGCTGTATGACGGAATAAAAGAGGTTATCGAAACTCTTTCGGATGACGGAAAGGATCTCTTCGTGGTCACTTCCAAGCCGGAAGTGATAGCCGAAAGGATAATAGAGCATTTCGGACTGGCTGAATATATCATTGCTGTTATCGGACCGGATAAGAGTGAGAAGAGTCCTAAGAAGAAGGCTCTTATAGAGAGAGCGATAGAAGAGAATGATATAGAGGACAGGGACGCCGTAATAATGGTCGGCGACCGTTTGTACGATGTCGAAGGCGCTAACGAAGTCGGAGTTGACTCCATCGGAGTTCTCTATGGCTATGGTTCGCGCGAGGAGCTTGAGAAAGCCGGCGCAACCTATATCGCACCGACACCACACGATATACTTTCATTTGCAGAGTAAATAATTATGCCTCGGAACAAAGAGTCCGAGGCGTTTTTATATTTTTAACAGATATAGACATAACAAAAGCCCGGACGGTGTGTCCGGGCTGAAATGTTTTAATAGATTATTTTGCAGCGGCAGCCTTTTTAGCAGCCTTTGCTTCTGCAGCCTTACCGCTTGGTCTTACAAGGATAAGACATACAACGAGAGCTACTATATAAAGAGCGCCTGTTGCGTAAAGAACGTTCTGATATCCCTTAGGACTGATCTTATCAAGTGTGTCAAGGTCAAGTCCGAGAGCCTTTGCTTCTTCTGCTGAAGCGTAAACGTGATTTCCGATATCATATAACCACTTATCTGTCTTATCAACGATCATCTGTGCAAGCTGGTTACCTGTAAGTCCTGCAAAGCCCCAAGCTGAAAGTGTGATACCGTGGATTGCACTGATACTTCCCATTCCGTAGTGGTCTGAAAGAAGAGTAGGTACATTTGAGAAACCACCGCCGTAGCCTGCATTTACGATGAAGATGAGTGCAAGTACGAGGAAGATAAGAAGTGTATTTCCCTCACCCTTAACGATACCGCTTGTAATCATTACCAGACCTGTAAATACGATCGAGATAATGAAGATAAGCTTGTAGATTGTATTTCTGTCCTTAAGTGTATCAGCCCATGCTGAGAAGCCGAGACGGCCGCCTGCATTGAAGATAGCTGAAACAGTTGAGATAAGTCCTGCTGAACCAACAAGACCGATACATTTAACGATTGCCTTCTCCTGAGAGATAAGTGCAAGACCGCAGGTGATGTTGATGTAGAACATAAGCCAGATACCGATGTAGTTTCCGATTGGCTTAGTCTTGATGGTCTCAAGGATACCAGGCTTCTTCTCGCCCTTAGCAGGCTCATGCCAGCCTTCCGGCTTCTTGAGCATTAAGTGACCAACAAACATCATTACAAAGTATACACCGCCGAGGATCCAGAACATCTTGTAAACACCTGAGCCAACGCCCTTTGTCTTCTCTGTTCCGTCGTTCCAAGCATTAAGAAGCTTTGTCATGATCGGGCTTGCGAAAGCCTTAGCTGCACCGAAACCTGCAACCGCAAGACCGGTGGCCAGACCTTTTCGGTCCTTAAACCAGAGCATCAGAGTCTTAACCGGTGACAGGTAACCTGTACCAAGGCCGATACCCATTATGAAACCATAGCAGATGAAGATACCTGCAAGAGCAAGTCCGCTTCCCTGATGCTTTCCACCGTACATGATGAAGAAACCAGTTCCAACCATACCAAGTGTAAAGCAGATCGTTGCTATGAGTGATGACTTGTGAATGTTCTTCTCAACTACATTTCCAAGGAATGCTGCTGACATACCAAGGAAGAAGATTGCGAAGCTGAATGCCCACTCTACGGCCTTCTTTTTGAAGCCGATGTAGTCTGCGATTTCCTGACTGAACACTGACCAGCAGTAAACTGTACCGATACTGCAGTGAAGAAGAAGTGCAGGAATTGCGGCACGAAGCCATTTGTTTTCCGGAATTTTCATTGAAAACTTCCCTCCCTATTTAGTTATAAATGTTTATAAATTTTACGCGCATCACAGTACTACTTAACCGGTCTGTGAGCATACCTTCTTATTTATACATACTTTGCCTTGCTTTGTCAATTGAAAATATTAAAAAACACGTGTATTTCCGCGCTGATTTTAGGGGTGTTGTATGGGCAAATTAATGATTGACATCTAAGGTCAATGTTCTTATTATGAAAATGATGAAATACTATTTTATGTGGCAGAAATACTGCCACCATATTATGTGGAGGTTAATATGAAGAACAAAAAAGGTACTATAGTTATGCTGGTAGCCCTTGTGATCGTATTTGTTGCACTTATCCTTCCTTTCCAGGAGGTTCCGAAGGAGCTTGAGGGCCTTATGACGATCAAGAAACCAATAGGAACAATTGCAGGAATCGGTTCACTTGTTTTCGGAGTGCTTGCATTCTTATTAACAGCAATCGCAAAGAAGAAGGGTGTTCTGATAATGGGATTCCTCTCTGCAGCAATGATGTTCCTTATTGTTATCGTAAACAAGTCACACAAGATGTTCGGCCTTAAGGTTGAAGTGGATAACAAGATTGGTTACACATTATGCTGGGTTGCAGCATTTGTTATGTTAGTTGCAACACTTTTCAGCTACATATCAACACCAAGGTATGAGGCACGCAAATAGTTAGTATGTTTTTGAAGATCGGGCTGTTTTTCAGTCCGGTCTTTTTCTTTTTTAAAAAATATGCTATAATACCCAATTGTTTGAAGTTTGTACTTGCGTTTTATGAATTTATCGCGTATACTACTCGATAGTTTAGCGCTTTAAATGGCTAAAGCACGAAAGGATATTTTATAAGAAGGAGTTACACAAGATGGAGAAGAAATATTTTCAGCCGGAAATAGAAACAATGCCAGTTGAAGAGCTTAAGAAACTTCAGGAAGAGAAGCTCATTAAGCAGGTTAAATTCGTTTATGAGAACAACAAATACTACAGCAAGCTTATGGATGAGAAGGGAGTAAAGCCTGAAGATATCAAGTGTCTTGCAGACCTTGCAAAGCTTCCTTTCCTTACAAAGAGTGACCTCAGAGAGGCTTATCCATACGGCCTTCTTTCAAAGCCGCTCAACGAGTGTGTAAGAATCCACTCAACAAGTGGTACAACAGGTAAGAGAGTCGTTGCATTCTATACACAGCACGACGTTGATATCTGGGAAGAGTGCTGCGCAAGAGCTATCGTTGCTGCAGGCGGCGGAGATGAGGATGTTTGCCAGGTTGCTTACGGTTACGGACTTTTCACAGGTGGTGCCGGACTTCATGGTGGTTCTCACAAGGTTGGATGTCTTACACTTCCTATGTCATCAGGAAATACAGAGCGTCAGATCATGTTCATGCAGGATCTTGGCTCAACAATCCTTTGCTCAACTCCTTCATATGCTGCATATATCGGTGAGAAGCTTCATGATATGGGCTTAACACCTGCCGATATCAAGCTTAAGGCAGGTATCTTCGGAGCAGAGCCATGGACAGAAGAAATGAGACATGATATCGAGAAGTCACTTGGTATCAAGGCTTATGATATTTACGGACTTACAGAGATCTCAGGACCAGGTGTTTCCTTCGAGTGTGAGGCTCAGACAGGTATGCACATCAACGAAGATCACTTCATCGCTGAGATAATCGATCCTGAAACAGGAGAGGTTCTTCCGGAAGGTCAGGAAGGCGAGCTTGTATTTACAAGTCTTGATAAGGAAGCTTTCCCGCTTCTCAGATACAGAACAAGAGACCTCTGCGTACTTTCAAGAGAGAAGTGCCCATGCGGACGTACTCATGTTAAGATGAGCAAGCCAAAGGGACGTTCAGATGATATGCTCATCATCAGAGGCGTAAATGTATTCCCTTCACAGATCGAGACAGTTCTCCTTAAGGAAGGCTATACACCAAACTATCAGATCATCGTTGATCGTATCGGAAATGAGGATACCTTCGATATCAACGTTGAGCTTTCAGAGGAGAATTACAAGGCTCTTCACGAGACAGATGGTGAGGACAAGGCTAAGAAGAAGCTTGTTGCTTCAATGGTAACAATGCTCGGTATCAGACCAAAGATCAACCTTCTTGCACCAAAGTCAATCGTAAGAAGTGAAGGCAAGGCTGTAAGAGCTATCGATAAGAGAAAGCTTCACGACTAATAAATAATATGAAATACACTGAGGACCGCTCTGTTCAGAGTGGTCCTTTGTTATATTTGCAGTTTGATTCTTTGAGAGACTCTTGTTATGCGCGTGTTTTCATCTTTTGTATGGAAAAATAAATATAGTTGTGCTAAAATACCGCATTAGTATGATTTGAAAATAAACTGCGAGGTTACAGAGATGATATATTCAAATGTTCTTGAAGCCATCGGGCACACACCGCTCATCAGGCTTAACAGGATGGCACCGGAGAATGGTGCAGAAATACTTGTCAAATTCGAGGGAACAAATATCGGCGGATCGATCAAGACAAGAACCGCTCTTAAGATGATAAAGGCTGCCGAGAAAGAGGGCAGGATCAATAAGGATACGATAATCGTAGAGCCGACAAGCGGCAATCAGGGTATAGGCCTTGCTCTCGTTGGAGCTGTAAAGGGCTATAAAACCGTGATAATCATGCCGGATTCGGTGAGCGAGGAGAGAAGAAAGATAATAAAGCACTACGGTGCGGAGCTTATACTTATTCATGATGACGGCGATATCGGAGCATGTATAGATAAGTGCCTGAAGACAGCGCTGAAGATGGCTGAGGAGGATCCGAATGTATTTGTTCCTCAGCAGTTTGAGAATCCAAACAATGTTATGGTGCATAAGAATCACACAGCACTTGAGATAATGGAGCAGGTTGCGGGACCTATCCACGGCTTCTGTTCGGGAATAGGAACCGGCGGAACCATCACCGGTATAGGCGAGGTGCTGAAGGCGCAGTATCCTTTCATCGAGATCTGGGCTGTTGAGCCTGAAAACGCTGCGATCCTTGCGGGCGGTGACATCGGAACTCATCTGCAGATGGGCATCGGCGACGGTATCATTCCGAAGATACTTAACAGATCGATATATGATGATATTTACATCGTAACGGATGAAGAGGCTATAAATACAGCCAAGAGGCTTGCAAGAGAAGAGGGACTTCTCTGCGGAATATCCAGCGGAACAAATGTGGCGGCTGCAATAAAGCTTGCTGAGAAGCTGGGACCGGGCAAGACTGTTGTAACGGTGCTGCCTGATACGGCTGAGAGGTATTTCTCAACACCGCTTTTTGATGAGTGATAATAATGGCTGCCGATAGCAGTTTGGATGAGTGATAATAATGGCTGTCGGTAGCAGTTTTGATGAGTGATAATAATGGCTGCTGGTAGCAGTTTGGATAAAGGATATTTACCGGAACGAACAGAGGCTGTTATTAGATATTTAGAGAATCGGAGGACAGAAGGATGATAGAGAGAGCAGACGATCTGACGGCACTTTCATCGGATTTTGTTGAAAAGTTAAAGAGTGATGCAGAAAAGGTCATCAGCGAAGTGGTGACTGCTTCAAAAATAAAAAAAGGACAGCTCTTTGTTATAGGCTGTTCTTCAAGTGAAATGATAGGTAAGAGGATGGGCACTATGTCTAGCGCAGATGCGGCAGAGGCTGTTTACAGCGTGGTTGCACCTTATCTTAAGGAGCGCGGGATAGACCTGGCAGTTCAGTGCTGCGAGCATTTGAACAGAGCTCTTGTGGTTGATGCGGCAGTTGCCGAGAAGTATGACCTCGATCAGGTAAATGCGGTACCTCAGTACCACGCCGGCGGAGCCTTCGCAGTTACTCACTACAATAATCTGAGTGAACCGGTTCTCGTAGAGAATATCAAAGCAAAGGCTGCGGCGGGCATGGATATTGGAGGCGTGATGATCGGAATGCACATCCATCCGGTTGCTGTGCCTCTCAGGCTTACTAATAAAAATATCGGAGAAGCTATTATCATAGCAGCAAGATTCCGCCCGAAATACGTCGGCGGTGTGAGAGCTGTTTATGATGTGAACCTTGAATAAAGTTATTATACTCAGTCAGCTGCAGCTGTTGGTTGTATCCATCGGCTGCAGCTTTTGAATATGAGATGAAACTGTGATTACTCTTTCAGGGCTTTGACCATATCTATCTTCTTGATCCTGAGTGAAAGCAGAAAAGTTGTAATAACTGTGCAGAAGAATACGATACAGCAGATCAGTGACAGATTCTTACCGGTAAGGTCCGAATAGATCTTGATCGTGTCATTCGAAAATGTTGCGCAGTAAAGTTCGAGGAACTTAAAGCCCAGGAAGAGTCCTGCAACAGAACCGAAGATAAGTATGATCAGGTTCTCGAAGGACGCGAGAACTCGTATTTCATTATAATGGAAGCCGAGCACTCTGAAGGTGTTATACTGCCTCGTTCTTTCAAGAAAGCTCAGGATGCTGAGGTTGTAGAGCACGATAACAACAAGAATGATGGCTATAAATTTCATAAGATTAAATATACCTGAAAACTTTACCTTGAAGTTACTCAGGTTATTTTTTTGCTCTAAACCGGTAATCATCTGGGATATTCTCGTATCGCCGCGAAGCATCTCAGGGTTTAAGTCATCTCCTGCAAGAAGATGAGTAGGGCGGAAGGCTGCACCTGCAGAGGTCCAGCAGCTTTCGCTTATATAAAGCGTCTGAGGCATGCTTGAAGGGATGATGCCGGCTATCTTAAAGGTAAAAGAATCTCCGGAGAATGACGGCTGAAGGGTCACGGTGTCACCTTTTTCTACTCCGAGAGTCTCTGCCATTCCTTCGGTGATATAGGCACCGCTGCCAACCAGTCTTTCACCATCGACGGTCTTGAGGTTGATATAGTTTCCTTCCGTAAATACAGTAATAGTCTTGAAATACGTCTCATCGCTGCCTTCAAGGTTTACGCGGCTCTGAACGGTCTCTATAAACTGACCGTTGGTCTGCTGGCCGAGAGAAGCGATATCTTCAGGCGTATTTGCAGAGTTAAGCGTGTATTTATAAGAATAGATGAACTCCTCGTCGTAGCTCTTGTCCGTGAAAGAGGAGATAGAATCAGGAGTTCCAAATCCGACCATCAGGAGCATGAAGCTTCCGCAGACACTGATGATACCGAGAAGGATGCGGACCTTGTGAGCACCGGCGTCACGGAGAGTCCACCTCATGCCGAAGCCGAGCTTCTTCCACAGCAGGCCGGCACGCTCAAACAGGAGGTGTTTACCGCGTGTCATTTTCTTCTGCAGTGATTCGGCAGGGAGTCCGGCCATAGCCTTCCATGCAGCAAATACAGAGGTAAGGAGGGATAGGACTATTATCAGAAGTATGATGATCAACGAGCCGTAGGTATGCTTGATCGGCCACTTCGGGAGTGAGATAAGCTCTTTCTGATTCTTTTGTACAAGCATTGAAAAAGGATAAGAGCAGAGGAAACCGATGGCGGTTCCGATGACGCTGACTAAGAGTCCGTACATTGAGTAGTGGAGTATCAGGCTCCTGTTAGGGAAGCCCAGTGATTTCAGCGTTGTGATGTCGAAGCTCTGGGCGTCGATCAACCTCTTGATCGTGGTATACATCGAGAGCACTGCAAGGAGTATGAAGAGAGATGAGAAAAGAATCGACACCTTCTTCAGATTGTCAGCCTGATTGGTCACGAAGTATGTGTCAAACAGTGTATCTCTGTCATAATATGCGATGAAGCGCTCGCCGAGAATGGTATTTACATTTTCTTTTACGGCCGAGTCGTGGCTCTTAAGCTTCAGGATATTGCATGGAATCTGTACGCCGAGTGCACCGGTGAGGTCGTCAGAGATGTAACCGTAACCGAACTTCTCATGGTCCGGGAGGTAATAGTCGGCTGTTCCCACAAAGTGAGCTCTTTCGGTGGAGATGACTATTCCGGCAACAGTTACCTGGGCAGTATTTCCGGCATAGCTGATAGGAATGACGTCACCGACGGAAATACTGTTTTCTGCGGCATAGTCTGTATCCAGCCAGATGCTGTTCGTGAAGGATCTGTTGTAGCCAACGCCCTTCATGACTGTTACGGAAGAGATTGCTTCGTTGCCGACAGTATCAAGGCTTAGAACGCTGTCACGGCCGTCCTTATTCTTGCTGATCGCAGAGATGCGGATGCAGGCGGACATGTCTGTTACGCCATCAAGGTTTTTAATGGCTGAAATATCATCCTCTGTAAAGTAGGTTGCCATGATCCATTCGTCCGCAAGGTTTGTGGATTTGACGGTTTTACTGTATTCGTATTTGATGCCGTTCCAGATTCCCTCGAGACCGCTGTAGACGGTCACAGATAATACTGCGAGAAGCAGTACGGTTATGAACTGGAACTTAAACTGCTTTATGCTTCTGAACATTTTTTTGTAGAGGAAGTTCATGGGGGCTCCTTTCTATCATGATGTTATTTGTGGGGGCATCTGTGATTTATGATGTGGTTGTTTGTTATTATGATGCTATCGTCTGCGGCTCGATGGTGCGGACAGTCTTATCGGAAATGATCTGTCCGTCTCTCAGGCGGATAACATGATCTGCCAGGTTTGCAACATCAGGGTTGTGGGTTACTACAACAACTGCGGTGTCCTTACCTTCGGCGTATTTTTTAAGAAGGGCAAATATCTTCTCGCCGGTTGCAACATCGAGAGCGCCGGTCGGCTCGTCGCAGAGGAGAAGCTTCGGTGACTTCGCAACGGCTCTGGCGATGGCAACTCGCTGCATCTCGCCGCCGGACAGCTGATCCGGGAAGTTATTCATTCGCTTCTCGAGGCCGACCTCCTTAAGTATTTCTGCGGCTCTATGGGTGTTGCCGGTAAGATTTGCGGCTATTCCGACATTCTCGTAAGCGGTGAGGTTGTCAACGAGATTGTAAAACTGAAATACAAAGCCAACATTTTTTCTGCGGTAATCGGTCAGCTTCTTCTCTGATAAGCGGGAGATATCCTCGCCGTTGATAAGTATCTGGCCGCTTGTCGGGCGGTCCATGCCACCGAGCATATTGAGCATCGTGCTCTTGCCTGAGCCGGAAGGACCGAGGATGACGGTGAACTCACCCGGACGTATTTGTGCGGAAATACTGTTAAGTGCGACGATCTCCTCTGAGCCTGAGTTGTATTTTTTAACAAGATTCTTAAGTTCAATCATATTTTTTCTCCTTTCTTAAATGACACACTTGTGTATCTTTTGGCGTTATGATATAAAGGACATAGATCAAAGTCAATAGCTGCAGCGTAAGATACACAATAATGTCCCAAGTGTGTCACTTTTAGGAGGAACGATATGAACGAATCAAATAATCCGTCGGCAATACGATCAAAAAAAGAAATATGTGAGGCGTTGCTCAGACTGATGGAGCAGCATCCTTATAACGAAATAACGGTCAAACAGATAGTGCTTGAAGCGGGACTTGTGCGAAAAACCTTCTACAGAAACTTCACATCGAAGGATGATGTGATGGACTCGATACTCGAGGCGATGATAATAGAATATTCAACGGAGCTTGTAACGACGAGAGTCAAGTCGCCGTTGGAGGTAATAATCGGTTTCGTAAAAGCAAACGAGCATGTGGTCATGCTGCTCGATAAAAATGATATGATGCACCTTGTGTCGAAGAAGCTGAATGACCGCATACCGGGAAGGCACGACGAGCTTGTGGCGATGGGACTGGTGCCGGAGGAAATATTTGGTAATCTTGATGTTACCTACATCCTGCCATTTAATATCGGTGCAATGTGGAACGTCATCTGCGCGTGGGTACGTAATGGAATGAAGGACGATCCGGAGGAACTTGTGAAGACTCTGAGACAATATATAATACGTCTGGGCAGGAGAGCTGAGAAATTCTCTTTGCTGTCAGGAACGATAGTGGAGCGAGAGAAGGCTGCGGAGGACGAGGGTTAGTCATAGCTAATCTTAATAATATATTGATGGTGGATAGGGCTGTGATGTGATATAATCAGCCGTTGGAACACATAAAATGGACAGCCTGTGGACTGATCATTGTACGGACATCGGACTTTACGGATGTATGGATAGTGGATTAAACATATATACATGATCGGGGTGTATGATAATAATTGTCCGGTTTAAAAATAATAAGAGATAGATAGGGATTTAATGATGGGAAAAGAGATAATTGAGAATAAAGCAATAATGCGATTTTTGAAATATATATCAATAGATACACAGTCGAGTGAGACCAGCGGGCTGTCGCCAAGTACTGAGAAGCAGAAAGTTCTTGGAAGGCTTCTCAGGGATGAACTGGCGGAGCTTGGCGCAGAGGATATTTATTATGATGAGGAGCATAACTATCTATATGCGATGATCCCTGCGACAGACGGCGGGAGAAACGAGAAAGTGCTGGGCTTTATAGCTCATATGGATACCTCGCCTGAAGCAAGCGGAGAGAATGTGAATCCACAGTTTGTTTATGATTACGACGGCGGGGATATAATGCTTGGTGGGCAGAGAGATGCTTCGGCTGAGGATGATTCTGAGAAGGATGATAAGACCGAGGATGATTTTGAGAAGGATGATAAGATTGCAATTAAGGTTTCGGAGGATACCGAAAAAGATGTTGAGCCAGTGCGGTTGATACTTAGTCCTTCGAAATTCCCGGAACTTAGGAAATACATCGGGCAGACGCTTATTACAACCGATGGTACGACACTGCTCGGAGCGGATGACAAGGCCGGAATAGCTGAGATAATGACTATGGCAGAGGAGCTGCTCAGTGATATCAGAAGCGGTGAGAAGAAATACATTCACGGCAGGATTGCGGTTGCATTTACGCCGGATGAGGAAATAGGCGAGGGCACTAAGCACTTTGACACAAAGCGTTTTGGAGCGGACTATGCATATACGGTTGACGGTGGTGCGATAGGCGAGCTTGAGTTTGAAAACTTCAATGCGGCAGCG
>JAEEGF011244260.1_pt1 | contig 44272 bp, 40 predicted proteins | sample 9134171 | NCBI WGS metagenome assembly JAEEGF01 (sample SAMN16246542, study PRJNA631951) | gut metagenome | biome: gut microbiome; feature: rumen; material: AP-attached | host: Bos | place: Iran: Karaj | collected 2018-10 | reverse complement strand
GCGGTCTTGAGTTCGGACTTGTCCATGCGATTTCTGAGGTTTTCACCAACGGAAGTCTTCGCACGCTTCATAGCGGACTTGATGTTTGCCAAAGCATTTCACCCCCTGTAAGATTTGTCCGATCGGTTTCCCGATACGAACGGAGTACATTCTAACACAAAAGATTCCACAATGCAAGGATTATTTTTGCGATTTTTCACGTTTTTTGCGTGTTTTCGGTTCTTTGCGGCGATTGCGGCAAGAGTTCACAACTTCGTTGCAATTCTGTGATTGACAACGGGGAACGGGATTACTATAATAGGGGACGATGGTTAGCACTCCGAACAGATGAGTGCTAAAAGATTCACAGGAGGTAAAGAGTTATGTCATTGAAACCGTTGTTCGATCGGGTCGTGATCCGCAATGTCGAAACGGAAGAGGTCACCAAGGGCGGGATCCTTCTGACGAACGCGTCGAAGGAAAAGCCGCAGATGGCCGAGGTGCTTGCAGTCGGTCCCGGCGCAAAGGACGTCGAGATGGTCGTGAAGGTCGGCGATCGGGTCGTGTATCAGAAATACGCCGGCACGGAAGTCAAGATTGACGGGCAGGAGGTCATTCTGGTCAAGCAGAGCGACATTCTTGCGATCGTGGAATAACAGGAGGAAATCACCATGGCAAAGCAGTTGAAATACGGCGAGGACGCCAGAAAAGCATTGGAAAGCGGGCTCAATCAGCTTGCGGATACCGTCAAGATCACGCTCGGACCGAAGGGCCGCAACGTGGTGCTCGAAAAGAAATTCGGCGCGCCGCTCATCACGAACGACGGCGTGACGATCGCGAAGGAGATCGAGCTTGAGGATCCCTTCGAGAACATGGGCGCGCAGCTCGTGAAGGAAGTCGCCACCAAGACGAACGACGTCGCGGGCGACGGCACGACGACGGCAACGCTTCTGGCGCAGGCGATCGTGCGCGAGGGTCTTCGCAACGTTGCGGCGGGCGCAAACCCGATGGTGGTGCGCCGCGGCATCGAGGCGGCCGTCAACGAGGCGGTCGAGGGATTGAAGGAGCTCTCCGTGCCGGTCGGCAATAAGCACGCGATCGAGCAGGTTGCGGCGATCTCCGCAAGCGACGAAACGGTCGGCAAGCTGATCGCGGACGCGATGGAGAAGGTCGGCAAGGATGGCGTCATCACGATCGAAGAGAGCAAGACCATGAAGACCGAGCTGAACATCGTCGAGGGCATGCAGTTCGATCGCGGCTACTGCTCCGCGTACATGGCGACCGATACCGATAAGATGGAAGCGGCGCTTGACAACCCGTTCATCCTGATCACCGAGAAGAAGATCAGCAACATTCAGGAGATCCTTCCGGTGCTCGAACAGGTTGCGCAGTCGGGCAGAAAGCTGCTGATCATTGCGGAGGACGTCGAGGGCGAAGCGCTGGCGACGCTGGTCATCAACAAGCTGCGCGGCACGTTCACCTGCGTCGCGGTCAAGGCGCCGGGCTTCGGCGACAGACGCAAGGCCATGCTGCAGGATATCGCGATCCTGACCGGCGGTCAGGTCATTTCCGACGAGCTCGGCATGGACCTCAAGGAGACCACGGTCGATATGCTCGGCTCCGCAAAGCAGGTCAAGGTCGACAAGGACAAGACGGTCATCGTCGAAGGCGCAGGCGATCCGAAAGAGATCGCGGCGCGCGTCAAGTCGATCCGTGCGCAGATCGAGGAGACGACCTCCGATTACGACAAGGAAAAGCTGCAGGAGCGTCTTGCAAAGCTCGCGGGCGGCGTTGCGGTGATTGCGGTCGGCGCAGCCACCGAGGTCGAGATGAAGGATTCGAAGCTCCGCATGGAGGACGCGCTGAACGCGACCCGTGCAGCGGTCGAGGAAGGCATCGTTCCGGGCGGCGGCGTTGCGCTGCTGTCGGTTGCGAGCCGCGTGAAGGCGCTTGCCGAAAAGGAGACCGGCGACAAGAAGACCGGCGTCCAGATCGTGCTGCGCGCGCTTGAAGAGCCGATCCGTCAGATCGCAAAGAACGCGGGCGTCGAGGGCTCCGTCGTCATCGAGAACATCCGCCGCGAGAACAAGGTCGGCTACGGCTACGACGCCGCGACCGATACCTACGGCATGATGGACGAGAAGGGCATCGTCGACCCGACCAAGGTCACGCGCTCGGCGCTGCAGAACGCGGCGTCCGTTGCGGCGATGGTGCTGACGACCGAGAGCGTCGTCGCGGACATCCCGAAGCCCGAACCCGCTGCGCCCGATATGGGCGGCGCCGGCATGGGCGGCATGTATTAATCCTAACGGATTCGGTCCGTCGAACAAGTTTCGACGGACCGTTTTTTATTCGGCTCCCGCCTGTGAACCTTCGGCTCACCGGACGGCGGGAGCCGCAAGGAGTCAAATCCGCCGCGCATGTCGCCGGATCTGACGGATCGGTGTGATGTCGGCTCCTCGTGCTTGCGCGCCGAACGGCGACGCCGTTCTTTATGACAGGGTTCGGATACGGGTGCTTTCGGCGCCCGTTTTGATTTGCTTGCATTTTAGATGGGGTTGGGGTATACTGTAAACTGAATTGATATAGGCATGGGGCGGCTTGATGAAACGAACGATCCGGAAAGGAATATTGCTGCTGCTGGCGGTTCTGCTGATGCTCTCGGCAGGATCGTCCGCGGCTGCGGATGCGGTCATTTTCGGAGACGCCGACGGGGACAGTGAGCTCACGGCGCAGGACGCAAGCACGATCTCGCGGCACCTTGCCGGTTTTCGCAGGATGGACGCGGCCGCGCTGACCCGCGCCGACGTCGACGGGGACGGCGTGATCACCGAACGGGACGCTTCCATGATTCTCGGCGCGTTCATGACGGACGAACCGCTTGCGGCGGCCACCGCGTCGTTTTCCTTTCTGGTCACATCCGATCTGAACGGAAACGCGTGGAATCCGGCGGTGAAGGATCAGGCCGATTCCTGCACCGCAATGAATGTTGCCGCATGCGCTGCGGCGCTGCGCGAGCAGGAGCCCGGCCTGCTGCTGTTCGATGCGGGCGGCTCGATCTTCGGCAGCGCGATCGCGGATGAGTATGCGCAAAGATCCGAAAAAAGCTACGGCCCGATCACGTCGCTGTTCATCCGCATGCAGTACGACGCCGTGCTGCTCGGCGACGAGGCGATGTCCTATCCGTCGCAGACCGTGCGCCGCGAGGTCAACGAGCTATTGTACCGCAAGATCCCCGTGCTCGGCGCGAATCTTCAAAAGGCGGATCCGACCGTATTCGATCCGGCGGGCGTTTTGTGGAACGAGCTTGTTCCGTATCGGATCTTTGAGATCCCGCAGGGAGAGGAGACGGACGAACAGGAGCCGCTGCGCATTGCACTGATCGGCATGACCCAGCCGGACCTCTGTCCCTCGGACGACGAGGTGCTCCCGGCCGATCCGCTGGAGACCTACGCAAAGCTGCGCAAGGAGCTGAAGGGCAAGGCGGATTACACCGTGCTGCTGTGGCACGGCAACCTCGAGGTCGATACGGAACGGAATGAATCCTATTCGCTGCGGGACCTTCTGAAACGGACGGACAGCATCGATCTGGTGCTGGTTTCGCACGGAAAGGGAACCGGCGTGCGCGCCGAGCGCAATTCCGTCGGCGCCGAGATTCCGATCGTTCCGCTCAAGGGCGGCGTGGAGACCGTGACGCGCGTCGACGTTTCTCTGCGGGAAAAAGGGCGGCCTGCCGTACGCATTCAACAGATCGACACGCGCGGCTATGCGCCGGACGCGTCGATACAAAAGGTGATCAAACCGTACGTCAGCGCGTTTTCCGGCATGATGGACGCGGTCGTCTGCACCGTCGAAAAGCAGGTCGACGCATCGGATCCGAATGCGCTCAGCTCGTCCGACGGCATGGACCTGATCCACGAACTGCAGCTGTATACGGCGGAGTACTGGATCGACGAAAACGAGATCGACCTGCCGCGCAACGTGATCTCCGTGGCCTATCCGTATATCCGGACCTGCGCTTTGCGCGAAGGCGCGCTGACCTACCGCGATCTTTGCGCAATGAAGACCGAGATGCCGCATTACACGCTGCTGCTGATTCGCGGCAGCGAACTGCGCGCATGGCTGAACGGGTACGCCGGACGGATCATGGCGGACGATACCGTCTATTCGCTGTACGGGCTGTCCTATCTGCTCAACACGATGAACGAAGCGCCGCAGCTCGGCTTTTTGGAGCACAGCTCCGGTCTTGCGGTCGAGGACGACGAGGTGTTTACGCTGATCCTTGCGGAAAAGACGGACGGCGATTCCGGCGTCCGCGCCTGCCTCGACGCCGAATGGATGGCGTATGAGGACCGCGTGGTCGAGGGACTGACGCTTCCGGAGCCGTGGTACCTTCGGACACTCGGCGAGGATCCGCTTGTCGATGCGCTCGCCGCGTTTTTGGAAAGCGTCGGCACGCTGCACCTGGAGCAGCTGTATCACTGGATCGTGATCTGATCGAGGATTCCGATTGCCGCCCCCGTTTTACGGAGGCGGCTTTTTGCATATGCTGAATCATGAACTGGATTTGGAATCGCAAACGGCCCGGCGGCCGATCGCTGCCGGAGCTTCCGGAGGAGCTCGATCCGCACCGGTTTTTCGTGCAGTGGATCGGAAAAGGCGCATGCCTGATCGAACAGCATCGCGGTGTTCTGCGCTTTGAACAAACAAGGATCTGCTTTCAGACCGAGCAGGGGATCCTGTCGATCGAAGGCGATTCGCTGGAAATGGACTGTCTGACCGACGTGCGCGCAAAGGTCTCCGGCAGCGTCCGCTCCGTTACGCTTGAGGCAAAAAGTTGATGTGGCATTTTATCAAAGGGTATGTTATAATACAAATTGAGGGATTGTCCGCCGCAGCTTTGCTGCGAAGGCTGACCGAGGCGGGCGTCCGCGTTTCGCACGTGACAAGCGTCGGACCGGGCACAGTTCGCTGTTCGATCCCAGTCAAACGCTTCTTTGCGCTGCGGAAACTCAGACGCGGACTGTCGCTGCGCATTCATATCGTTTCGCGCGGCGGGCTGCCGTTTCTGCTCCGAAAGCTTCGGCGGCGGCCGGTGCTGTGGATCGGAACGACCGCGCTGTTTTGCGCGATGGCGGTTCTTTCACAGCGGATCTGGATCATTCGCATCGACGAGACAAAGCGGGTCGATCCGAACGAGATCCTGACGCTTTTGGACGAGCGCGGCATACGGCCCGGCGCGTATCTGTCCGGGCCGATCCTGATCACCGCGGCGAACGACCTTTCGGCGCAGATTCACGACGCCGCATGGATCGGACTGGACCGAGAGGGCGTCATGCTGAAGGTCAGCGTCGTCGAAGCGATCCCGGAATCGCCGAAGAAGACGGACCGCGTGCCGTACGACATCGTCGCCGAAAAGGACGGGATCGTGCTTTCGCTCCGCGTGATGCGCGGACAAGCGCGCGTTGCCGTCGGCGACCGGGTAAGCGCGGGGGACGTGCTGATCTCCGGCACGGCCGAACGCAACGGCGCCGTCGCCGAACAGAGCGCGGACGGCACGGTAACAGCGGCGGTCGCCTACCGCGCGGAGGCGGAAGTCGTTTACACCGTCACCGAGGCGTACGAGACGGAGAATACCGAAACGGTCCGCGTGCTGCGGCTCTTTGAATGGGAGATTTTGCGTTCGACGCCGGACTTTGCGCATTACCGGCTGACGGACGCGCACACCGCGATCTTCGGCATGCTGCCGGTGACGGTGGAATTTCTGACCGCGCGCGAGATCGGTTTTTTTGAGCGCACGCTTTCCGGGGAGGAAGCGGAGCAGCTTGCGCTCAGCAGCGCGCGTGAACAGGCTTTTTCGGCTGTGCCGAAGGACGCAGCCATCATCAATACCTACGGAACGGTGCGCGAGCGCGACGGAAAACGGATCGCGGTCGTGACCGTAACCGCGGAGGAGATCATCGGAAGAACGGAGGAAGCACCGCATGACGGATGAAAAGGGAAGGGCAGTCGCAAGGATCGAGCTGGATTCGATGGACGATTCCATCGGTCTGTTCGGCGTGTTCGACGAAAACCTGACCGTGTTTGAGGAGGAGATCGGCGTCAGGATTAAAATCCACTCCGACGGGATCGCGATCGAGGGCGACGAGGAACAGGTCGCGTTGTGCAAGGTCATCCTGGAAAAGCTGTTGGAGATGCAGCGCAAGGGCGAGCCGATCAACCGCGGCCGCATCCGCTACGCGATCGACATTGCAAAGGACGGCAACGCAGACATGATCAAGGAGATCATGGGCGACGTTGTCGCGCTGACCAACCGCGGCAAGCAGATCAAGTGCAAGACGCTCGGCCAGAAGCGTTATCTGCAGGCGCTGAAAACGCACGAGCTCGTGTTCGGCGTCGGCCCCGCGGGTACGGGCAAAACGTACCTTGCCGTCGCCATGGCGGTCGTCGCGTTCAAGAACAAGGAGGTCGAGCGCATCATCCTGACGCGGCCGGCGGTCGAGGCGGGCGAAAAGCTGGGCTTTCTGCCGGGCGATCTGCAGAACAAGGTCGATCCGTACCTCCGTCCGCTGTATGACGCGCTGCAGGAGTTTTTCGGGCTCGAGACCTACAAGCAGCTGATGGAGCGCGGCGCGATCGAGGTCGCTCCGCTTGCATACATGCGCGGCCGTACGCTCAACAACGCGTTCATCATTTTAGACGAAGCCCAGAACTGCTCGATCGAGCAGATGAAGATGTTTCTGACGCGTTTCGGCGAGGGCAGCCGCATCGTCGTGACCGGCGACGTGACGCAGATCGACCTGCCGAAGGAGCGGACAAGCGGTCTCGTACATGCGATCCGCGTGCTGGACGGCGTCGAGGGCATTGCGGTCGTCAAGCTGACGCACAAGGACGTCGTGCGGCACGAGCTCGTGCAGCGCATCATTCAGGCATATGAGCGGCATGAAAACGCAAGGCCGCGGGAGCGCAGCGATGGTTGACGTGTATTCCGAAACGGTCGCGCTGTCCGAAGAAGAGCGGACAGGCATCGCCCGCGCGGCAAAGGCCGCGCTGGACTTTGAAGGCAAGGACGGCGATCTGACGATCCTTGTCGATACGCCCGAGCATATCCAAACGCTCAACCGCGACTTCCGCCATGTCGACGCCGTGACCGACGTGCTGACGTTTCCGGCGTGGGAGGGGGAGATCCCGCTCGCGGCGGACGGATATCTCGGCGACATCATGATCTGCTATGCGCGCGCCGAGGAGCAGGCGAAGGACTACGGGCATTCGCTCATCCGCGAGCTGTCGTTCCTTGCGGTGCACGGCGTGCTGCACCTTTTGGGCTACGACCACATGACCGAGGAGGACGAGCGCGTGATGCGTGAAAAACAAACGGACATTTTAGAAGGGATAGGAGTGACAAGATGATGGAACGGGAACAGAAGGAGCTGCTTTTGAAGCTTGCAAGGGAAGCGCGCGACCATTCGTATTCGCCGTATTCGCATTACGCCGTCGGCGCCGCGCTGCTCACAAAGGACGGAAGGATCTATCAGGGCTGCAACATCGAAAACGCGTCGTTCACGCCGACGATCTGCGCGGAGCGGACCGCGTTCTTCAAGGCGATCTTCGACGGCGTGCGCGACTTTGCCGCGATCGCGGTGATCGGCACCGGCGAAATGCCCGCCTATCCGTGCGGCGTCTGCCGTCAGGTCATGGCGGAGTTCTGCGACGGCGATTTTATCATCATCACCTCCAACCGCGACGGCAGCGAGGTCGTGACCGAAACGCTCGACCAGATGCTCCCGCACCGGTTCGGCCCGAAGGATCTCGCATGAACGCGACCGGATACAAAAGCGGGTTCTTCAGCATCGTCGGCTGTCCGAACGTCGGAAAGTCCACGCTTTTGAACCGTCTCGTCGGGCAGAAGATCGCGATCGTCACCGACCGCGCGCAGACGACGCGCAACCGCATCACCGGCGTTCTGACCCGCAAGGACTACCAGATGATCTTTATGGACACGCCGGGCATGACGCGGCCGCGCAACAAGCTCGGCACGTTCATGCAGAAGACCGCAGAGGACGCCTCGAAGGATGTGGAGGCGATCCTGCTCGTCATCGACGCGCTGCGCGGCGTGGGCGAGCGCGACGCGGACGTGATGCGCTTTCTGAAAACCCAGCGGTCGCCGGTGATCGTGCTGCTGAACAAGTGCGACGCCGCAAGCGCGGCGCAGATGCAGGACGTGCGCGAGGCGGTCAAGGCGGCCGGATTCGAAACGATGCTCGCCGTTTCCGCCAAGACCGGCGAGAACGTGGACAGGCTCGAAGCGCTTTTGAAGGACTATCTGACCGAGGGCCCGCAATACTATCCCGAGGACATGGTGACCGACCAGCCCGAGCGCGTGATCTGCGCCGAGCTGATTCGCGAAAAAACGCTTGAGCTTTTGCGCGAGGAGATCCCGCACGGCATCGGCGTCGGCATCGACAAGATGCAGCTAAGGCCCGACGGCGCGCTGATGGACGTGTGGGCCACGATCTACTGCGAACGCGAAAGCCACAAGGGCATCATCATCGGGCGCGGCGGCAGCATGCTGAAGCGCATCGGCTCCGAGGCGCGCAAGGAGATCGAATGGCTCCTCGACGTGCGCGTCAACCTGCAGCTTTGGATCAAGGTCAAGGAGGACTGGCGCAACCGTCAGCAGATGCTCAACGAGCTCGGCTATCGCGACGATTAAGCATCAAAACGGTGCAAACGGGGTATCCTATCCCGTATGAAGGACGAATTTTCTGAGGAATGGGAGCGCTTTTTGCGCACGGGCAAGGTGGAGGATTACCTTGCCTATGCGCGGGCGAAACAAAACAAATGCCGACGGAGCTCATCGAAGCCATCGTAACCGGGTATACGGATTATCGCGACAACGACCGGATGCTGACGCTGTTTTCCGCGAGCCGCGGACGGATCGACTGCAAGGCAAGGAACTGCCGCAGACCGACCTCGCCGCTGCTTGCGTGCGCGCAGCCGTTCGTGTTCGGCGAGTTTGAGCTGTTTTCAAGCGGCGAACGCACGACGGTCAACGCATGCGACGTGCGCGAAACGTTCTATCCGCTGCGCGAGGACGTCGACCGGTTTCTGATCGCCTCGGCGTGCACGGCGCTGTGCAATACGGTCGTCGAACGCGAGTCGCCGGACGAGGCGCTGTTTTCGCTGCTCTATCACACGCTGTCGTTTCTGGCGTATTCCGAGTCCGATCCGAAGGATCTTCTGATCGCGTTTCTGCTGCACTATCTCGATCATGCCGGCTACCGCCCGACGCTGACCGAATGCGCGGTCTGCCATAGGGACGTGCGCGCGGACGCCGTGCTGTTCTATTCGGCGGAGGCGGGCGGAACGGTCTGCGCCGCGTGTCCGCATGCCGGCAAGCCGGTCGAAAAGCTCGCGCTGGAAGCGATGCGGCGGATCCTGCTGCTCGATCACGACGCGCTTGCCCGGGTCGTGCTGCCGGACGCGCTGCGCGCGGAGGTGCTTTCGCTGCTGATCGGCTCCTGCAAGCGCATGCTCGGAGAGACCGATCATGCCGTGCAGATGCTCGACCAAATCGTATAAATTCCACAAAGATTCCCAAAGATGCAAAGTTTTTCTTGCATCGTTCTTTTTTTATGGTATAATAAATTGTTAATTTAACTTAGGAGGATACATATGGCAACAAAGTATGTCTACCTGTTCAGCGAAGGCAACGCGGATATGCGCAACCTTTTGGGCGGCAAAGGCGCGAACCTCGCCGAGATGACCAACCTCGGTCTGCCGGTTCCGCAGGGCTTCACGATCACGACCGAAGCCTGCACGCAGTACTATGAGGACGGCCGCACGATCAATCCCGAGATCCAGGCGCAGATCATGGAATACATCGAGAAGATGGAAGCGATCACCGGCAAGAAGTTCGGCGACCTCGAGAATCCGCTCCTCGTTTCGGTCCGTTCCGGCGCGCGCGCGTCGATGCCGGGCATGATGGATACGATCCTGAACCTCGGTCTCAACGAGCAGGTCGTCGAAGTCATTGCGAAGAAGTCCAACAACCCGCGCTGGGCTTGGGACTGCTACCGCAGATTTATCCAGATGTTCTCCGACGTCGTCATGGAGGTCGGCAAGAAGTACTTTGAGGTCCTGATCGACCGCATGAAGGAGCAGAAGGGCGTCAAGCAGGACGTCGATCTGACCGCAGACGATCTGAAGGAGCTCGCAAACCAGTTCAAGGCAGAGTACAAGTCCAAGATCGGCGAGGACTTCCCGTCCGATCCGAAGGTGCAGCTGTTCGAGGCGATCAAGGCCGTCTTCCGTTCGTGGGACAACCCGCGTGCAAACGTCTATCGCCGCGACAACGACATCCCGTATTCCTGGGGCACCGCGGTCAACGTGCAGTCCATGGCGTTCGGCAATATGGGCGACGACTGCGGCACCGGCGTTGCGTTCACGCGTGACCCGGCAACCGGCGAAAAGGGCCTGTTCGGTGAGTTTTTGACCAACGCGCAGGGCGAGGACGTCGTCGCGGGCGTCCGCACGCCGATGCACATCGCCGAGATGGAGCAGAAGTTCCCCGAGGCGTTTGAGCAGTTCAATCAGGTCTGCAAGATCCTCGAAGGTCACTATCGCGACATGCAGGACATGGAGTTCACCGTCGAGCACGGCAAGCTGTACATGCTGCAGACCCGCAACGGCAAGCGTACCGCAAAGGCGGCGCTGAAGATCGCGTGCGACCTCGTCGACGAGGGCATGCGCACCGAGCAGGAAGCGGTCGCGATGATCGATCCGAGAAACCTCGACACGCTGCTGCATCCGCAGTTCGACGCGAAGGCGATCAAGGCAGCGACGCCGATCGCAAAGGCGCTGGCGGCGTCCCCGGGCGCAGCCTGCGGCAAGATCGTGTTCTCCGCAGAGGACGCAAAGGCCTGGAAGGCCCGCGGCGAAAAGGTCCTGCTGGTCCGTCTGGAGACCTCTCCCGAGGACATCGAGGGCATGAAGGCGTCCCAGGGCATCCTGACCGTCCGCGGCGGCATGACGTCCCACGCTGCGGTCGTTGCGCGCGGCATGGGCACCTGCTGCGTCTCCGGCTGCTCCGCGATCGCCATGGATGAAGAGAACAAGCGCTTCACGCTGGCGGGCAAGGAATACCGCGAGGGCGACTGGCTGTCCATCGACGGCAGCACCGGCTGCATCTATGACGGCATCATCCCGACCGTCGACGCGGAGATCGCGGGCGAATTCGGCCGGATCATGGGCTGGGCGGACAAGTACAGAAGACTCAAGGTCCGCACCAATGCCGACACCCCGCGCGACGCGAAGAAGGCGCGCGAGCTCGGCGCAGAAGGCATCGGCCTCTGCCGCACGGAGCATATGTTCTTCGACGGCGACCGCATTGCGGCGATCCGTGAAATGATCTGCTCCGACACCGTGGAGGAGCGCGAGGCGGCCCTCAACAAGCTGCTCCCGATGCAGCAGGGCGACTTCGAGGCGATCTATGAGGCGATGGACGGCTATCCTGTCGTCATCCGCTTCCTCGATCCGCCGCTTCACGAGTTCGTTCCGACCGAGGAGGCCGACATCAAGCTGCTGGCCGAAACGCAGGGCAAGACCGTTGAGCAGATCAAGAACATCATTGCCGCGCTGCATGAGTTCAACCCGATGATGGGCCACCGCGGCTGCCGTCTGACCGTCACCTATCCGGAGATCGCGAAGATGCAGACCAAGGCCGTCATCCGTGCTGCGATCAACGTCCAGAAGAAGCATCCGGAATGGAAGATGGTCCCCGAGATCATGATCCCGCTCGTCGGCGAGCCCAAGGAGTTCCGCTTTGTGCGCAACATCGTCGTCGCCGTTGCGGATGAGGAGATCAAGGCGTCCGGCATCGACCTGAAGTATGAGGTCGGTACGATGATCGAGATCCCGCGCGCCTGCCTGACCGCGGACGAGATCGCAAAGGATGCGGAGTTCTTCTGCTTCGGCACGAACGACCTGACCCAGATGACGTTCGGCTTCAGCCGTGACGACGCGGGCAAGTTCCTGACCGCTTACTACGACACCAAGATCTATGAGTCCGATCCGTTCGCGCGTCTCGACCAGAACGGCGTCGGCAAGCTCATGAAGATGGCGGTCCAGCTCGGCAAGGGCGCAAGAGCGGACCTCGAGCTCGGCATCTGCGGCGAACACGGCGGCGATCCGACGTCCGTCGAGTTCTGCCACGAGATCGGCCTCGACTACGTGTCCTGCTCGCCGTTCCGCGTACCGATCGCACGCCTCGCCGCTGCGCAGGCCGCGATCAAGGAAGCCAAATAATCCCATCTGCTTACGATCCCCCGATTCACCGTCGGGGGATCGTTTTGTATTGCTTTTTCAGACGCTTTATGATATCATATACCCAAATGAGAATCCCCAAAGGAGAGGACATGCTATGAAGAAGTTCTTATCCCTGACGCTTGCAATCATCCTGTGCCTGGCGCTGCTGCCGACGCTTGCGCCGCATACGGCTGCGGCGGAGGAACACTATCTCGAAATCAACAGCTCGAACTTCCCGGACGCCTATTTCCGGAACTGGATCACCGTGTATTTGCCCGTCAGCGGAGACGCGGAAAGCGGCTATTATATGACGCAGGAGCAGGTCGAGAGCGTGCAGGAAATCACCTGCAGCGATCGGGACGTTGAATCGTTACGCGGCATAGAGTTCTTTCCGAACCTTCGGTATCTCGATTGCGAGGGCAACCTCCTGTCGTCGCTGGACGTCAGCAAGAATACCGCACTGAAAGACCTGAATTGCGGATACAATCAGTTGACTTCATTGGACGTGAGAAAGAATACCGCGCTTGAGAGGCTTTTCTGCCACAGCAACGGACTGAACGCCCTGGACGTCAGCAGGAACACCGCGCTCAAGCACCTTGAGTGCAGCCACAATCATCTGAAAAGCCTGAACATCAGCAACAATAAGGCGCTGGAAATACTGTTCTGCAGCGATAACCAACTGACGAGTCTGAATGTGAGCGCCAATGTCAAGCTCGTGCGTCTGGGAGTGGACGTCAATCATTTGGCCACGCTCAACGTGAGCAAGCTGAAGGAGCTCGAAATGTTTTCTGCGAACGGACAGACCGTCGAGAATCAGAAGGGCGTTGACCGTAACGGCGTCTATACCTATGACCTGACGAAGATCATGACGAAAAAGAAGCTGTCCAATGTCACGATCAGCGGCGAAGGGATCACTTTTAACAGCTCCACCGGCCGCGTGACCTTCCAACAGAAGGTCGATCGGTTTACCTATCAATACAACGCGGGCGTCGATCCGAACGACGGCGATATCGAGCTGCCGGAGCTGCCCGCAGCCAGAGGCAGCAATACGCGCGACGGCGAACCGCGCATGATGGACGTCACCGTCTTCCTGACGTTCGAACCGCTCCCCGCCTTTGACGGTACGGTCGAATGGAACGCAAGCGACGTCCAATTCAACGGCAAGACGCCGTATGTGATCGCAAACGGCAGCGCGCAGACGCCGCGATTCACGGTCAAGGCAAAGGACGGCAGCGTCGTCGATCCATCGAACTATACCTATGAGTATCGCGAGAATATCAACGCGGGCACGGCGTACGTGATCGTCACGTTCACCGACCTCTATGCCGGTACCGCACAGGGCTGGTTCAAGATCTACCTGCCTGCAACGACGGAGACCAAGGTCGCGAACACAAAGGACGGCATCAAGATCACATGGGCGGCCGTCGAAGGCGCGGACGGCTACGTCATCTACCGCAGAGCGTGGAGCAGCACGACCAACGGCTGGACGAGCTTTGTCCGCTGGAACAATACGCGCGATCTCAACTGGACGGACACGCAGGTGTACGCCGGAACGCGCTATCAGTACGGCATCAAGGCGTACTTTGACCGCAGAGTCGATCCGGTATCGGGCGCGGAGATCGGCGGCAACGTCGGCGACAACTACAATCTCGGCGTCGTCGGCCCGCTCAAAACGACCGTCCGCATCACCACCCGTACGCTGAACAGCGTGACCGGCGGCACAAAGCAGATCACGGCGAAGTGGGGCGCGTCCAAGAACTTTACGGGCTATCAGGTGCAGATCGCGACGGACGCAAAGTTCACGCAGAACCGCCAGACGTTCACGATCAAAAACGCGCAGACGGCGTCCTACACAGTCAAGAACCTGAAGGCCAATACGACGTACTATGTCCGGGTCCGTTCCTACACGGTGTTCGAGGGCACGACCTATTACGGCGGCTGGTCGAACGTGAAGAACGCCAAGACCAAATAACAACTGATTTCGAAAAGCTCCGCAAAGCTGCGGAGCTTTTTGCATGCTTGCAAAAAGGGGCGGAATGTGATAATGTATGCTTATGGAAATATGTGCGAAAGGACAACCGATCACGTTTGTGGAGCACGGAACGCCTGCCGAGCGGGCGGGCGTACGCTGCGGCGACGTTCTTTTGCGCATCAATGATTCGCCCGTTCTGGACCTGATCGACTATGAGCATCTGACGGCGCGCCGTGCGCTGAAGCTCGATCTGCTGCGAAACGGCGAGGCGGTCGAGATCGTGCTGAAAAAGGATCTGTACGAGCCGCTCGGGCTGTGCTTTGAAACGACGCTGATGAGCCGCATGATGACGTGCCGCAACCACTGCGTATTCTGCTTCATCGACCAGATGCCCAAGGGCGTGCGCAGCAGCCTGAACGTCAAGGACGACGACTGGCGCATGTCGTTCATCATGGGCAACTATGTGACGCTGACCAATGTGAGCGACGCCGAATTTGCGCGGATCCTCGCGCGGCGTGTCAGTCCGCTGTACGTTTCTGTCCATGCGACCGATCCCGAGGTGCGCACGCGGATCATGCGCAATCCTTCCGCGGGGCGGATCATGGAACGGCTCGGCGCGCTGCGGGATGCAGGACTGCACTTTCACGCGCAGATCGTGCTGTGCCGCAGGCTGAACGACGGCGACGTGCTCTTGCGCACGCTGACGGACCTTTCTTCGCTTGCGCCCGCGTGCGCATCGATTGCGATCGTGCCGGTCGGCGTAACGAAGTATCGCGAAGGGCTGCCCGTGCTCGGCACGTTTGACGCCGGGCAGAGCCGTGCGGTGATCGAAACGGTCGAGGCAAAGCAGGAGGAGTACCTTGCGGCGTTCGGAACGCGGCTGGCGTTTTTGTCCGACGAATGGTATCTGAACGCAAACCTTCCGCTGCCCGGTCCCGAGGCGTACGAGGACTACGGACAGATCGAGAACGGCGTGGGGCTTCTGCGCATGTTCGAGGAGGATTTCCGCTTTGCGCTTGAGGAACGCGAACCGCTCGAGAGCCCGCGGACCGTCTCGATCGCGGGCGGCACGGCGGCGTATCCGTTCTTTCTCGATTTATACCGGGCGCTCGATGCGTACGGCGTAAAAACGGACCTGCATCCGATCCCGAACCGTTGGTTCGGCGGCAACGTGCATGTCGCGGGACTTGTGACCGGCAGCGACCTTCTTGCGGAGCTTTCGGGCAAATCCCTGACCGATCCGCTGCTGATCCCGAAGAACATGCTTCGTGAGACCGAGGACGTCTTTCTGGACGGCATGACGAAGGAAGAGGCCGAGCGTGCGCTCCACGTCGGCATTCGTACCTTTTCGGACGGAGCGGAACTCATTTCGTGTTTATTTGAGGAGTAAACTATGGCAAAACCTTTGGTAGCGATCGTCGGCAGACCGAACGTCGGCAAATCGACCCTGTTCAACCGCCTGATCGGCAAGCGCGTCTCGATCGTGGAGGACACGCCGGGCGTCACGCGCGACCGCATCTACGGCGACGCGGAGTGGCTGGAGCATAGATTCACACTGATCGACACCGGCGGCATCGAGCCTGCGAGCGAGGACAAGATCGCGGTGCAGATGCGGCGTCAGGCGGAGCTTGCGATCGATACGGCGGACGTCATCATCTTTCTGACCGACGGACGCGACGGCATGACGGCGGCGGACCGCGAGGTCGCGGCGATGCTGCGGCGCTCGAACAAGCCGGTCGTACTGGCCGTCAACAAGCTGGACGCGCCGAAGTATCACGAGGCGATCTATGAGTTTTACGAGCTGGGGCTCGGCGAGCCGTACATCCTGTCCGGCGGGCAGGGGATCGGTCTCGGCGATCTTCTGGACGCGGTCTGCGCGCATTTCCCCGACGCGGAGGACGCCGAGGAGGACAAGCGCATCCATATCGCGATCGTCGGCAAGCCGAACGTCGGCAAATCGAGCCTGACAAATGCGCTTTTGGGCGAGGAGCGCGTGATCGTTTCGGACGTGCCGGGCACGACGCGCGACGCGATCGATACGCCGTTTGAACAGAACGGGCGGCAGTATGTGCTGATCGACACGGCGGGCATCCGCAGAAAGCGCGCGATCGAGGACGAGAGCATCGAACGCTACAGCGTGATCCGTTCGCTCGCCGCGATCCGGCGCGCGGACGTCGTGCTGATCGTGTGCGACGCGGCCGAAGGTCTGTCCGAACAGGACGTCAAGATCGCAGGCTTCGTGCACGAGGAGGGCAAGCCCTCGGTGCTGATCGTCAACAAGTGGGACCTGATCGAAAAGGATACGCATACGATGGATCGGTTCAAAAAGGACATGGAGACCGATCTCGCGTTTATGAACTACGTGCCGTTCCTGTTTATCAGTGCAAAGAGCGGGCAGCGCGTGCATAAGGTGCTGGAGAACGTGGAAAGCGTCTATGCCGAGAGCGTTCGCCGCATTCCGACCGGCATGCTGAACGACGTACTGAACGAAGCGGTCACGATGGCGGAGCCGCCGACGCAGAACGGCAGACGCTTAAAGCTCTATTACGCGACGCAGGTCGCGATCCAGCCGCCGACGTTTGTGTTCTTCGTCAACGATTCGGCGCTTGTGCATTTTTCCTACGAGCGGTATCTGGAAAACTATTTCCGCAAGACCTTCGGCTTCTCGGGAACGCCGATCAAAATCCTGTTCCGCAACCGGACGAGAGAGGAGTAACGCCCTATGATCGGGGAATGGAACGCGGCTGTCATCGCGCTGGTCGCGGTCGTCGGGTATTTCATCGGAAACATGCAGACGGCTCTGATCATCAGCCGCCTGCGGTTTCGCGACGACGTACGCCTGTACGGCAGCGGCAACGCAGGCACGACCAATATGGTCCGCGTTTACGGCAAGAACTACGGTCTGATCACATTCATCGGGGACGCCGGCAAGTGCGTTGCGGCGTTCTTTCTCGGGCGGCTGCTCGGCGGATGGCTCGGCATCCACCCGGCGGATTATGCCGATTCCGTGCTGCTCGGCGGCTACATTGCAAGCGCATGCTCGGTGCTCGGGCATTGCTATCCGGTGCTGTTCCAGTTCCGCGGCGGCAAGGGCGCGGCGTCGGCCTATGCCATGACGTGGTGCCTGTGCTGGCAGGCGGCGCTCGTGTGCACCGTCATTGCGATCGCGATCTTCCTTGCGTGGAAGCGCGTTTCGCTCGTTTCCGTGCTGACCGCCATTGCATACCTGATCACGACGTTCATATCGTGGGCCCTTGGATATCCGGACCGGTATCTGATCTTCTTTGTCGCGCCGGTGGTGACGCTGGTGCTGATCCGGCATAAGGACAACATCAAGCGCCTGCTGCGCGGGGAGGAGAAGGCGATCTCCTCCGGCAGCAAGCGCTAACGTTCGATCCTGCCCCGCAGTCGGGACAGGATCTTTTTTTCAAGCCGCGAGACCTGCACCTGCGATACGCCCAAAAGCCGTCCGACCTCGGCCTGCGTCTTTTCCTCGCGATACCGGAGCCGCACCAGAAGCCGCTCGCGCGCGGACAGCGTTTCGAGCGCGGCGGACAGCGTGAGCCGGCCGACGGCGCGTTCCTCTTCGCTTTCCGCGCCGATGCGGTCGAACAGGCAGCCGTTGCCGTCGGGAGAGGGCTCGTCGAGCGACGAAACGGGGGAATCGCATGCCAAAGCGGCGGCAAGCTCCTCGCGCGAGACCTGCAGACGTTCGGCAAGCGCGCCGACGGTCAGCGACGGGTCCTCGTTGAGCGCCTGCCGGACGCGCGCCGCAAGCGCCTTTGCGCCTCTGGAGAAACGGATCATGCCGTCGTCGCGCAAGTAGCGCCGGATCTCGCCCGCGATCAGCGGTACGGCATAGGTCGAAAAGCAGACGCCGTAGGACGCGTCGAAGCGCCGGATCGCCTTCAGAAGCCCGATCGAGCCGAGCTGCATAAGGTCCTCCGGCTCGACGCCGCAGTTGCGGTAGCGCCGCGCGATCGCGCCGACGAGCGGCATATTCTCCTCCAGCAGCGCGCGTTCCTCAATGACGTCGCCGGTCTGCGCGGCGGCGATCCGCTCCGTGAAACGGTCGTCAGAGATTTGCATGCCGGATGCGCTTTCGCATCGTGACGGTCGTGCCCTCGCCGAGTCCGGATTCGACGTCGAGCGAATCCATAAACGCTTCCATCACCGAGAAGCCCATGCCGGAACGCTCCAGCTCCGGCTTGGAGGTAAAGAACGGCTTGCGGGCGAGCGCGACGTCGCCGATGCCGCAGCCGTCGTCGCGGACGATGACGACGAGATCGTCATCGTCGATCTCCATCTGCATCGTCACGATCCGGTCCGGATGCTGATCGTAGCCGTGAATGATCGCGTTGGTGACCGCCTCCGATACGGCGGTGCGGATATCCGACAGTTCTTCAATGCCGGGGTTCATCTGCGCGGCGAATGCGGCGGCGGCAGCGCGCGCAAAGCCCTCGTTCTGGGACAGGGACAGGAATTTCACTTCCATTTCGTTGTGCATAGCGTGCCTCCTTACTGCCTTTCTACGATCGCGTACAGCCCCGACATCTGAAAGATCCGGTCCACCGAAGGGTTGACGCCCTTCACGATCAGCCTGCCGCCGCGCATCGACAGCTTTCTGAACCGTCCCAGAATGACGCCGAGACCCGCGCTGTCCATAAAGCTCATGCCGGACAGGTCCAAAAGAAGCTCCGAGACCGTAACGTCCCGCAGCAGCGTATCGAGCATGATCCGCGCCTGCTCCGCGCTGTGATGATCCAGCTCGCCCGAAAGCCGTACCGTCAGGCGCGGTCCGCGTTTTTGCGCATGCAATTCCATGGTTCCACCTCCGATTCTGGCATGCCTATATATTCGACGCTGCGTGTTTGCATCCTTTTGCGAAAGCGGACAAGCTTTGGCGGATAGGCGGCGCTTTTGCCGAATACGATGCAGCATGAGGATCCTGCGTACGCTCGTGTGCATCGGAATGATCGTTTTTCTGCTGTTTACGCCCGGCGCGCTTGTAAAGGGCGCGCAGGCGTCGTTCGAGGATGCGCGCTTTATCCGGGATACGGACCGGTATACGGGCTCGATCCTGCTGTATCATATCGTGCGGCACCGTCCGTATGAAGGCAGTCTGTCCCAATGGCTGAAAGCGCGCGCGGCCGAGTACGAAAAGAAGCACAAGGGTACATATATCGAGATCGAGGCAATGGATGAGGCGGCCTTTTACGAACGCATGGAGCGCGGAAGGCTGCCGGACGCGTATTCATTTTTCTCGGGCACGCTGTATCCGGACCGGCTTTTGCCGATCGCGTCGCTTGAAACGCCGCTGCGCGAAGGGCTGTTTGAGACCGGGTACTGTCTGCCGTACTGCTATTCGGGCTACGCAAAGCTTTTCAGGACGCCGGAGAATGCGGGGGAGAAGATCTATTGCGCCGATGATGTTCTTGCGGCGCGGCTTGAGGCGGGAAAGAACGAAACGACCGAGCAGAAGGCGGACGTTCTTTATCTCGATCTCCGACGGGCGGGCGACCTCATCCGGTATTCCGACGGGTTTGCGCTTGCCCAGCTTGCGCCGGTCGACAGCTTTACCGACGCCGTGTGCTGGATCGGCATCGACCGCGAAACAGACGAACGGAAGACGGAAGCGATCCTCGGGTTTACGGCATACCTGCTGTCGCCGGATGCGCAGCAGACGCTGAACGCGCTGGGCCTTCTCTCGGTGCGAAGCGACCTCAGAAACGTGCCGCCGGAAGCGAGCCTGAAGCTGATCTTCAAACGGTATGAGACGGTCGAAACGGTCGATCCGTTCCGCTGGAACGCGCAATACGACGCGCTTAGGACCGACGCAGCGCTTGCAAGAGCGGGCGACGACGACGCCCGGGCAAGGTTTTGGGCGCGTTTTCGGGAATGTACAGAATAGGTGTTGTGCATTGCAGCAGTTTTTGCTATAATACGGGTATGAAATCAAAATGGGTGGATTCTGACATTCCGGCGTCGCTCGACGCCGTTCAGAACGGTTCGCTTGCGGAGCTGACCAGCTTTCGCATCGGCGGGACCGCGCGCTTTGTGCTGCGTCCGGATTCGTATGAAACGATCCGCGACGCGGTGCGCTTTGCCGCGGAACGCGGCATGCCGCTTGCGCTTTTGGGCAAGGGGACCAACGTGCTTGCGTCGGATCGCGGATTCGACGGACTCGTGATCCGCTTCGATACGCCGCTGCACGAACCGGTCTATGACGGCACGCGCGTCACGGCCTGCTGCGGCACGTCGCTGACGCAGCTTGCGCGCGAGACGGTGCGCAAGGGCCTTATGGGCGTCGAGTGCCTGTGCGGTATTCCCGGCACGCTCGGCGGCGCCTGCGCAATGAACGCCGGCGCGTACGGGCAGGAGATCAGGCAGGTCCTGCGGCGCGTCCGGATTCTGCGGGACGGCTGCGACGAATGGGTCGACGTGCAGGACAGCGATCTCGGCTACCGGAAGAGCGCGTTTTCCTTCCCGGGTACGATCGCGCTGGAGGCCGAACTGGAACTCAAACCGGACGACGGCACGGCAGGCGAAACGATGCAGCGCTGCATGGAGCAGCGGCGTATGAAGCAGCCGCTGGAGCTGCCCTCCGCGGGCAGTACGTTCAAGCGCCCCGCGGGACATTTCGCCGGCGCGCTGATCGAGCAGTGCGGACTGAAGGGAACGACCGTCGGCGGCGCAAAGGTCTCCGAAAAGCATGCGGGCTTCATCGTCAACACGGGCGGCGCAACGGAGGCGGACGTGCTTGCGCTGATCGCGCTGGTGCAGCGCGTCGTCCTGGAACGGACCGGCGTACAGCTGGAGCCGGAGATTAAACGAATCTGAAAGGAGCGTGCGTATGGATCTGCTGATCGTCACGGGCATGAGCGGAGCGGGGAAATCGCTTGCCTTAAAATCGCTCGAGGATATGGGCTTTTTCTGCGTGGACAACCTGCCGTCGCCGATGCTTGTTCCGTTTACCGCGCTGTGCGAAAACGCGAACCCGCCGATCCGCCGCGCGGCCGTCACGATCGACTCGCGCGAAAGCCTGCTTTCCAGAAGTCCGGAGATGGTGATCTCCGAGATCAAGAGGCTTTCCATTCCGTACAAGATCCTGTTTCTGGACGCGCGCGACGACGTGCTGAAGCGCCGCTACAATGAAACGCGCAAGCGCCATCCGCTCGGTCTTTCGGGCGAGGCCCAGTCGGGCGTGCGGACCGAGCGCGCATATCTTTCCGTTATCCGCGATTCGGCAGACTTCGTGCTCGACACAAGCGACATTGCGGCGCGCGATCTTTCGTCCTGCCTCGAAAAGCTTATCCCGGAGATGGACCGCGAGCAGATGACGCTGATCCTCAGTAGCTTCGGCTATAAGCGCGGCGTTCCGGTCGACGCCGATATCGTCGTCGACATGCGCTTTGTGGACAATCCGTTCTATTACGAGGATATGCGGTTCCTTGCGGGAACCGACGAGAAGGTGCGCACGTTCGTGTTGAGCCAGCCGTACGTCACGGATTTTCTTGACAGCCTCGAGAAAAATATCACGGACATGCTGCCGCTGTTTGAAAAGCAGGACAAGCACATCCTGCGCATCTGCTTCGGCTGCACGGGCGGCAGACACCGCTCCGTCGCGGCGGCGGAGGAGATGGCGGCAAGGCTTCGCAAGCGCGGACACGCCGTGCGCATCTATCACCGCGACGTCCGGCGCGAACTGCAGGACATTGAACGCCGCATGGAAAAGAGGGAGTCATGAGCTTTTCTTCGGACTGTAAGGAGGAACTGATCCGCATCCGGGTCAAGAACGCCGACCAGCGGCTTTGTCAGTTGTCCGGCATGACGTTCACGGCGGGCGGCATCCGGATTTCACGGCGTCCGTCGCTGTTCTATCATACGGAAAGCCCGGCGACCGCCAAGCACATCGCCTCGATCGCGCTGAGCCTGTACGACGCCGACGCAGTGGTGGAGGAGAAACGCGTCGAACACCGCCGTCGGCCGATCTACGAGGTCTCGCTTTCGGGCGCGCAGATCGACCGGCTGATCCGCGAGACCGGCGCCATGACGTCCGGCGAGAACGGGCTCCGGCTGATGAGCGAGGTCCCGGCAGTCGCGTTTGCGTCGGAAGACAACAAGCGCGCGTTTTTGCGCGGATGCTTTCTGGGCGGCGGCAGCTGCGTCGACCCGAAGCGCGGCTACCATTTTGAAATGATCTTTCGCGCCCGCTCCGTCGCGGATGCCGCGGCCGGGATGATGCGGGACTTCTATCTGCCCGCAAGGCTTTCGGTCCGCAACGGCGACCGCTATATCGTCTACCTCAAGGAGGGCGACGACGTCAGCGGCATGCTCGCGCTGATCGGCGCGTCTTCGTCGGCGCTCGCACTTGAGAATGTGCGCGTCGAGAAGGACATGCGAAACTACATCAACCGCACCAACAACTGCGAGACGGCGAACCTGGACAAGCAGGTCGTTGCGTCGATCCGGCAGCAGGCGGCGATCGCAACGATCGACAAGCATATCGGCATCCTGTCGCTGCCGGCAAGCCTGCAGCAGGCGGCGCTGCTTCGGATGGCGCATCCGGACGCGACCGTTCAGGAGCTTGCCGATCTCGCGGACATACAGAAATCCGGCATGTATCACCGGCTCGACCGGCTGATGAAGCTTGCCGAAGAATTGGAGGGATCATGAACAAGGCGTATACGGCATTTGCCCCTGTCTACGACAAAATGATGCACGACGCGGATCGCGACGCCTGGGCGTCGTATCTTGACGGATTCTTAAAGGAAGCCGGCGCGAAGGACGTACTGGACTGCGCGTGCGGTACCGGCGCAATGGCGATCCGGCTCCATCATCTCGGCTATTGCGTGATCGGAAACGACGTCTCGCCCGAGATGCTGATGCAGGCGCGCACCAACGCGTTTATGGCAAGGGCGAAGGAAATCATCTTCATTTGCGAGGACATGCGCAAGCTCACAATCCACAGACCGGTCGACGCGCTTGTGTGCGCATGCGACGGCGTTAATTACCTGACGTCGATGCAGGACGTCGATTCGTTCTTCCGACATGCCGCAGGCGCGCTGAAGCCCGGCGGCGTGCTGCTGTTCGACGTATCCTCGCCCTATAAGTTCGACCGCGTGCTCGGCGTCAACACGTTCACCGAGGAGACGGAGGACTATGCCTATATCTGGAAAAACAACTATGACCCGCAGTCGAAGCTGTGCGAGATGACACTGACGTGCTTTGTCAAAAACGGTGCGCAGTACGATCGCTTTACCGAAACGCATCTGCAGCGCGCGCACGGCGAAGCGGAGCTTGTCAATGCGCTCAAAGACGCGGGCTTTGACGACGTAGCGGTCTACGACGCGTTTACGCGCAATCCGCCGAAGCCGGATTCCGAACGGCTGCAGTTTGTTGCGAAGAAGGGGAACTGACATGAAGGACTGCATCATTCACGGCATGCTCGAGCATCGCGCGCTCCGGTTCGCCGCGATCGACGGCACGCAGCTTGTGCGCGACGCGCAGCGCACGCACGGTCTGTCCCGCGTGGCGACGGCCGCGCTCGGACGCCAGCTTCTGATGACCTCGATCTGCGCAACGCTGCAGAAAAACGACGGCGACACGGTCACGACGGTCCTTGCGGGCGGCGGTCCCGCAGGCAACCTCGTCTGCGTCGGACGGCACGGCGGGCTCGTCAAGGGCTATGCGACCGATCCTGCGGTCGAGCTGCCGCTGCGCGCAGACGGAAAGCTCGACGTGCGCGGCTATGTCGGGACCTCCGGCAAGCTGACGCTGATCCGCGACCTCGGGCTCAAGGAGCCGTACGTCGGCATGTGCAACCTGATCTCCGGCGAGATCGCGGAGGACTTTGCGCAGTACTTCACCGCAAGTGAGCAGACGCCCTCGATCGTGTATCTCGGCGTGCATGAGAACGCCGCCGACGGGTTTGTCACCGGTGCGGGCGGTCTTCTGATCCAGACGATGCCGGACTGTCCGAACGAGGCGATCGAGCACGTCATGGCGGCGGCGGACCGCATTCCGACGCTCGGCACGCGGCTTGCGGAGGGGGAATCGCTCGACGCGATCCTTGCCGATCTGTTTGCCGGGCTCTACGCGCAGACGACCGACCGGTTTACGCCGGCGTTTTCGTGCGACTGCACGCGCGCACGGCTGGAACGCGCGCTGCTTTCGATCGGCGAGAAGGAATTAAAAGAGATCATCGAGCAGGACGGACAGGCGGAGCTGACCTGCCAGTTCTGCGGCAAGGCGTATCATTTTGACCGGCAGGACCTGAACGCGCTTTTGGCGGAAGCGACGGGCAAGGGAGGAACGGATGAAGCATAACGACGAGACGGGCGTTGTCGTTCCGTTTCGGCAGAACGCAGAGTTTTATTATCAGCGCGGAAACAGATACCTATCGGATACGCAGGACCTTCTGCGGGCCGAGCAGTACCTGCGCAAGGCATACGAAATGGAGCCGGGACGCGGCGAATACGTGCTTGCGTTCGCAGAAACGCTGTACCGTATGCACCGCTACGAAGAGAGCCTGTCCGTTCTGCTGACGTCGCTCAACCCGGACAATCAGGATTCCTCGGAGCTGACCTTCGGCATCGCATCGGTCTTTGCGGGGCTGGAGGAGTTCGGCGCGGCGACCAACTGTCTGAAGCTGTGTCTGGATCGCGATCCGGACGGACCGTACGCCGACCGCGCGCTGGATCTTCTGTCGTTCCTGGAGGACGAGCCGGAGCTCGAAGCGCAGATCGGGCTGATGGAGGGCGAGGACATAGCGCTGCTGGACGTCATCCATCACGCAAAGGCCGCCTACGTCTCGACCGACGACGACACCGGACTCAAGATGCTGCTTTCCGCGGCGGAGAAATACCGCACAAGCGAGATGCTCGACATGGAGATTGCCATGATGCAGTTCTCCCTGCACGAGTACGACGAGGCAAAGAAGCGCCTGTTCAATCTGTTCAAGCGCAACAGCAAGAGCGTTCGCGGCAACGCACTGATGACGCTGATCTATCACGTGCAAAAGCAGGAGCAGGAGGCGAAGGAGCAGTCCAAGAAGATCCTGATCGACGGCGACTGTTCGCCGGAGGAGCTCGGTTATGCCGCGCCGATCCTGATCGAGATCGGCGAGTACGAGCGCGCAAGGACGGCGCTCGAGCTCTTGCGCGAATCGCTGCCGTACGACGTCGAGATGCTGCACCAGCTGGCGTTCTGCTATTACGTAAAGGGGCAGCGGCGCGAAGCAGAACAGATCTATGACGAGCTTTGCATGCGTGACGAAGGCGATACGGTTGCGCAGTATTACAAAAAACACATCCGCGAGGATTCCGAGACGGATTTCATCCGCAGCTGGACGGTCAACTATGACGTGCCGATCCGCGAGGCGGTCGTGCGGCAGCGCCGCATCCGCGATCTTGCGACGGCCGGGGCGGAGGCGATCCGCACCACCTGGAAAAACGACCGCGAGTTCCGCGAAATCCTGAAATGGTCGCTCATCAGCCCGCTTTCGCCGTCGCTGCGCGGCGCGGCAAAGATGCTGTCGATCATCGCCGACGCGGAGGCGGAACGCGCGCTGCGCGCGTTTCTGATCCGGTTCGACCAGTCGGACGAGGACAAGCAGTTCGTGTTCGGCCTGCTTCTCGGCATGGAGGCGCTGCCGCCGTTTTCGCTGTATTATCAGGGCGAATGGCAGTTCGGCGTCGTCAAGCCGGTACGCATGCCCGACCGCCTGCCGGTCAGCTATGAAACGATCCTCGACATGATCACGGGCTTTCCGGACCTGATGAAAAAGGATCTGCGCTACCGCACGGTCAAGGTTCCGGAACATCTTTCCGAGATCTCGACGCGCATCTTTTACTTCTATCTTGCGTGCTGCCCGGACGGCAAGTATCCGCACATCACGCGGCAGCAGGAGGACGCGATCGCCGCGGCGTTTCTGCTGATGGGACTCGGCGCGCTGAACGAGTCGTCGATCCAGCCGGACGTGCTGATGGACGTGTTCGCGGTGTCGGAACGGCGGATGACCAACGCGCTGAAGCGGATTTTTCTGACGATGCAGCGGATGAAGGAGAGTTAAATGGAGTTTACCGCAACCGCAAAGATCGGACTGGAATCCACGGTCGCCTTTCAGCTGCACAAGCTGGGCATCCTGGACACCGAAACGCTTGACGCACGCGTGAAGTTTCACGGCGGCTTCGACGAGATGGCGAAGGCGCTTTTATGGCTGCGCACGGCCGAACGGCTGCTCTTGACCGTCGGGACGTTTCGCGCAGACACGTTCGACGCGCTGTTTGAACAGACCAAGGCGCTGCCGTGGAACCGGTATCTTTCGCCGAAGTCCCGCATCCATGTGAACGGCAAGAGCGCAAAGAGCACGCTGTTCTCGGTCTCGGACTGCCAGAGCATCGTCAAAAAGGCGATCGTCGAATCGCTGAAGGCGTCCTATCGCGTGACCGCTGTGCCTGAGACGGAGGAGGAGGTCATCGTCGAGGTCGGCATTCTGCGCGACGAGGTCACGCTTGCGCTCGACTGCTGCGGCGCGGGCCTTTCACGACGCGGCTACCGCACCTACAACGTGCCTGCGCCGCTGTCCGAAACGCTCGGCGCGGGGTTGATCCTGCTGTCCCGCTTCTTTCCGGATACGCCGCTGATCGACCCGATGTGCGGCTCCGGTACGATCCCGATCGAAGCCGCGATGATCGCAAACAACATCGCGCCGTCGCAGAACCGCAGCTTTGCCGCCGAGCAGTGGAAGTTCCTCGATCCCGCCGTGTTCGCTCGCGCGCGGGAGCAGGCACGAGACGTCATGCGGCACGATCCGCTCTGCATTCAGGGCTCGGACGTCGATCCGCACTGTATCGACCTCTGCAAAAAGCACGCGAAGAAGGCGGGCGTCATGCTCGACTGGAAGGTGCGTCCGGTGAAGGACCTGAAAACGAATTGGAAGAACGGCGTTCTGATCTGCAACCCGCCATACGGCGAACGGCTGTCCGACGCAAAGTCGGTCAATGCGCTGTACCGCGAGATGCGGACCGTGTTCGACACGATCCCGGACTGGCAGATCAATATCATCACCTCCAACCGCGAATTCGAGAAGATCTACGGAAAGCCTGCCGACAGGCGCCGAAAGCTCAGTAACGGCGGCATGGTCTGTACGGTCTATCAATATTTTGCAAAGCGCGACTGACAGGACGCTTCTTTTTTCCATCCTTCCGCCATACCATAAGGCGGGAGGATTTTTATCATGCGCAGAGTTGTTTGTCTCTTGATTTCATTCGTATTCCTGTTTGCACTTGCGCCCGCCGTGCAGGCGGAGACGGAGCCGTCATACTGCATCATGCCGCTGCACTCGGACACGGTCATCGCCGAGCGCAACGCGGACGAATGGCTGAACATCGCGGGGCTTACGAAGCTTCCGGCGGTGCTGACCCTTTGCAGCGCGGTCGACAAAGGCCTGCTCGATGAGAACGCGGAGGTGAAGGTCAGCGCAAAGGCGGCCGGGATCGGCGGACCGTCGGCGTATCTTGCAAAGAATGAAACGATCGCCGCAAAGGAGCTGCTGCGCGCGGCGGTCATGATCTCCGCGGGCGACGCGATCACGGCGCTTGCCGAGCATGCGTTCGGCTCGGAGGACGTGTTTTTGCAGAACATTGCGCTGACGATGCAGGCTGCCGGCGTCAACAAACAGCTGCCGGACAGCCTCGGGACCTACATGACGTTTTCGTGCAGGGAGCTGATCGCGCTCGGCGAGGCGGCGGTCGAGAGCCCGACGTTTGTCAAATACTGCGCCGAGACGTATGCGGTGCTTGAGCATCGGGACGGACGCAAGACCGAGCTTGCCTCGGCAAACAAGCTCTTGAACTCGCTGTCCGGCTGCTTCGGACTGTTCACGGGCAGCTCCAAGTCGGACGGGTACTGCGGCGTATTCGCCTGCAAGCGGCGCGATACGACCTATCTTTGCGCGGTCATCGGCGCGCCGAACAGCAAGACGCGCTTCGAGACGGCGTCGCGGCTGTTCGAGGAAGCGTTTGCCAACTACGCGTATGAAACGGTCTGCGACCCCGACGAGCCCGTGATCGAGGGCTATCCGGTGCTCGGCGGAAACGTCGACGCGGTCGACCTGTACGCGAAGGAGTCGTGCGTGCTGCTGCGCAAAAAGAACGAAGGCGAACCGCAGAAGCGCGTCGATCTGCCGGAAGCGCTGACTGCGCCGCTCGATCCGGAGCATGCGGTAGGTTCCGTCGCCTTCGTCGGCCCGGACGGGACCGTGCTGCTGGAGGCGGCGCTGTACCCGAAGGAGCAGGTCACGTCAAACGGCCTGTCGGAGATTTTGAGACGCCTGTTTGCGATCTTTTTAGGCGGCTGACGGTTCGGGAAAAATGCGGCAATGCAAGCGGAAACGATACTTGCATTGCCGCTTTTTATCGGTTATAATAGCGTTATGATCTTACAAAACCTTGATTTGCTGAGAAGCGACCCGAAGCTGTTTTTCCTGTATCTTGCCTGCTTCCTTCCCGTCATGCTCATCAGTCTGACGCTGCACGAGTGGGGGCATGCCTTTGCTGCGCACCTTTGCGGCGACGATACGGCCAGGAATCTCGGCCGCATGACGCTGAACCCGCTTGCGCACATCGACCCGATCGGGCTTTTGATGATCCTGTTCGTCGGCTTCGGATGGGCGAAGCCCGTTCCGGTCAATTCGAGAAACTATCGGAATTATAAGGCGGGGGAGGCGATCGTGTCGCTTGCGGGCGTCGCGATGAACCTGCTGCTGGTGCTGTTCTTTTCCGGTCTGTACATCCTGTTCGGCTGGCTGTCCATCAAAACAGGGGCGGAATGGATGCAGAGCGAAGTGCTGTGGTTCGTTCTTCGGATCGGGATCAGCCTGAACGTCACGCTGTTCCTGTTCAACCTGCTGCCGATCTATCCGCTTGACGGCTATCACATCTTTGAGCTGCTGTTCGCGAAACGGCTGCCGATGAAGGTGTTTCTGTTTTTGCGCCGATACGGCAGCTTCATCCTGATCGGCATCTTTCTTTTGATGCGGGTGCTGGATTTCTATCCCGCATATGAGCTTTCCAAGCTGCTGATCGGCGGACTGGACAGCATCCTGATGAAAATTTTTTTGACAACCGTGCTGTGATCCATGGAAGAGTACCGCGTATCGCTATCCCAATTTGAAGGGCCGCTCGACCTGCTGCTGCATTTGATCGACAAGGCCGAGATCAACATCGAGGACATCTTCGTGTCGGAGATCACCTCGCAGTATCTTGCGTACATGGACGACCTCAGTGAGCTCGACATGGACCGCGCAAGCTCGTTTCTGACGGTCGCCGCGCAGCTTCTTCTGATCAAGTCGAGAAGTCTTTTGCCGCGTCCGCCGGTCGAGGACGAGAACGAGGAGGACCCGAAGGAAGCGCTTTTAAGACAGCTTCGCGAATACAAGGCGTTCAAGGAGGCAAGCGCGGAACTGAATGAGCGGTTCGAGGAGGCGAAAAAGGCCTTTGCACGGCTTCCGGAGGACGTCATCCTTCCGCCGCAGAAGTTTGAGCTGAAAAACGCGACGGTCGATCAGCTGTACAGCGCGTTCCTCGACATCCTGAACCGCGACGACACGCAGGAGGACAAGCAGGAAACGACGCACAACGTGCGGCCGGACACGTTCACGGTGCGCGAACGCGTCGTGCACTTGCGGACAAAGCTCAAGGACGGCCGCGTGCGGTTTTCGGATCTGTTCACCGACGCGAGCACGCGCATGGAAAAGGTCGTAACCTTCATGGCGCTGCTGGAAATGCTGGCGCGCGGCGAGGTGCATATCACGCAGGGCGCGACGTTCGCGCCGATCTATATCCGCGCAAAGGCGCTCGCGGAGAACGACAAAGAGACGGTCTATATGGACGAGGTAGAGGACTGATGGAGAAGAGAAAAGCCGCAATCGTGGAGTGCATGCTGTTCGTGGCGGGCGAGCCGGTGCTGATCACCGAGATCGCGCGCGTGCTCGAGCAGGACGAGGCGTCGGTCAGAGCGCTGCTCTACGAAATGGAAATGCAGTATCGCGACGAGGGGCGCGGGATCTGCCTGCTGTCCACCGAGGACACGGCGCAGCTGATCTCGAACCGCGATTACATTCGATACGTCGAGGCGCTTTTGCAGCCCGAGCAGAAAAAGAGCGTGTCCCAGTCGATCATGGAGACGCTTGCCGTCGTCGCCTACAAGCAGCCGGTCACCCGCGCGGAGATCGAAGCCGTCCGCGGCGTGCGCTGCGAGTACGCGGTGAGTCAGCTGCAGAAGCTCGGCCTGATCGCCGCCGTCGGCAGGAAGGACGTCATCGGCAAGCCGATGCTTTACGCCACGACCGACACGTTTCTGCACCAGTTCGGCCTGCATAATCTCAGTGAACTGCCGTCTCTGCCGCTCGACGCGCCGGAGACTGCCGAAACCATCGAAACCGTCTGAACAGTAAGGGGGAACACCATGAACAAGCGCAACGATTATCTGTCCTGGGACGAATATTTTATGGGCGTGTCGCTGCTGTCGTCGTATCGCAGCAAGGACCCGAGCACGCAGGTCGGCGCGTGTATCGTCAGCGAGAACAACAAGATCATGTCGGTCGGCTACAACGGTTTTCCGATCGGCTGCAGCGACGACGAATTCCCGTGGGACCGCGAGGGCGAGCCTTATGACACAAAGTACCCGTACGTCTGCCACGCGGAGCTGAACGCGATCCTGAACAACGACGGCGCATCCTTGCAGGGCTGCCGCATCTACGTCGCGCTGTTCCCGTGCAACGAATGCGCAAAGGCGATCATCCAGTGCGGCATCAAGGAGGTCGTCTACCTTTCCGATAAGTACAACAACACGCCGATGAACCGCGCCAGTAAGCGCCTGTTCAACGCTGCTGGCGTGCGCCTCCGTAAGCTCGTCCCGAAGCGCGATTCGATTCTGATCGACTTCGACGAAAGCAAGGTATAACGCAAACAGCAAATGAAAAAAGCGCTCCGATCGGGAGCGCTTTTTGCGTACGGTTCAGTCGCGCAGAGTGGCCTGGTAGAAGTTGGCATAGATGCCGTTCTGCGCGATCAGCGCGTCGTGGCTGCCGCGTTCGCGGATGCCGAGCTTGTCGATGACGATGATCTCATCGGCGCTGCGGACGGTGGACAGCCGATGCGCAATGATCAGCGTGGTGCGGCCCTCGGAGAGCGCGTCAAAGCTCTTCTGGATGTCGTATTCGGTCACGGTGTCGAGCGCGGAGGTCGCCTCGTCGAGGATCAGGATCGGCGGGTTCTTGAGGAACAGCCGCGCGATCGAGATGCGCTGCTTCTGCCCGCCGGACAGCTTCACGCCGCGTTCGCCGACCTCGGTCTGGTACTGGTCGGGGAAGCGCATGATCTCGTCGTGGATGTGCGCGCGGATCGCGGCCTCGACGACCTCCTCGTCGGTGGCGTCGAGTCTGCCGTAGCGGATGTTTTCGAGGATGGAGCCCGCAAACAGGAACACATCCTGTTGGACAATGCCAATGTTGCGGCGCAGCGATTCCTGCGTGTAATCGCGCACGTCGACGCCATCGACAAGGATCGCGCCATCCCTGACGTCGTAAAAGCGCATCAAGAGGTGGCACATCGTCGTTTTGCCGCCGCCGGACGGGCCGACCAGAGCAAGCTTTTTGCCGGGCTCGACCGTAAGGCTCACGTCGGACAGCACCTGACGGCCGCCGTCGTAGCCGAAGCTGACGTGCGAAAACTGAATCCTGCCGTCCAGGTGATCGACTTCGATCGCACCTTCGCGGTCGACGATATCGCTCTTGGTGTCGAGGATCTCAAGAAACCGCGTAAAGCCCGCCATGCCCATCATGTACTGCTCAAAGAAGCTCGCAAAGCGCTTGAGCGGCGACGTAAAGGCGGAAACGTAGAGCATGAAGGTGATGAATGTCAGCGAGCTGAAGCCGGCCTTGTTGACGATCAGGATGCCGCCGACCAGCAGCACGATCACGTTGAACAGCGCGATGAAGAACTCCGTGCCGCTGTTGAACACGGCCATCGCCTTATAGAACCGGTCCTTGGCGTGGAGGAACGCGCGGTTGCCCTCCTCGAACTTTTCGATCTCATAGCCCTCGTTCGCAAATGCCTTGGCGACGCGCGCGCCGGAGATCGAGGACTCGATGCCCGCGTTGATGTTGGCGGTCTGCTCCTTGACGGACTTGCTCGTCGACTTCATGACAAAGCGCGACTTCATCACGAAGAAGATGCAGAACGGCATCAGAACCAGCATGGCAAGCGCGATCCGCCACTCAATGAAGAACATGGCGACGAACGCGCCGAGTACGGTCAGCGAGGAGATCAGAAGGCCCTCCGGTCCGTGGTGCGCAAGCTCCGAGATCTCGAACAGGTCCGTCGTCGCGCGCGAGAGCAGCTTGCCGGTGCGGACCTTGTCGTAAAAGCTGAACGGCAGCGTCTGGATGTGCGAAAAGATGTCGCGGCGCATGTCGGCCTCGACGCGTACGCCGAACAGATGGCCCCAGTAGTTCACGATGTACAGCATGATCGCGCGCACGACGTACGCGGCGAAGATCGCGCCGATCAGCACCGCAAACAGCGTGACAAGGTGCGCGGATCCGGTCTGCTCGATCTCGGGAAACAGCTTTTTCAATAGATAGTTCGTCAGAAGCGGGAACGCAACGTCGACCGCCGCGACCATCGTCGCGCAGCCGATGTCCAGGAGAAACAGGCCGAGATGCGGCTTATAATACTTTGCAAAGCGTTTGAGTTTGTTCATAGCCCCATCATACAGGATTCGGTTCGTTTTGTCCACTGCAAAAACAAAGAATATGTCGGATTTCAGCCGCATAGTCTATGGCAAACGGAGATACGGGAGGGTTTTATGGACAGAACGTCTCTTTATCACGATATGATGGAGCGCACGCAGGGCGATATCTACCTCGGAGTGATCGGTCCGGTGCGGACGGGCAAATCGACGTTTATCAAGCGGTTTGCGGAGCTATTGATGGTGCCGAACGTCGAAAACGAATTCCAGCGCCAGCGGCTTGTCGACGAGCTGCCGCAGAGCGGGACCGGCAAGAGCATCATGACGACGCAGCCGAAGTTCATTCCGAACGAGGCGGTCGAGGTGCGGCTTGACGAAACGGCGACGGCGCGTATGCGGCTGTGCGACTGCGTGGGCTTTCTGGTGCCCGGCGCGATCGGCTCGGAGGAGGACGGCGTACCGCGCATGGTGACGACGCCGTGGTTTGCGGAGGACATTCCGTTCGAGCAGGCGGCGGAGATCGGCACGCGCAAGGTGATCGAGGATCACGCGACGGTCGGGATCGTCGTGCTGACCGACGGCACGATCACCGACATTCCGCGCGAAAGCTATCTCGAAGCGGAACAGAAGTGCATGGACGCGGTCAGAGAGACCGGCAAGCCGTATGTGATCCTGCTGAATTCCGCGGACCCGAACGGCGACCTTGCGCAGCATGCGGCCGACGAGATCCGTGAACGCTACGGCGTCGCGCCGATGGTGACGGACGTTCTGCACCTGTCGGAGCGTGTGCTTACGAGTCTGCTTTCCGAGATCCTGTACGCGTTCCCGCTGAAGATGGTCGAGCTTTCCGGTCCGACGTTTCTGAATGCGCTCAGTGCGGACCATCCGGTGCTGAAGGAGATGATCGACACGCTGTCCGCCGCGGTGCGCGATGTGCATTGCGTGCGCGACGTGCCGCTGATCGCCGACGCGTTTTCCTCGCTCGACATGTTCCGCTCCACCGAGATCCAAAAGGTCGAGCTCGGCACCGGAAGAGCGACGATCGGGCTGTTTTTGCGCGAGGGCGTGTTCTACTCGATCCTGTCCGACGCGTGCGGCACGACGATCCGCAACGACTGCGAGCTGATGCAGGCGGTCAACGATTTCGTGACGGCCAAGAAGGCGTACGACCGGTTGTCGTGCGCGCTCGACAAGGCCATGCAGACCGGCTACGGCATCGTGGAGCCGGACCCGGAGCAGATGCAGATCTCCGAGCCGGAAGTGTTCAGAAGCGGCGCGAAGTACGGCGTGCGGCTGCACGCGAAGGCGAGCGGTTTGCACCTCATTCGCGTGGATGTCGAAAACGACGTGGAGCCTTTGATCGGCACCGAGCAGCAGAGCAAGGATTTCCTGGCGTACCTGAACGACAGCACGGAGGGCGAGGGACAGGATTATCTGAACGCCAATCTGTTCGGCAAATCGCTGTACGAGCTGATCTCCGACGGCATGCAGGGCAAGAGCACGAACATGAACGAGCAGGTGCAGATGAAGCTGCACGCGGCGGTGCAGCGGATCGCAAACGACGGCTGCAACGGAATGATCTGCATTATGCTGTAAAAACGGAGCAAACTATACTCGGCTTCTTTCAGCCGAGTTTTTTGTTTGGAGAAGGATATGCGGACCGATCTTGCCATGGAATCCAAAAGAAACGCGCACGGCGTCGAAGGCGTGTCGGAGCAGACCGAGACGCGCGGCTGCGTGACCGTCACGCGCATCGACGTACTGGAGGAACAGGCTGCGCGCATCCTCGAAAAGCCGAAAGGGCGATACGTCACGCTGCAGGCCGAGCCGGAAGCGTTCATGGACCGGGAACGAAGAAGCGAGATCGCAAACGCGCTTGCGGGCGAGCTTCGCGGGATGACCCCGAAGCTTGAAAGCGCAATGGTCGTGGGTCTCGGCAACCGCTACGTGACCGCGGACGCGCTCGGCACCAAGACGGCGGAATACGTGCTCGTCACGCGGCACGTGCATCTGCATATGAAGCATTATTTGCCGAAGGGGACGCCGGTCACGTCCGCCTTCTGCGCCAACGTGCTCGGCGTGACCGGCATGGAGACGGCGGAGGTCGTGACCGCGCTTACCGAACGCATCCGCCCGGACGTGGTCATCCTCGTCGATTCGCTTGCGGCAGCGGACGTAACCAACATCGGCTGCGTGATACAGGCGAACGACAGCGGCATTGCGCCGGGCTCCGGCGTCGGCAATTTCCGTACGATGCTGACGCGTGAGCTTCTGAAGGTGCCGGTCGTTGCGCTCGGCGTGCCGACGGTCGTCAGCGCGGAAACGATCGTACGCGATTGCGGCGCGGACGCGCCGGCGGGAACGGAGCTGAAGGGACTGATCGTCGCGCCGAAGGACATCGACGCGATCATCCGCGACCTTTCGCGCGTGCTGTCCGATGCGATCAATCTGACGCTGTTCGGTGACAGCTATCCGAAGATCGAGCAATTATTGAGATAAATAGGTGTACCTTCGCATAGCATATAGCGGAGGTGCAGAATGAAACGGAAACGAATTTACAGAAGAAGAAAGAGAAGCGCCGGGCCGTCCGCATGCGGATGGGTCCTGCTTGCGCTTTGCTGGCTGTGCGTGCTGCCGATCGCCGCGTTCGTATTCCGTCCGAAGGAAGCGGGCGCAGCGGAGCAAAGGACGGCAGGAACGGACGCGACCCCGACGCCCGAAGCGACGGAGGCGTTTTTGCCGATGCGGCAGGAGCTGCCGGAGCTGACCGCTTCGATGACGGTGTTGCCGCCGGTGAACCCGCTGCGTTCGGACAAGCCGACGGTGCTGATCTATCATACACATACGACGGAGGCGTATACGCAGACGCCGGAGGACACATATGCGGAGACGTCGAAATGGCGCACGTCCGACAACACCAAAAACGTCGTTGCGGTCGGCGAAGCGCTCAAGGAGATCCTTGAGCTGCAGTACGGATTTCAGGTCATTCACGACACGACCGACCACGAGCCGCCGAAGCTGTCGACGGCATACGACCGCAGCCTGCAAACGATGGAGAAGTATCACCGCGATTATCCGTCGATCGTGCTGTTCATCGATTTGCATCGCGACGCATACGAAACGGACGAAGCGCCGTGCGATTATCTCACGATCCACGGGGTCGAGACGGCGCGGCTGATGCTTGTCGTCGGAAAGGGCGAGAAGTATACGGACAAGCCGTACTATGCCTGGAACAAGGCGCTGGCGGATCGCATGACCGCGCATCTCAATTCCATCGACGCGAAGCTCTGCCGGCCGGTGCGCGTCAAAACGGGCCGCTACAACCAGCACGTTGCGCCGAACTGTATCTTAGTCGAGGTCGGCCACAACGCAAACACGCTCGCGCAGGCAAAGGCCGCGATGCCGTACCTTGCCGAAAGCATCGCTTACGCGTTTTCGTCCGGACGGATCGCGCCGTCGGACTGGACGCCGAATTGACAAGAACCGCATAGGATGATATACTATCAATCAGTAACTGGTGAAGGAGCGTCTTTATATGGACAGACGTAAAATCGCCGTCGTCGGCGCGACCGGCATGGTCGGAAGAACGTTTCTGAAGGTGCTCGAGGAGCACAACATCGACGCGGACTATACGCTGTTCGCGTCTGCAAAGAGCGCGGGCAGCACGCTGCCGTTTTTCGGACGGGAGCAGACCGTGTACGAACTCAGGGAGGGCAGCTTCAAAGATCGCGGCTTTTCCTACGCGCTGTTTTCCGCGGGCGGCGCGATCAGCAAGACCTTTGCGCCGCTTGCCGCGGCGGCAGGCGCGATCGTGATCGACAACTCGAGCCAGTGGCGCATGGATCCTTTGGTTCCGCTTGTGGTGCCGGAGGTCAATCCGCAGGCGCTTCGGTCCATTCCGAAGGGCATCGTGGCGAACCCGAACTGCTCGACGATCCAGGCGGTCGTGCCGCTGAAGGTGCTGGACGACGCGTTCGGCATCGAGCGCATCGTGTACTCGACCTATCAGGCGGTATCCGGCGCGGGACAGAAGGGCTATCAGGACCTGGAGGACGGACTGTGCGGCGCGCTGCCGAAGAAGTTTCCGCATCCGATCGCGGGCAACTGCATCCCGCACATCGACGTATTCCTTGACAGCGGCTACACGAAGGAAGAGCAGAAGATGATCGACGAGACGCGCAAGATCCTCGATCGGCCCGATCTTCGCGTGACGGCGACGTGCGTGCGCGTCCCGGTCTACAACGGCCACAGCGAGAGTATCAACGTCGAACTCAAGCGGCCCTTCGAGCTAAAGGAGGTCTATCGGCTGTTTGAACAGAAGGAAGGGCTGATCGTGCGCGACGATCCGGCGCACAGCGTCTATCCGATGCCGATCGAGGCGGCGGGGACCGATCCCGTGTACGTCGGCCGGATCCGGCGCGATCCGTCGGTCGAGAACGGACTGAACTTTTGGTGCGTTGCGGACAACATCCGCAAAGGCGCCGCGCTGAACGCGGTGCAGATCATGGAGCGATTGATAAAGGGGGAGAACAAATGAGCATTTTCACCGGATCGGCGGTTGCGCTGATTACACCGTTTCACAATGGAGCCGTCGACTATACGGCGCTGACAAGACTGATCGAGCTGCAGATTGCGTCCAAGACCGACGCGATCGTGGCGCTCGGCACGACCGGCGAGGCGGCGACGCTGATGCCCGACGAGCGCGAAGAGGTGATCCGCTTCATCGTCGAGCGCGTGTCGAATCGCATTCCGGTCATCGTCGGCACCGGCAGCAACAACACCGAGGACGCGATCCAGAAGAGCCGCTTTGCCGAAGCGGTCGGCGCGGACGGACTTCTGATCGTGACGCCGTTCTACAACAAGACGACACAGGAAGGGCTGCTTGCGCATTATAGCTCGATTGCAGAGCAGGTGCGCCTTCCGATCCTGATCTACAACGTGCCGAGCCGGACCGGGCTCAACATCCTGCCCGAAACGGTCAACAAGCTCGTTCGCTCGTGTGAGAACATCGTCGGCATCAAGGAGGCAAGCGGCAATATCGAGCAGATCGTCAAGCTTGCGGCGCTGTGCCCGCAGTGCGACATCTACGCCGGAAACGACGACCACGTCGTTCCGATCCTGTCGGTCGGCGGAAAGGGCGTCATCTCGACGGTCGCGAACATCATTCCGGATGTCATGCACATCATGTGCAAAGCATTCTTTGACGGCGACGTCGCCGAGGCAAGACGGCTCCAGCTTGCGCTGCTGCCGCTGCAGCAGGCGGCGTTCTGCGAGGTCAACCCGATTCCGATCAAGACGATGATGGGATTATTGAAGCTGTGCGATCCCGAAGTCCGTCTGCCGCTTGTCAAGCCGTCCATCGAGCATTATGAGCTGATGGAAACGACGCTCCGCGAGAACGGCATGCTGTGAGGATACGGTCGTGAAACGATTACTCATCAACGGCGTCGGCGGCCAGATGGGCGCCGCGCTGCAGCGGGCGCTGAAAAAGGACGATCACGGCTTTGCCGTCGCGTGCGGCGTGGATCCGTACGCTGCGGGAACGGCGCCGTTTCCGGTGTTTTCGTCCGTCGACGCGGTCGACGTTCCGGTTGACGTTGCGATCGACTTTTCCGTTCCGAAGGCGACGGAATCGCTTTTGACGTTCTGCCTGAACACGCATACGCCCGTTGTCATCTGCACGACCGCGCTCTCCGAGGATCTGATCAAGCGGATCGACGAGGCAAGCAAAACGATTCCGGTCTTCCGCTCCGGCAACATGTCGATCGGAATCAATCTGATGCGCGTGCTGCTGCGGCAGGCGCGGCTGACGCTCGGCGACGCGTTCGACATCGAGATCGTCGAAACGCATCACAACCGCAAGAAGGATGCGCCGAGCGGCACGGCCCTGATGCTGGCAGACGCGATCGTAAAGGCCGACGGAACGGAGCATCCGTTCGTGTACGGCCGCAGCGAAAAGGACCGGCGCAGAGAGCCCGGCGAGATCGGCTTCCACAGCATCCGCGGCGGCACGATCGTCGGCGAGCACGAGGTTCGGTTTCTGGGCGAGGATGAGGAGATATCGATCCGCCACGCGGCGTACTCGAAGCAGGTCTTTGCCGAAGGCGCGCTGAAAGCGGCCGCATTTCTTCTGACCAAGCAGCCCGGCCTGTACTCGATGGAGGATCTGGTCGAGGAGATGCTGCAATAAGAGTCCGTTACGGAACGGCTGAACGGCCGTTCCTTTTTTTATTGCGCCGGACCGTCTTGTGTGATATACTATCATTGAGATTATATGCGGAGGGATCCATGAAACCGTTCGTGCATTTGCATGTCCATACGCAATACAGTCTTTTGGACGGCGCGTCGCGCATTCCGGAGCTTGTGAAGCGCGCAAAGGCGCTCGGGCAGACGGCGCTTGCCATCACCGACCACGGCGTCATGTACGGCGTGATCGACTTTTATCGCGCCTGCAAGGCGGAGGGGATCAAACCGATCCTCGGCATGGAGACCTATGTCGCAAAGGGCCGGTACGATGCGCCGGCGGACTCGCGCGAGCGCGATTCCGCGCACCTCATTCTGCTTGCCAGGAACCAGACCGGCTATCAGAACCTGATGCTGCTGTCCTCCGAGGCGTTCATCCACGGCTTCTATTATAAGCCGCGCATCGATTACGAGCTTCTGAAGGCGCATCACGAGGGATTGATCTGCCTGTCGGCGTGCCTTGCGGGCGATATTCCGCAATCGTTTTTGCGCGGACAGGACGCGCGCGCCTATGAGATCGCAAAGATGCTCAAGGAGACGTTCGGCGAGGACTTTTACATCGAGCTGCAGAACCACGGCATACCGGAGCAGCAGGAGGTTCTGCCGAAGCTCAGACGCCTTGCAAAGGAGCTCGGCATCAAGACGGTCGGCACGAACGATATCCACTATGTGCAGAAGGACGACGCGGACGCGCAGGACGTGCTTCTGTGCATCCAGACGCAGCGGTTTGTGGATGAACAGGATCGCATGCGCATGGAGACCGAGGAGTTCTATCTGAAGTCCTACGACGAGATGGCCGAAGCGCTGCCGGACGATTTGGACGCGCTGGACGTCACCAACGAGATCGCCGACAAGTGCAGCGTCGAGATCCAGTTCGGCGTGCGGCGACTGCCGCATTTTACCGCGCCGGACGGCATGGAAAACCGCGTCTATCTGCGCAAGCTCTGCGACGAGGGCATGCGGCGCAAGATGCCGGACGCGGGCGCGGAGGCGAAGGAACGTCTCGAATACGAGCTGTCCGTCATCGAGAAGATGGGCTTTGTCGACTACTACCTGATCGTCTGGGACTTCATTCACTATGCCAAAACGCACGGCATCATGGTGGGCCCCGGCAGAGGCAGCGGCGCGGCTTCGCTTGCGGCGTACTTCCTCGATATCACCGACGTCGATCCCTTAAAGTACAACCTGCTCTTTGAGCGCTTTCTGAATCCGGAACGCGTGTCGATGCCGGACTTCGACGTCGATTTCTGCTACGAACGCCGTCAGGAGGTCATTGATTACGTCGGCGAAAAGTACGGCGAGGGCCACGTCGCGCAGATCATCACGTTCGGCACGATGGCGGCAAAGGCGGTCGTGCGCGATGTTGCACGCGTGCTGCGCGTGCCGTATGCGGACGCGGACAAGCTTGCAAAGCTGATCCCGAACGTGCTGAAGATCACGCTGTCCGAGGCGATCCAGATGAACGCGGAACTGAAGGCGCTCTACGATTCTGACGAGACAATGCGCCGCGTGCTCGACCTTTCGATGAAGCTGGAGGGCCTTCCGCGGCACAGTTCGACGCATGCCGCGGGCGTCGTGATCTCGGGCGTGCCGCTCAATACCGTCGTTCCGCTGACGAGCAACGAAGGCGCGCTGACGACGCAGTTCCCGATGACGACGCTGGAGGAGCTGGGCCTTCTCAAGATGGATTTTCTCGGTCTTCGCACGCTGACGATCATCCGCGACGCGCTCGACTTCATTCAAAAAGAGGGCAAACCGGTTCCCGATTTTTCCAAAAACGATTTTGATGACCCGGGCGTGTGGGCGATGATCGCAGCCGGCGATACGGACGCCGTGTTCCAGCTCGAATCCGGCGGCATGCGTCAGTTCATGATGCAGTTGAAGCCGGACTGCTTCGAGGATCTGATCGCAGGCATTTCGCTGTACCGGCCGGGTCCGATGGAGCAGATCCCGCGCTACATCCGCGGCAAGCACGAGGGCAACATCGCATATGAGCATCCGCTGATGGAGCCGATCCTGAAGAACACCTACGGGTGTATGGTCTATCAGGAGCAAGTCATGGAGATCGTGCGCTCTCTCGCGGGCTACAGCTACGGCCGCAGCGACCTTGTCCGCCGCGCCATGTCCAAGAAGAAGCATGACGTCATGGCAAAGGAGCGCACCTCCTTCGTCTACGGCACCGACGGCGTGGACGGCGCGATCAAGCGCGGCGTGCCGGAGAATGTCGCCAACCACATCTTCGATGAGATGATGGACTTCGCGTCGTATGCGTTCAACAAGGCGCACGCGGCCTGCTACGCGGTCGTTGCATACCGGACTGCATATCTCAAGCACTATTATCCGACCGAACTGTTCGCCGCAACGATCAACGGCTACCGGCAGAATCCGGACACCGTTTCGGCATACGTGTACGACGCAAAGCGTCTCGGCATCAGGATCCTGCCGCCGGACGTCAACCGTTCGCTCGCGCTGTTCAACGTGGAGGACAATGCGATCCGTTTCGGACTGTCTTCTGTGCGCAACGTGTCCGAGACCGTCATGCGCGACGTCGTGGAGGACCGCAAAAACAAAGGTCCGTTCAAGAACTTTGAGGACTTCGTCAACCGCACGCACGGGCTCAACAAGCGCATGCTGGAGGGACTGATCGCGGCGGGCGGCTTTGACAGCATGGGCTATACGCGCGCAAGCCTGCTTGCGGTCTATGCGCAGGCGCTCGACGCGGCGCAGCGTGCGCAGAAAACGCGCGACGCGGGACAGCTGTCCCTGTTCGATCTGGACGGCGGCGCGGAGATGCGGCAGCAGTCCGGGCTGAAGATCCCCGATCTGCCGGAGATGGCGCATTCCGTCCTGCTCGCCAAGGAGCGCGAGGCGACGGGACTGTATCTATCCGGACATCCGCTGGACGCGTTTGGAACGGCGCTTGCCCGCCTGCCGTATACGGTCGCGCAGCTTGCCGCGGCCGACGGCGAGGGAGAGATCCGCGACGACATGCCGGTCACGGTCGGCGGCATGCTGACCGACTGCAAGCAGCGCCCGACCAAGAGCGGCAACGGACTTATCGGCCTCGGCGTGCTCGAGGGGCATTCCGGCACGGTTGAGCTGATGCTGTTCCCGAAGACGCTGCAATCGTGCGCGGGCCAGTTCTATGATGAGAACATCGTCGAGCTTTCCGGGCGGCTGTCGATCCGCGAGGACCGCACAAACTCGATCCTCGTCGATTCGATGACGTCGCTCAAGGACACGATGCAGACGCTCTATATCCGCCTGCCGTACCTTGATGCCGAGCAGCAGAAGCGCGTCCGGCGCATCACCCACGCGTTCCCGGGCGGCACGGCGCTCGTGCTGTACGACACCGCAAAACGGATCGCGAAGGGCGCGCCGAAGGACTGGAGCGTGAACGCGACCGAATCGCTGCTGGGCATGCTGAAGGCCGAATTCGGCGAGGAGAATGTGGTGCTGAAATGAAGGAACAGAATCCGTTTTTGAAGAATCAGGACGTGACGCTTACGATCACCGGCGTAACCGGCGAGGGGCAGGGCGTCGGCCGATGCGAAGGCGTTGCGTTTTTCGTACCGTATGCGCTGCCCGGCGAGACGGTCAGGGCGCACATCATCAAGGTCGAAAAGCGCTTCTGCATCGCGAAGATCCTGGAAATCCTGAAGCCGTCGGAACATCGCGTTTCGCCTGCGTGCGAGGCGTTTGAAAAGTGCGGCGGCTGCGCGCTGATGCATATGGACAATGCCGAACAGCTCAGAACCAAGACGCAGATCGTCAGGGACGCGCTCGAACGCATCGGCGGCTTCTCGGACGTTTCGGTACAGAATACGATCGGCATGGACGATCCGTGGCGCTATCGCAACAAGGGCAGCTTTCCGATCGGCAAGGTCGACGGCGCGATCTCGTTCGGCTTCTACGCCGAGCGCAGCCACCGCCTGATCCCGCTCTATGACTGTCCGATCGAGGAAGCGCGCATCACCGCGATCGCGCGGACCGTGACCGAGTGGGCGTATCGCAGCCGCGTGCCCGTCTACGACGAAACGACGGGGAAGGGCTGTTTACGCGCCTGCGTCGTACGCATCAGCTCGACCGGCGAGCGCATGGCGGCCGTCGTGACAAAGGGCGAACTGCCCGCAAAGGAAGCGCTCGTCCGCATGCTCGACGTCGAATCGCTCTACCACAACCGCAACGACAGGAATACCAACGTGCTGTTCGGCGACCGGTTTACGCTCTTAAAGGGCAAGCCGCAGATACTTGAGGAGCAGAACGGGCTTCGCTTTGCCGTGAGTCCACAGAGCTTTCTGCAGGTCAATCCGGTCCAGACGCGAAAGCTCTACGAGACCGCGCTCCGCCTTCTGGATCCGAAGCCAAACGAAACGGTTGCGGACGTGTACTGCGGCATCGGCACGATCTCGCTTGCGATCGCACGGCATGCGGGCAAGGTCGTCGGAATCGAATGCGTGCCGGAGGCCATCGCCGACGCAAAGAAAAACGCCGCGGCGAACGGCATACAGAACACAGAATTCCTTTGCGGGCTCGCCGAGGACGTGCTGCCGGAGCTTGTCAGAAAAGGCATGCGTCCGGACGCGATCGTGATCGACCCGCCGCGAAAGGGCTGCGAGGAGCCGGTCCTAAAGGCGATCGCGGAAAGCGGCGTGCATCGCGTCGTCTACGTCTCCTGCAATCCCGCTACGCTTGCGCGCGACGCAAAGATCCTTGCATCGTTCGGCTTTTGCATCGAACACGTACAGCCGGTCGATATGTTCCCGCACACGCAGCATGTGGAGTGCGTGACATTGATGACAAGGAAATAAACAAATCGGAGTTTAAGAAGGAGAAATAACAAATGGAATTCAAAATAATCCCCTGTGTTGAAGGCGATGATGAGCTTATTGCAGAAAAGCTCAATGCGATCACCGATTCAAAGATAGATTTTGAAGATGCTATCGAGGATGAATTGGTCGTATTCAAAGTTACCGACAGCGATGGAAACATCATTGCAGGGTGCAATCTTATTAT
>JAEEGF010404638.1_pt1 | contig 44273 bp, 28 predicted proteins | sample 9134171 | NCBI WGS metagenome assembly JAEEGF01 (sample SAMN16246542, study PRJNA631951) | gut metagenome | biome: gut microbiome; feature: rumen; material: AP-attached | host: Bos | place: Iran: Karaj | collected 2018-10 | reverse complement strand
CCCCAAGTACTATGACAATGGCGAGGCCGTGCGCCTCTATGTCAACAATACCATGACCGTGACGTCCACCAATGGCAAGTCTATCGCCCAAATCAACATCGTTTTCGGTTCGGGCGATGGTCGCAATGACATCCAGGTCGGTGATGTCGGCACCTATGCCGAAGGAGTCTGGGAAGGTAATGCCAATTCGGTCACCTTCTCGATCGGCGGAAAAAATGGGCATCGCCGCATCCATCAGCTCCAGATTACCTACGAGAGCTCTGTCGATGCTCCCGTCATCAGTGGCGAAACGTCTTTCCAGAACTCCACCTACGTCCAGATTTCTGCTCAGACAGGTGCCGCCATCTACTATACTACAGACGGTAGTAAACCTACCGAGCAGAGCACAAAATATATCAACCGCTTCTCCATCAATACGACTACGGTCGTAAAAGCCATCGCCGTGATGAACGACATCAGGAGTGCGGTGACCACTACGAACTTTGTGAAGGATGCCGGACTTTGGAGCGGAATGGGCACCAAGAACGATCCTTTCATCATCGACAACACCGAGAAGCTCGACCAGCTCGCCTCACGTGTCAATGCAGGCGAAACCTACGCCGGTGCCTATTTCAAGGTGACAGACGACATCAGCTATAGCTATAGCTCTCCCTGGGATGATGTCACGAGCACCGAAAGCAATTTCGAAATCATTGGCGTTTATGAGAAACAATTCTCTGGCATCTTCGACGGTGGAGGTCACACCATCAGTGGCATTCGTTATTACAATCCCAACAAATATTTTGTTGGTCTTTTTGGTACGCTGGTGTCAGCTACCATCAGGAATCTGACGTTGGCCGATACGCGCATTACTGCCGATGACCGTTCGGGTTGCATCGCAGGTAATACCATGGGCGGAGTCATCGAGAATTGTCATGTGCTGGCCGATGTCTGCCTGCATGATAAGGGTAGCGGCTGTGACCACGGCGGCATCGTAGGTTATAATTATAGTACAGTCAGCGGATGTACAAGTGCCGCTACCCTAAGTATCGATGACGATAAAGCAGGTGGCCCCTATGGCAGCATCGTAGGAAGGAATCAAGGGCCAATCCGCAACTGCCTCTCACTCGAAGCCAAGCTGCCCGACGCTGCTCATATTTCCAATTGGCAGCAAAAACCTCTTGGCGCCATGGTGGGAGCGAACCAGCAGCTGGTGTCGGGTTCCCTCTATTATAATTGTTCTTTTGGCGATGCACCAGCCACCATGGGTATTGGCAACTTTACGAGCGCTAACTTAGGCAGCGGAGCCCTTCCCGCCCATGCCGTTACTTTCGATTGCGAAAGGCTGGCTGTCCTCTTCGATGGCGTCGAACCCGACCCCGAAGTGGTGGAGGTTTACGATGGAGGCCTGACATACAAGGGCAAGTTCTATGCGGCCGAGAACAAGGCGGTGACCTTCTCGCTGAGGACGCCCGAAGGCTTTGAGGTCAAGGAAGTGACGGCCTCCAGTGGCACAGTTGTCGAAAACGCAGACGGCAGCTATACGCTGACCATGCCAGCCGAGGATGTGGTCATCACGGCAAGTCTTGGAGCCACGGACATCGTTATCCTCCAGGATGGAGCCGATAATAGTACCGTCCTCACGACCTACGACGGCGTGACAGCCGATGTCACCCTTCAGGGCCGTACGCTCTGGAAGGATGGCAGCTGGAACACCCTCTGCCTGCCGTTCTCGCTCAGCAGCCTTGATGGCACGCCTTTGGAAGGGGCAACGGTCAAGACGCTTGAAACATCGTCTTTCAAACGTGGAACCCTGACGCTCAACTTCACCAAGGATGAAGAGAATCTTACCAGCATCGAAGCCGGTGTGCCCTACATCGTGAAGTGGACGAGTGGCAATCCCATCGCCGACCCCACCTTCGAGAACGTGACCGTCAGCAACACGTCGAGGCCCGTCACCACCGACGAAGTGTCGTTCGCAGGCCTCTATGCTCCCCTCACGGTGGGAGAGGAGAAGCCCGTAACCTACGCGGTGGCCGAACTCGTCGGCACGACTCTGACCTTCAAGGTGACCGACGTGGCACCCGACGGAGTGACATCGTGGGATGCCGAAGATACGCAGTCATCACCTGGTTGGAACCCTGCTTCAGGCCCAAAAACTATCAAGAAGGTTGTCTTCGACCCCTCTTTTGCCAACGCACGCCCGAAGAGTTGTGCCAGCTGGTTTAGTTATACTCAAGTGTCTGACTTCACGGGCATGGAATACTTCAATACGTCTGAGGTTGTCAGTATGCGTTGGATGTTCGCCAGTTGCGTATATATAGGTTCGATCGATGTTTCCCATTTTGACACGCGCAAGGTGACGGATATGGAGATGATGTTCTATTGCTTCGGAGGCAGGTTCCTCGACCTTTCGTCGTTCAATACGGCCAATGTTGAAAATATGAAAAATATGTTCAATGTTTGTCCCTATCTGCAGACTATCTATGTGAGCAGCGAATGGTCGACCGAAAAGGTGACAACATCGGCTTATATGTTCGAACGCAGCAATAATCTCGTTGGCGGTGCAGGTACCACTTTTGACGCTAATCACGTTGATGCAGAGTATGCCCGCATCGACGGCGGCACCAGCAATCCCGGCTACTTCACGCAGGGGACGAAGCCGACCTATGAACAGCCTGTCGGCGAAGAGGAGGACTACAGCGACCGCACGGTGCTCTATCTCGGTGCCGGCGACAAGCTCTACTATCCCACCGAAGCCATAACCATCGGCGCTTTCCGTGCCTATTTCAAGCTGCAGGGCGACCTGACGGCGGGCGATCCTGCTGAAGAGGCCCAGGACATCAAGGCCTTCGTCCTCAACTTCGGCGACGAGGAGACGGGTATCCGCGAGATCTCAACCCCTTCAAACCCCTCAAACTCCTCAAACTCCTCAACCCCCTCTTGGTACTCCCTCGACGGCCGCCGACTCAACGGCAGACCCTCGCAGCGAGGTATATATATATTTAAAGGTATAAAGACCATGATTCAATAGACGGGATGTCTGTCAGGACCTGCACACGGCCCTGGCAGACATCACACGTTATTCGTTAACCAGATCATTTTACCCACGACTATTATTCTATTTTTCACAATATAAAAACACATCTAAATGAACACTAAAAACACAATTTGTCTGTTGGCACTTGCTTGTGCATTTGCTACAGGCGCGAGAGCAGAGAACGAAGACGACTACAATCTTCCACCCTCCAAAGAGGAAGCTGACAGGAGAATTTCTGCCAGAGAGCAAATGACCAAAGCCCCGACCATCTACATCTGGATGCTCGACGCTGAAGTGGAGTATGACGAGAATAATCAACCCGTCAAGCCGAAGGAGTACAAGAACACCACGGGCGACAAGAACGACAACTATTATCTGGTCAAGCTGCAGGGTGGTTCGTCGTACGACACCCAAATCAGCAACAACATCATCGCCGAAAACCCCGATTGCACCAACAATGTCGCCTTGCGCCCTAACTATGGTCGATGGGAAACAAAGACCGACGAGTATCGCCTGGCACGCATCAAGGTGGTGGACGCAGCGGGCAGCATCAAGAGCCGCGACGAACTGACCACCATTCGTGGCCGTGGCAACTCCACATGGTCAAGTGAAAAGAAGGCCTATCGACTGAAGTTCCCGAGCAAGACAAAGTTCCTCGCCAAGGGTGATGGCTCCAACGAGTATGCCGACGCCAAGAACTGGACCCTGCTGGCCAACGTGGCTGACAAGTCGATGCTCCGCAACGCACTGACGCGCGAGGTGTGCCTCCGCATCGAGGAGAAGACCGGCGTGAAGGCCCTGCCCTTCTATCCCGCCTACAAGTTCGTCGATCTCATCGTGAACAACGTGTATGTCGGTACTTATCAGATCTCCGACCACACGCAGATACAGACCGAGCGCATCAACATCGACGAGGACAACGGTTGGTTCCTGGAAGGGGTGACGACCAATGAAGCCTTTGTCGAAGACGTAAATATTAAGATTGACGGGTTCGGTGATAGGGGTGCAATCAATATAAAGAATCCGGAAGGTGAATTCTATACCACGGAAGTGGAAAATGCCATAAAAGAATACATTCAAACCATTATCACTTGTGGAAAAACCACATACAATCCTGATTTTTCCGAGGCCACAGGTATGTTCAAATATGTCGATTTGGAGTCGGTCGTAGCCTATTTCATCGGCAATGAAATCTCTGGCAATTTTGATGGTCTGATCAGCAACTATGCTTATCGTGACATTAATCCCGGCGACAAGCTGAAGCTCGGCCCGCTGTGGGACTTCGACATCGCATACGGAAATTACGGAAATCTGAGCGAAGGCTTCATCTTCAACGCAGGTAAGATTCAGTGGGGTGTTATGCCCGAAATAGCAAAGAATTTGACACAGAACAGCCCCGAATTCGTCAACCGCCTTGTCGAATGCTGGGACAAGATGTATGACAATGGCTCGCTGACCGCTTATTTGCAAGGTAAGGTCGATGAGATTGCCGAATCGATGGGGGGCTCACGTTTCCTCAACTATACAGAAACCTCACAGGGTGGCGCTGGTTGGTTATTAAATACAGATTATCTTGGTTGGGGGTTGAAAACCTATAGCTCGTATGATGCGTCTGTTGCTGATGTGAAGAGTTTCCTTTCGACCCATATCGCCTGGCTTGACACCAACATCCGGGCACTTAAGGACAACATGGAGGCGTCCGACTACACGCACGATGCCACCTCCACCGCCACCAGTCTCGGCGATCATGACGGCAAGATCTGCAAGACTACGGTCATCAATCGCACCTTCACGGTCGGCGAATGGAACACCATCTGCCTGCCCTTCTCCCTGACAAAAGAAAAGCTGCAGGCCACGTTCGGCGATGACGTTGTCCTGATGGAGTACAAGTCCATCGCCAACAACCAGATGCAGTTTGCCGAAGTCGCCGACAAGCGTCTCGCGGCTGGAGTCCCCTACCTCATCAAACCCTCGAAGGTCGAGAAACTGGTGTTTGACGAAGTGGCCCTCTCTTGCCCAAATCCTGCCACCGTCAGCTATGCCGACAATACCGCATACGCCTTCAAGGGCACCTATTTCAAGTCCAGCATCGCCGATGGCACCACGATGCTGCTCGATGCCGCCAACGAGCAGTTCAAGGCCAACTCTTCCGTGAGCAGCCTCGACGGCTGCAGCGCCTACATCGTCTGCCCCGCTGGCACCACCACCGTGCCCATCTTCTCGACCGTTTCGTTCCCCGACGACCAGGACAACACGGCTCTGCTCGCCGACCTCAGCGGCAAGACCATCGACCTGACCCTCACGGGCCGAACCTTCTACCACGATGGCAGCTGGAACACCCTCTGCCTGCCGTTCGATATCACCGACTATACGGGTACACCGCTCGAAGGCGCTACGGTGATGCAGTTTAAAAAGAAGGATACTTCGTTCTCCGGCTCTACGCTCACCATCGGCTTCTCCGAACCGAACTCCGTCAAGGCTGGCAAGCCCTACCTCGTGAAGTGGACCGACGGTGCTGGCGATGTCAAGGATCCTACCTTCCGAAACGTAACCATCAGCGCCACCGAACCCGGCTCTTACGAAGCCACCGACGTATTCATGCTCGGCACCTTCTCGCCTGTCACCCTCAGGGCTGGCGACACCCAGAAGCTCTATCTGGGCGGTGGCAACACGCTCTATTACCCGCAAAACGATGTTCCTGTGAATGCTTGCCGCGCTTACTTCGAGCTGCAGGGTGAGCTTACTGCAGGCGATGTCGAATCATCGGACCTCGTCCGCTCTTGCGTGCTGAACTTCGACGGCCAGGAGACGGCCATCAGCGAAATCTACTCCGTCACCAAGGCTTCGGCTGTGGACAACTCATGGTACACCCTCGACGGTCGCCGACTGAGCAGCGAACCCACGGCACCCGGCATCTACATCAACCGTGGTCGGAAGATTATCATCAAGTAACTGAACTTCAACACGAATTAAGTAACAAGTCAGAATTAACTATACATTTTTTCTTTAAACACGAATTATCGCGAATTATCGTTAATTTTTCAGTATGTTTATATTGACCTACCATTCATACTAATAATTCATGTAAATTCATGATAATTCGTGTTAAGAAAAAGACACAGATAATTATCGTTAATTTTGGTTACATACTTATCACTCACAATGAAAAAATTCATGACCTTGGTCGCAGCCGCTCTCTTGGCTACGATGACCGCAGGCGCTCAGGACGAAACTGTGCAGCCCTATTTCGAACTGAACGAGTTGCCCGAACTGTATGAAATCATGCCCGCGCCTCCCGCATTCGATAGCCCCGAATTTGCCAACGACATTGTCCGCTATTGCTGGGGCAAGCAGCAGCGCATGGACCCCGAGCGCGTCGCTCTGGCCATTGCCGATGCCGAATGGGACGACCACATCAAGGTCTTCGGACAGTATGCCGAAGCCTTTGGCCTGACCATCACCCCCGAGGATACGCCCGAGATCTGGAAGCTGCTGGAGACCAGCCTCGCCACCACCGACCCCATGCGAAAGTATTGCAAGGCTCAGTATGGCCGTCAGCGTCCTTTCGAGCGTTTCGACGACGCCATGCCCTCACATGAGGAGGACGACCTTCGCGGCGAAGGCAGCTATCCCTCCGGCCACTCGCTGCGCGGCTGGGGTATAGCCCTGCTCCTCGCTCAGATTGCCCCTGCCCGTGCCAACGAGATCTTCCGTCGCGGCTGGGATTACTGCAACAGCCGTGTCATCGTAGGTGCCCACTGGCAGAGCGACGTCGATGCCAGCCGTGCCGCCGCCAGCATCGGTTTCTGCGCCCTGCAGGGAAGCCCTGCCTTCCGTGCCCAGATGGAAAAGGCCCAGGAGGAATATGTCGTGAAGACCGGCCAGACGGTGCCCGTCGAGGAGGTGGCTGCTTCCGCCCAGGCTCCAACGCAGTACATTTTCCGCATTGACGGTACCCGCACCAGCGAGCAGTCGCGCGGCATCAAGGTACAGAACGGTCGCAAGTACGCTACCCAGTAATTTCCCGATTCATCCATTCTGCTCAGGTCCTGTGGCGAAGGCTGTTCGCCTCTTGGCCGCACGCCTGGGCAGATTTTTCCTCTTTCTGCCGCAGCGCCCGGGCAGTTTTTTTCTCCCGTCTTTAAACCCGCTACCCTTCCGGCTATCTTAAATTAGATTCAAGATTAACACAACACGACGATACACTATGAAGAAACTATTCACTCTCCTTGTCGCCCTTTCAGCAGCATCGCTGTCGATGGCCTACGACTTCCAGGCAACGATGGACGATGGGCGCATCCTCTACTTCAACGTGCTTTCGACCAACGAGTGCGAAGTGTCGCGCATGTACTACACCGAACGCAATGCCTCCTACGTGAGCGGAAGCCTGGTGGTGCCTTCCCAGGTCACCGACGCCGAGGGTACCCGCTATACGGTCGTAGGCATCGGCAAGTCGGCCTTCGTCCATTGTCGCAGCCTCACTTCGGTCACGGTGCCCGCCACGGTCACCTACATCGGCAATGCAGCCTTCCAGAAGTGCCGTAGCCTCACCAGCGTCAACCTGCCCGATGGCATCAAGACCATCGGCGATGAGGCGTTCGAGGAATGTTCGTCGCTCACCGAGCTCACCCTGCCGCGTGGCGTCAAGAGCATCGGCTTGGAGGCGTTCGAGGACTGCGATGCCCTGAAGGTGCTCTATGTCAACAGCCCCGAGCCGCCCACCGTCGTTTCCTCGACGTTCCCGCTGGACGACAACGGCAAGGTGCCCTTCGCCCTCTATGTGCCCTACGGCACCTTCTCGGCCTACCGCAATGCCAGCTATTGGAATGCCTTCAGCGACATGCGCGAAGCGGGCAGCAACAGGCAGCAGAACACCACCACCGGTAGCCGCCCGACGGCCGGCACCGCCTCCACGCCCAACACTTCCGACAACCGTGTCAATACGGCTCCAGCGGGCAATTACTCGCCCAACGACTACTACGACGCCGATGACGAGATCAATGACCTGCAGCGCCAGATCATCGAGCTGCAGCAGCTGAACGCCCGCTACAAGGATGCCATCTACAAGGCCCTCTTCAGCTCGAACCTCGACGAGTGCCAGCGTGTGCTCAAGGAGGCCGTTTCGAGGGAATAGGAGCCTTCGCCCTACCGATAGAAACCGCCCTGTCCGTGGTCGCTTTGACCGGGACAGGGCGGATTTTGTTTGCGAAGTCGGCTCTTATTTGCGGATTTTCAGAACCGGCATGATGCCGTTGAGGGGAGTGTCGGGAAGGGTAACGACGAGGGCGTCACGGGTGCGATCGAATCTGACAGGACCGAAGCCGAGGAGCTCGACCTTCGAAATGCCCTTCGGGAAGAGCTTGCTACCCTTGGCAAGGCTTCGGACGATGACGGTGCGGTTCTCCGGCCAGGCAAGGGCGCTCACGTAAAGGTTCTTGGCCGTCTGCGTGAAGCGTATCTCGTCGCTTCCGGCCTTCGTGTAGTTGCCGTCGTTGAAGCCCTGTGCGTTGATCTGTATCGTCGATTCGGCAATGGGACCTTCGCCGAAGATCTTCCACGGGCGGGTGGCGATGATGCTCTCCTTGTTGATTCGCATCCAGTCGCCGAACTCCCTGAGGATGGCCTCCTCCTTCTCGTCGAAGGTGCCGTCGGATCGCAAGGGGATGGAGAGCAGCATGTTGCCGTTCTTCGAAACGATATCGACCAGCAGCTTGGCCACCATGGCGGCGCTCTTGTAGGTGCCCTTCTCGTAGATTTCCGTGTTGTAGTGCCAGCCGCCGATGCAGTTGCAGCATTGCCACGGCTCGGGTTGGATGGCGTTGGGTGCGCCGCGCTCCACGTCCCACACCAGGGCCTGCCGCTGCTGGTCGTTTTCGAGTATCTTGCCGAAGACGATGGCGCGGTTCCTGCCGCCGTTCATCGCCATGCTGTGGTTGTACATGTGCGCCGTGATCTTCATGCCCGCATCGCTCACGGGGTAGAAGGGGAGGACGGTGACGTCGAAATAGATCAGGTCGGGGTTGTAGCGGTTGATGGCATCGAGCGTGCGGTTGTAGAAGTTGGTCGCAAACTCCTGCGAGGGAGGGCACGCGCCATTGCCCCATCCCCATTGGCGATGTATCATGCCGTTCGCCCAGGAGCCTTCGCTCAAGGGGTGGTTCTGGGCATAGAGCTCCTGCGGGTCGTAGCCTTCCCACCACTGCCCCTTGCCGTCGTCCTTGGTCAGCCAGCCGTCGTAGGGCACGCCCATCTTGTCGCCCTGGGTGTCGTAGCGCCGCGAGGGTTCGTACCACGTCCAGGCATGGTCGGCGTGGAACGAGATGCCGAAGGGCAGGCCGGCCTTCTTGGCAGCAGCCGCCCATCCGGCGAGGATATCCTTGTGGGGACCGATGTTCATCGAGTTCCAGCGCTGGTACTTGCTGTCCCACAGGTCGAAGTTGTCGTGGTGGTTGCCGAGGGCGAAGAAGTACTGGGCACCGATCTCCTTGTAGAGCTGCACCAGCGAATCGGGGTTCCAGCGTTCCGCCTTGAAGAGGGGCAGGATGTCCTTGAAGCCCACCTCCGACGGGTGGCCGTAATGCTCGCGGTGATATTTATATTGGCTCGAACCTTCCTGGTATAGGCCGCGTGCCATCCAGTCGCCCGAGCCTTCGACGCATTGCGGGCCCCAATGTGCCCAGATGCCGAACTTTGCGTCGCGGAACCACTCGGGCACCTCGTATTGGCTGAGCGATTCCCAGGTGGGTTCAAACTTGCCCGTCGCCATCGGTTCTTCGTTCTCGAGGACAGGCACGGCATACTCTTGCGCCGCCAGCGTCGCCGCTGTGGCCAGGGATAGGAGAGTGGTAAGGAGTCTCATTGCGTTTTGGGTATATTGATTTCTTCGGCAAAGATACTTGTTTTTCTTTGAAAATGCAAAGTTTTTGTTTGTAAATCTGTTCTTTTTCATCATAAAGCACTCTGTCGGCCGACAGAGTGCTATCTCCGATTGCGGAAGCATCGTGACGGCCGACAGAGTGCTCTATTCGATTGGAGCAAGTATCGTGACGGCCGTCGGAGTGCAATATTCGATTGGAGGAAGCATTGTGACGGCCGACAGAGTACTCTATCCGATTGGAGCAAACATCGTGACGGCCGTCGGAGTGCTCTATCCGATTGGAGCAAGCATTATGTCGGCCGTCGGAGTGCTCTATCCGATTGGAGCAAGCATTATGTCGGCCGTTAGAGTGCTCTATCCGATTGGAGCAAACATCGTGACGCCCGTCAGAGTGCTCTATCCGATTGGAGCAAGCATTATGTCGGCCGTTAGAGTACTCTATCCGTTGTAGCAAATATTCTGTCGGCCGACAGAGTACTTCTTCTTAAGAGAGATTGTTCATGTCGCAAGTGGACATGACAAATGACACTAAAAATGAGTGAACTGCAACGAAAAACGAAGGCTTCTATTATGTAGATTCGAAAATATTATTATCTTTGCCCCAGATAACCATATAAACACAACACTTTAAAAGGACAATACTATGAAAGTTGGAATTCCAAAAGAAATCAAGCAGGGCGAGAGCCGTGTCGGCATGACGCCCGCAGGAGTGGCCGAACTTGTGAAGCACGGGCACACCGTCTTTGTACAGCATACAGCGGGCGACGGCAGCGGCTTCCCCGATGCGGAATACGTGGCAGCGGGCGCCCAGATCCTGCCTGCGATGGAGGAGGTCTATGCCGCTTCGGATATGATTGTGAAGGTGAAGGAACCCATTGCCCCCGAGTACCCGCTGATCCGCAAGGGTCAGATCGTGTTCACCTATTTCCATTTCGCGTGCGAGCGTGAGCTGACCGATGCCATGCTGCAGAGCGGAGCCGTCTGCATCGCCTACGAGACCGTGCAGAAGGCCGACCGCTCGTTGCCGCTGCTCATCCCGATGAGTGAGGTGGCAGGACGCATGGCGACGCTCAACGGCGCCTACTACCTGCAGAAGACCAAGGGCGGCAAGGGCAAGCTGATCAGCGGCGTGCCGGGCGTGGAGCCTGCCCGTGTGCTCGTCCTGGGAGGCGGCACGGTAGGAGAGGCTGCTGCGCGTATGGCTGCCGGGCTGGGCGCCGATGTCCTCATTGCCGACATCAACCTGCCGCGCCTGCGCCAGCTGGGCATGGAGTTGCCGCCCAATGTCCACACCATCTATTCCACCGAGCACAACATCCGCAAGCTGCTGCCTACGGTCGATGTGGTGGTGGGTTCGGTGCTCATCCCGGGTGCGAAGTGCCCGCATCTGATCACGCGCGACATGCTGAAGCTGATGGAGCCGGGCACGGTGCTCGTCGATGTGGCTATCGACCAGGGCGGCTGCTTCGAGACTTCGAGGCCCACGACGCACGAAGACCCCGTCTATACGATCGACGGCATCGTCCACTACTGCGTGGCCAATATCCCGGGCGCGGTGTCGCACACCTCTACGCTGGCGCTGACCAACGCCACACTGCGCTATGCGCTCGCCCTGGCCGACAAGGGCTGGCAGCAGGCCTGCCGCGACGACCATTCGCTCTACCTGGGACTCAATGTGGTCGATGGCAAGGTCACCTTCAAGGCGGTGGCCGAGGCGTTCGGGCTTGAGTATGAGGCAGTGGAGCTGTAGGATGAAATAGTAACTATAATTGCTATAGTGACTATAAAAATCAGCCTGGTCCGATTTGCATTCAGGCCAGGCTGTTGTTTGGTTGTCTCCAATCTTTTTTACTTCATCTCCTTGGCATTTCCGATGCAGGAGTTGGGCATCTGGATGTGGAGCATCTGGCAGATGGTGGGGGCAATATCGACGATGTAGGTGGGCTCGGGAGTCTCGCCAGGATTGACGTGCCAGCCGTAGAGCACGAAGGGGATGTGGGCGTCGTAGGGGTTCCACATACCGTGGGTGGTGCCCACGTAGTCGGGCTTGTCGCTCACGTTCTCCCAGCCTGCCTTGGGCACGATGAAGATGTCGCCGCTGCGGGCGGGGTTGTAGCCGTTGGCGATGCGTTCGCGCAGGAGCTTGGGCATGGTGGTGGTGAGGGCTTTCTCGAAATCAACCACATAGATCAGCTCGTCAATTTTCTTTAGCTCGTTGATGACGGCCTGCTTCACTTCGCAGACCTTCTTGCCGCTGGCGGCGATGTAGGCGTGGTTGAGGAAGATGCGTCCGGCATTTTCGCCCAGGATGACCTTCTCTTCGCCCTCAAAGCCGAATTGAGCCTTGACGGTCTCCTCAATTACCTTCATTTTGTTCCACATCTCGAGGCCGCCTGATGGGATGTTGTGCTCCTTCATCACGTTGGGGTTGTGGGCAGCACCGTGGTCGGCCGAGAGGAACAGGAGGTAGTTGCCTTTGCCCACCTTCTGGTCGAGTACCTGGAAGAAGTTGGCCAGCTGGCTGTCGAGCTCCATGTAGGCTGCCTGGTTCTCAGGGCCGCGTGTGCCGATGGCGTGGCCGATGACATCGGTCGAGGAGATGCTGATGGCGAGCATGTCGGTGATGTCATCCTGTCCCATCTGCTCGTTCTCGAGGGCGGCGATGGCCATCTGGAAGGTCTTGACGATGCCTTCGGGCGAGCGCTTGATGTCGGTGCCGGGCTTCACGCCAATCTGCTTGTTGGTCGCCTGCACCCATTTGGGGAGCTCGGTCATGTAGTAGGTGGAGCTGACGAAGTGTCCGGCCGAGCCGTCCCACCAGTATGCTGCGTCGGCGCCATGGCCGGCGGGCAGGATGGCAGCACGGTCCTTGAGGGCTACGCCGATGACCTTGGCCTTGTAGTCGGTGGCAATCTTCAGCACGTCGCCGATGCCCGAAGCGAGGTTGTTGCGGGGCGACATCTGTCCCTCCTTGCTGTTGGAGCCGACACTCTGCACGGTTTCGTCGCCGCAGCAATAGGTGCGCTTTCCGTTGATATAGAAGTCGTTGCCGCAGATTCCGTGGAGGGCGGGTGTGGTACCCGTATAGATGCTGGTGTGGCCGATGGCGGTCACGGTGGGCACGTAGTTGATCATGGTGTTCTCGAAGCTGAAGCCGTCATCGACGAGCTTGCGGAGTCCGCCTTCGCCATATTGGTCGTAATAGTAGTACAGGTAGTCCCAGCGCATCTGATCGACAACGAGACCTACCACAAGCTTGGGCCGCTGTATCTCGGCCATTGCTGACACGCATACCAGCGCGGCAACAATCATTGAAAACAGTTTTCTCATATTTTTGGGGTTTTTGGTGTTTTTTGAGGGGTTATATTGGCGATAGTGGCTATATTAACTATAGTAGCTATATTGGCTATAGGGGGCTATAGCGCTATAATTTGCTGCAAAAATACTGACTTTTTTCGATTCTTCCAAATATTTCGTTCGAAAATTTGCTTTTGACAAAAAAACTATCTATCTTTGCACGGACAATTCTTCAATTAACAATTAATAATTAACAATTAACAATTGTCGGCTTGAACGGGATTCTTCCAGGCGAAGGTATCGTCCGCTAACTCCCGCTAACTCCCATTAACTCCCGCTAACTACATAAAATATAATAAATATCCTATGAAACCGATCTTCCGACTATTCTCCGTGAGCCTGCTGTCGCTGCTGGCTGCGACGACCGTTGCACAGAACCCTTACCTGCCGCTGTGGGAGTTCATCCCTGATGGCGAACCGTACGTGTTTGAAGACCCCGACAACCCGGGAAAATACCGCGTCTATATCTACGGGTCGCACGACAACCTGGTGACCATGTACTGCGGCTTGGATCAGGTGGTGTGGTCGGCTTCGGTCGATGACCTGCGCCACTGGCGCTACGATGGGGTGATCTTCGAATCGAAGAAGGACGCCAACGGCAAGCTGCTTCGCCCCGATGGCAAGGGCGACGTGCTGTTTGCCCCCGATGTCAACGAGGTGGTGGACAAGGATGGACGGAAGACCTACTACCTCTATCCGAACAACCAGGCAGGCGGCCGCCAGACGATGGTGGCGAAGTCGAACCGCCCCGACGGGCCTTTCGAGGTGTGCAACTGGAGCAAGAATGACCCCACGAAGACCGAAGGCATCCTCTACTTCGACCCGGGCGTCTTTACCGACACCGACGGCCGCACCTACGGCTACTGGGGCTTCGAGCAGTCGAACGGCGCCGAGCTCGACCCCGCGACGATGGCCACAGTGAAGCCCGGCACGCAGATTGTCGAGAACATGATACCCAGCAGCAAGCAGGACCATACCTACCGCTTCTTCGAGGCTTCGTCGATGCGCAAGATCGAGGACAAGTACGTCTTCGTCTATAGCCGCGTGACCAACGACGGCGAGGACGGCCTGCCCAGCGTCAACTATACGCTTGCCTACTGCTATAGCAACCATCCCCTCGGCCCCTGGACCTACGGAGGCACCATCATCGACGGCCGCGGCAAGGAGCATCGCCCCGACGGCACGACGGTGGCCACCGCCACGCCCTTCGGCAATACGCACGGCAGCATCTGCAAGATCGGCGACCAGTGGTACGTCTTCTACCACCGCCAGGCGGGCGTCAACGAGTACGGCCGACAGGCAACGGTGGCTCCCATCCGCGTCGAGGTGGTGCCGGGTGCTGACGGCTACGTCCGCATCTCGGAGGCCGAATTCACGTCGGAGGGCTTCCTCCTCGAGGGCCTCGACCCCTTCGAGACCTATCCCGCCGGCATTGCCTGCTACTTCACCGGCCCCGAGCCGGCTGTGCAGCAGTATCCGAACGTTATCTATTCGGGTTCCCACACCGAGATTGTGCGCAACCAGTACGATGGCCGAAAGGACGTCTATGACCTCGCGGTGAACCGTTGCCCGATGGTCAATAACACGGCGGGTTCGGTGGTCGGCTACAAGTACTATAATTTTGGCAAGACTTTCGGACAGACGGGCCTGCAGCTTGTGCTCGACTACACACCAGAGGGCGTTGCCGGTACAATTGACATTTTCCTCGACCGTCCGTCGGAGGCCGAAGGCGGCGTGCATCTGGCTGCGCTTCAGGTGGGCACCGAGGGCGTCGGGAAGCCGACCACTGCAACCATTGACGTGGAGCAGCTGAAGTACTACAACGGCAAGCACGCCCTCTTCTTCGTCTTCAGTTCGGAGACCAAGAAGCAATCCATCTGTCAACTCAATTCGCTGCATTTCTGCAAGAAATAGAATATTTTTGGAGTAAACGGGAGTTAGCGGGAGTTAGCGCTACGCGCGGGAGTAAACTGGAGTTAGCACTACGCACGGAGTTAACGGACGCTTCTCTTGGACGTGACCGAAAGGGAACAATGTGTCTCGGGTTCCTTTTTACAAGGCGAATGTATCGTCTGTTAACTCCCGATAACTCCCATCGTTCCCATTAACTCCCATCACCCCCATTAACTCCCGCTATCTCCCACGAAGCTTAAAATAATGAACAGCATCCTCATTGTTCTTCCGATCCTGACCCTGCTGATGTTCGACCTGGGCCTGACGCTGCGCCCCAACGACTTCATGCTGGTGTTCAAGCAGCCGAAGGCCATCCTGCTGGGCCTTGCCGGCCAGCTGATTGTCTTGCCATTGATTGCCTTTGCCCTGGCCGAGATCTTCGACCTGTCCCCCCTGTTCTATATCGGCGTAGTGCTGATTGCCTGCTGCCCGGGCGGTTCGTCGAGCAACGTCTTCTCGATGCTGGCCAAAGGCGATGTCGCCCTGTCGGTGTCGCTCACGGCGCTCAGTTCGATCATCACGCTCTTCACGGTGCCCCTCATCCTCGACTGGACGACGATGCAGGTGGGCGAAGCGGTGGGCATCCATCTGCCTGTCGGGAACCTGCTGATGCAGAACCTCGTCACCATGCTCATCCCCATCGTGCTGGGCATCGCCGTGAACCATTTCTGGTCGGTGGCTGCCACGCGCATGGAACGCGTGCTCTCGAAGATTGCCTTCCCCGCCCTGATGCTGTTGGCGGGCATCTTCTTCGTGCAGCATCATGCCACGATTGCTGACAATTTCGGTGTCCTCGGCTTCTGCCTCACCGCCTTGATCCTGCTGGCTATCGGCGTTTCGTGGCTGGCCGGTCACCTATGCGGCCTTGCCACGCGCGAGAAGCGAACCATCGTCATCGAGGTGGGCATGCAGAACGCGGCACAGGCCATCGCCATCGCTTCGAGCCCGTTCATTTTCAATAATGGCGTCATCGCCATACCCGCCATCATCTATGCCCTGATGATGAACGTCGTGCTGCTCACCTACGTCGGCATCATCATCAAGCGCAGGAAATAACCTGCGCCGCGTGGCACTTGCACTTGCCTTTTGCCTGTTTTTCTTTCTATTTTGGCATTTTTCCAAGACAAAATTTGGTGTTTTCGTTCGGATGGATTATCTTTGCATCGTCAATATCAATGAAAGCATCTTAACATGGAAAATCAAATTAGTGTCTTGGATATCAAACTCGAGGAGGCTCCTTTCTACAAACGGGAAGGAGCGATGGGTTGTGAGGATGTCGGAGGCAAGGGGAATGTAGCCCTGTCGGGCAAGATCCGGAATGTCTATGTTGTCTGCGACGAGAATGGGCTGATCGCAAGCGTATTGGCCTATTTCCCCGACGACATCCAGGCCATCGACATGGCGCCCGACTACAACCTGGCTGTGAAGTATTACGTGCGCCAGCATCTGGTGGCGTATCGTAACCTGCAGGGCGAGATCATCGGCGCGGCCGAGTTCATGCGCATGTATCCCGAAGTCTATGTCCAGCTTCACAAGGGATTGAAGCACGCCCACTTCCGCACCGAACGCTGGCCCCTATTCCGTCAGTTTGAGGCCGACCAGTACCGTACAGTGGCGACGGGCGACTGCCTGGTGAAGCAATATACCGCCGACGAGGAGGGCTCGACGCTCTACACCGAGATGCTGCGGGTGGTCGAGACCGATGGCTCGCTGGGCAACTGTACCTTCGAAAGCAAGATCATTCGATGTGCCCGCTCGGGCATGCCCGTCGAGCTGTTCTCCGATACGCTGCAGGCCAATGTCTATCAGCTGCTCGAGAAAGGCTACGACTGCCTGTCGGACGAAGCCTATTCGGGCATCCTGGCGGCCGTCGAAGAGTACCGGCGCGAGGTGCATGAGGCGGAAATGCGGCTTGCCGAACGTATCGAAAAGAATCTGTCGAACACGAATAAAGCAGGATGATTATGGCAGAGCAGACTTCGCAAATGTCTCCGCAGAAGGAGGCCTATCTAAGGAATGAACTACACGACTTCACGACGAAGATCACCAACCTGAGGCTGCGCGTGATCTTCATGTCGATGTTCTTCAAGGTGAGCGCCATCGAGCCCTATTTCAACCTGACGTTCGAGGAGTTTGCGGCGAAGGTGGATCGCCCGTTGCGCTCGATCGACGTCAAGCTGCTGTACCTCCGCGTGCGCGATTTCCAGCGCATCTACGACCGCGTGATGAACATCCCCGTCGAGCAGCTCGATGTGGAGGAGATCATCCAGAAGTTCCCCTATCTGGGGCCGCAGGAGGCGCAGTTTGTCGAGACTTTCCGCGCGGAACGCGGCTATTATCCGATGTTCTTCCTGCTCGAGCAGCGCCTTTCGAAGGCCACCCGGAAGGAGGAGAAGATCTTCGCCATGTTCTATGGCATCGGCAAGTACAGAGCCAAGGACCGCCGCGACATTGCCCAGGAGATCGGGCTTTCGAGCGAAAGGGTGCGCCTGTACCTCGGCAAGCCCATCCTGAAGAAGGACACGTTCCTGATGAGGAACCCCGACTGGAACCGCTATGACCTGATGGACGAAATCATCCTGACGCCTACCACTTCCGATTTCGAGAAGATTGCCGCCGATGAGGGGCTTTCGACCGAATTCGAGGGCTTCCTGGGTATGGTCGGCCTGCTGGGGAAGTTCACCCTGTGCAAGATCCGGAAGGAACCGTATGCCATTGCCGCCCCCTTGGCTGATGCCTACAACTGGGAGGCTGGCTGCAAGGCCGTGCTGGTGGCTTCGAAGCTGCGCTACGAACGCGACACCGACGAGCCGTTCGAGTCGGTGCTGCCTACGGTCGAGAATCTGTTCCCCGACATCCGCGACGCCGTCTTCGACATCATGGCGACATTGGCCTACGAGCTGTTCGGCATCGAGACGCAGCAGAAGCATCATTTCCACTTCACCCGCAACAGCATCGACGAGACGCGTGCGCTGATCGAGATCCTCGACCGCAACGGCATCCCGATGCACCTGCGCGAGCTGCTCATGACCTTCAACACGCAGCATCCCAAGTGGGCGCTCGACGATGTGGCTACGGTCAAGAAGCTGCTCAACCAGAGCGACGACGTCTATGCCTGCGGCTATTCGGGCATGTATGCCTCTAACCAATGCGCCGACCCGCTGGAGGTCTATGATGTGGTCGAGAACATCGTCCGCGACATGCCCGACTACCCTGTCCCCATCGACGAGATCATGGACGAGGTGCATCAGTATTACCCCAGCGCGAGCCGCAAGAGTGTGGAGGACCTCATCTTCTACTACGAGGCCATCGATGTGGTGCCCCTCGAGGACAACTACTACGTCTGGCGCGACAGCTACAAGGGCAGCCCCACCTATCACTCCACGCTCAAGATGCTCCCGCTCGACCGCAAGCTCGAATATCTGCGCTATGCGCGCGACTGCCGCTATCGGGCGGAGACATTTGGGAAGGGTTAGGTTTCGGTTTTTTTCGGGATCCCGATATTCCGGTATTCCGGAATATCGTAATTTCGTTATACCGTTATGCCGGGATTTCGGCCTAAAAAAAAACACAAAGAGCCCCGACACTCGTCGGGACTCTTTGCGAAGACGCTACTGCTGCCATCCTATCCATTCCGGTGGTTCCGGCCGCCCCATCTCATACTCGGCCGGTTGACAGTAGGCCTGACACTCATCAAGATCATTTTCTTCTCTTGCGGTATTGGGGTGATCTTTTCTCCAATTCCAAACAGCTTCCAAAAGTCCATTTCCTTTTTGTTTTTTTAGTTCGACATTTCTTTACTTTACTTCTCTCTTTTCTCTTTTCTCTTCGCTTCTCTCTATTCCATTAGCATCTCCTGTTCCAAAAAGGTTTCCCCTATTCCAAATCATCATCAACCAACAAGCTTTATTTTCTGGCACAAAGATAATGCTTCTGGATAAACAATCCAAAAGAAATTTGAAATAAGTGGAAAATTAACGTAATTTTTTTTGCGAATATACCCCTTTTGATATGCGTAAATATCAAAAATGGATAGAAAGCCACGTAATTTCGTCGATTACAGGCAAAATTTGGCGATTTTATCGCGGCTTTCCCGTGGATTTTTCTCTCTTTTTTGCGAAATCAGCTGAAGCCTTGATAGGTGCTGAGGGTTGTGAACTCGTCTTCTTCACGTCCAATCTCTTCTTCCAGCTCCTCGTTATAGGTATTCAGGAAGTTCATCGTGTGATGAACATACTTTCTTTTCAATATTCTGGTTACACCATCTTGTCCCTTCTGGAATTTGCGCACGGCATCCTGTCGGATGAATTTGCTGTCGAAAAGTATCAGGTCGTGCGTTGCCACCAGGAGCTGGCATTCCTTGTCGTCAACCAAAGTCAGATACATCTTTAAAATAAATTCCACGGCCTTCGAATGTATCAGTCCTTCAAATTCGTCGATACATGCACTCTTATTGCCTATGGCGATATCATAAAGTACCAGGCCCAGCTTGATGATCTGTTTGGTGCCATCCGATTCCGGTTCGAAATCCAACGGACGAATGACGACCTTATAGCGGGGTTCGTCGTTCTCGTTCTCCCTAGGTAGTTCTACCTTCAGTTCATGAAATAATTGAACGACCTTCTGGGTCAGTTTGCCATCGGGATATTGTTGCTGCAAGACATTTTTTACGATGTCGGGTGTTTCATTTCTAATCAGATCATTCAGGGTGATGCTGACTTCCTCTATCTTATAATCAATAATTCTCGAACCGACATCCTGAAGCAGCTGTATCAGCAGGCTTTTTACCTTCTTGTCTCTTTCCAGATCTCCTGTCGATAATTTGTCTGCCAATGAAATATTCGATTTATGCACCAGGCTGACTCTGTTCACAAAATAGTCGAAATTTGTCTTCAACAATTTGCTTTCCAGATTCATAGCTCCAAATGTAGCAAGTACGGTGGCGTTGTTCCAGATATTGATTTCAAGGTCATGCTGGTCGGATTCGTTCAAGTCGCAGGCGTTTCCGAAGGTAATTCTTATCGTTTGGGTATCCTTGTCATATTTTCGATGATAAATACGCATTCCACGTCCTTTAATCTTCAATTCCTCCTCTTCGATGCGATCGCGGGAGATACTCAGCGTATAGATATAGTTTACTTCATCAATGTAGTAAGACAATTCAAGTTCTGTGTTTTTCTCTTTCGATTCGGTATCGAGCAGGTAAGGCTGATAGCCGGGTAGGATAGTAGGCAGCTGCGGGCGGATGGTCGCCTTCTCCTTCAGGTATCCAATGGCATTGATCATTTTGGTTTTGCCTGCGCCGTTCAGACCTACGGCAATCAATAGCTTCAGAATTCTTTTTCCATCAATTTCCTTGTACCACGACAATGGCAGGTCGTTGTTCGGACTATTCTCCTTGCGTGAAGCTACAAACGACAGCACAGTCTCATCTCTGTAAGACTTGAAATTCGTGACTTTAAAATATTCAATCATAATATGCTTATTAATTCACATTTTTTTGTGTGACAAAGATACAAGTTTTTTTTGTAATCTGCCCCAAAAAATGCCAAAAAAATGTGTAAACGGTGAAATTAGCACGGAATCGCACATTCCACTTTGCAATTTCCTCTACTAAAAACAGATTAATTTTTCCTATTTCTTTCTTTTATACCCTACGTAAACAAGAGTACATTATTATTTTCATACACCTATGGAACAAGTTTCGCAGGTGCCCAGTGACGGCTTGGGCCTGCGAAACTTGTCTTTTTTTAGTTGTTATAGACCTTCAGGTGGTTCATGCGGGTGCTCTTGCGCAGCTTCTGGATGGCATGTTCCCTGATCTGGCGCACACGTTCGCGGGTAAGTCCGAGGATGTGGCTGATTTCCTCGTGGCTGTGAATGGTGCACCCGATGCCGAAGACGAGCTTGAGCACGGTGATCTCGCGCTCCTTGAGCATGGCCTTCATCAGCCTCTCCAGCTCGGTGTTGAGCGATTCGGTCTCGAGGTTCCTGTCCACGCGTTCGCTGTCCTTGTCGGCCGTCACGTCGATGAGGGTGCCGCCGTCCTCGTCGCTGAGCGGTTCGTCGAGGCTCGAGTTGCGTCGGCCGGCACGCTGGAGTTCGACGACCTTCTCCTCGTCGATGCCCAGCTCCTCGGCTACCTCGTCGGAGGTGGCCGGACGTCCCTCGGTCAGTTCGATGCGGTTGGCGACGCGGCGAATGGCACGCAGCAGGGTGTCCTGGTTGTGGGGCAGGCGGACCATGCGCGAGTCTTCGGTCAGCGCCTGCATGATGGATTGGCGAATCCACCATACGGCGTAGGAGATGAACTTCACGCCCTGGTTCTCGTTGTAGGCCCTTGCCGCCTTCACCAGGCCGATGTTGCCCTCCGAGATGAGGTCGGCAAGGCTCATGCCCTGGTTCTGGTACGCCTTGGCCACCGACACCACAAAGCGCAGGTTGGCCCTTACGAGCTTGTCGAGGGCCTGCTTGTCGCCCTGATGGATGCGGCGTGCCAGCTCCTTCTCTTCTTCCGTGGTGATTGCCTTCTCCTTCGAGATGGCGTTCAAATAGATGTCAAGCGAATCGTCATCACGATTCGTGATGCTTGGGGTAATTTGTAGCTGTTTCATCCTATTCCTTGTGTTTAAGTGATAATTCGGGGGCAAAGATAAACGCTTTCCCTTGCCCCCGAAAACATTTTCAACCTTGCAAACATCAAAGCTGGTCCCTGACCACCATCAGTGCGAAGCCCAGCAGGTTGATGCCGAACCATTTCTCGGCGTCCTCGATGTCCTTGTCGCCTTCCTTCATGCCGATGCCCCAGACCTTGTCGTAGGGGCTTGCTTCAACCAGCACGGCCGAGCCCGTCTTCTTCAGGAACTCCATCAGCGGGGGATTCTGGCTGAATTTTGCCAGGTTTCCTTTCACCACTACGTTGAACTTGTGCTGGTTCCAGACCTCGGGGTCGAAGCCCTTCACTTCGCGTCCCAGCTTCTTGATCGTTTCGGGTGAATCCGTAGCCAGGATTTGCGCACGCACCTCCTCGTCGCCGAAGATACGGGCTTTTTCGGCCATCATGTACTGCTCGGCGCAGTTGTAGGTCACGCCGTCCACCTCGAAATTGCACATCGCCCATTGGCTGAGGCAGTTTTTCGTGGGATTTTCCAGCAGCTTTGTGTTCTTTCCGGCTTCCCAGAAGAAGACGAAGTCGAACTTCTTACCGGCCTTCTGCTGTTCCCATACCCAGACGGGATTGTACTGCGAGGGGTTGCCCACCACGGCGGCCTGCTTCTTCATCTCCAGCCAGCGTGCCTTCCAGTCCTTCTTCTGCGAGGCCTTCTCCTTGGCACGCGCCTTCATCTCCTTCACCTGACGGGGCCAGTCGGCCAGCTCCTCCTCGGTCAGCAGCTTCTTGACGGCCTCGACGATCAGCGAGGCGTGGCTCAATGGCTTGCGGGGGTCGTCGATGTCGGGATTGGTGTCGTAGTCGAGCAGCACCACAAATCCCTTCACGCTCAAATCCTTGAGCTTCAGCAACAGGTTCTGGCAGCGATTCTCCAGCATCCAGTTGTAGGAGGGAACATAAATCAGCTTGCGGGCTTCGATGTAACCCAGCAGCTCCTCCGATTCCAGGCCCTTCTGATGCCCCAGGCAGGGACCAAGGGTTCGCGTCGTGCGCTTGATCTTGCTCATGTCGCGGCGTTGCATCTTCGTCACATCAACGCCTTGGTTCTCGAAGACCTTCAGGCCTTGCCAGATACCTTCCACCGTAGCCGATTCGTGCTCGGGGCTGAATGGAACAGGAATGCCACCCACAGGAAAGAACGGACTCAGCTTCACCCAGACGTCGTTCGACTTGCTGGTTACATCGATAATCTGGGCACCCGGATACTTCTCCTTCAAAATCTCAACCTTTGTTCTCTTGTTTTCAATCAAAATCATATCCTCACATTATTTAATTTATAAACCCACCGTGGGCTTACACTATTATATGTCGAATTGACGCAAATGTAAACTGCAAATTCACGTTTTTTGTTTCTTAGGAAATCTTTTGCTCATTCTTTCTTGTTATAGCCCTGTTCTGGCAGCCTGTTGTCGGTTTTGCCGGCGAGGAGCAGGAGGAGAAGGGCAAGGAGCGGGGTGAGAAAGATGCTCAGCAGAATCCAGGCGGCAACGTTCCTCTGGCGGTTTCGCGCCATCTCGGCTACCAGAAGGTAGAGGCCCGTGCAGACGCCGATGAAGGAGAGCAGGGCACCCAGCAGGATGAGGATGACGAGGCCCGTGTCGCCCGATTCGGGGCCGTAGTCGTAGGCCGAGAGGTCAAGGTCCGGTATTTCCAGGTCTTCCGGCGCGATGCTGTCCGCTTCGATCGAGTCGTTCTCCCAAGTCAGGGTGTCGATGTCGTCCACCCACGCTGTTTCGTCCGAAACCAGCGCGGTGTCATCGGCCCGGTTCTCGTCCTGGGCAAAAGCCGAAGTCATCAGCATCAGGCTGACCAGTGCGACAAAAAAGTGTTTAATCGTCATAGCTTTTTGGATATATTTAGACAGAAATGGAGTTAAAATGTTAAATAAATGTTAAAAGTAGGGGGTGGTATGTCCATCGTTTTGGAAAAAATAATATCTTTGTACCGATTTTCTAATATAGATAATAAGTAATATCATATAAAATACTGCAAGATGAACAAGAAATTCTATGCAAAGCCCACGATGGACGTGGTAGAGTATCACATGTCCCAGATCACATGCACCTCCCCTGTAAGTAAGGTTAGCACCTCCAGCGACATTGGCTTGAGCTATGGCGGCGGTGGCAACGGCTCTGCTCGTGGCAAGAGTAGCATCTGGGACGACGAGGAATAAGTCCATTCGTTCGCTTTTGATGTTTGTCGTCTGAACGGCAAACGCTCTTCAAGGCTTTATCCCGGCACATTTGTGTCGGGATTTTTGTCGTAGCCTACAACGTGGATTTGACGGTGTAGTAGGTCGAAAGGAAACCGACAGCCGCTACGGCAAGGAGCGTGAGGAGGGCGTCGCTCCATTGGAGCACGACGGGATAGGCGGCGATGACGTAGCGCGTGGTGTCGCCTCCTCCGAGCGAGATGAGGCCGAAGTGCTGCTGGAGCAGACAGAGCACGATGCCAAGTGCGAGGCCTGCTAGGGCCCCGGTGCCGGTGATGAGCCATCCTTCGCAGGTGAAGATGCGGCGGATGAGCGACTGGTCGGCACCCATATTTCGAAGTGTGGCGATCTGTGCCTCCTTGTCGATGATGAGCATCGAGAGGGCACCGATGGCGTTGAATGAGGCGATGAGGAGGATGAAGAAGACCAGAAGGAAGGTGAGCCACTTCTCGATCTGCATGATGCGGTAGGCATCGGCCTGCTGTTCGTGCTGGGTGAGGATGGTGAGGGCGCTGCCATTCGTCTTGTCTGAGGATGGATTCTCATTGGCTGCATCCGAGGTCGTAAAGCGGTCGATGAGCGCAAGGAGGTCGCGTTTGGTCCTCTTGACGTTCGCCCCAGGTCGGAGCCTCAGTTCGTAGGCCGAGGTGAGGAGCGTGTCGCCGAGCAGCTGCCGGGCGATGGGGAGAGAACAGAGGAAATACTGGTTGTCGTAGTCGGCCTGCTGCACCATGAAGATGTTGCTGCAGTAGAGGTTGGCTTCAGCGAAGGCTTCGTCGGCCCCCGGGAGATTCAGGGATTTGGGACGTGGGGCATCGACGGTGAGCGGGCTGGAGAAATGACGGTCGATTACGCTGGGGTTGGCGAGCCCTTTGCCGATGAGACGGGGACAGAAGACGGTGAGCGGACGCACAAAGCCACGATTGATGCCGATGATGCTGGCAAGACCTGCGCCCAGGATGCAATAGTCGGCGACTTCGTCCTTGAGGAGGAAACCGTCTTCGCCGAGGAGGATGCTGTCGATCTGGGTGACCTGTGCAAAGGCGCTATCGACGCCCTTCATGCGGGCGGGTATCTGATGGCCGCCGTAGCTTAGCAGAACCGTCTCTTCGAGGGTGGCTCCCACGGTGATGACATCGGGATGGGAGAGGAGCAGCTGCCGCAGCGTGTCGCTGTCGTGGAACGTCTTTCCGATGGTGGGCTGTATGCGCAGGTCAGGGTCGAAGCGTGAGGTAAGGCTGCTGACAAGGCCCTCAAAGCCATTGAAGACCGAGAGCATGCAGATCATCGCTGCGGTGATGACGCCCACACCGCATGCTGCCACCAGCGTGATGAGGTTGATCGCACTATGCGACTTGCGGCTGAGGAGATAGCGCAGGGCGATTTTTAGGGATAGCATTGAGTTGGAGGCAACCAAACATGGTTGCCACGTTAACGGGTGGATTATTTCTTCAGCAACGCGTCGATGCGCTCGAGGTAATCGAGGGAGTCGTCGATGTCGAAGCGCAGTTCGGGGATGATGCGAAGCTGGTAGCGCACCTTGTTGCCGAGGGCACCGCGAATGCCGCTGACGTGGTCGTTGAGGTTCTGGACGGTTTCCTTGGCCTTGTCGGAGGGGAATACGCTGACGAAGACCTTGGCGAACGAGAGGTCAGGAGCCGTGCGAACAGCGCTGACGCTGATGAGAAGACCGCGTGTCTTGGCAGTCTCCTGTCGGAGGATTTCGGCCAGCTCTTTTTCGAGGAGGCGGTTGACTTTGTCTAATCGGGTATTTTCCATTGTTGTTTTTTCCTTAATTTATTGTTAGCAGCCAAGGATGGCTGCTGCATTGACTTTGTAGGGTTGATACTATAGTTTGCGGATGAGGGTGAGGCCGTCGCGCATGGGGAGGATGACCTTCTGGACGCGGGTGTCGCGGGCGATGAGGTCGTTGAAGCGCTGGAGGCCGATGGTCTGGGTGTCGCTCTCGGGCGGGTTGGGATTGAGGACCTTGCCGTCCCAGAGGGTGTTGTCGGCGAGGATGAGACCGCCGGGTCGGGTGAGGGGCAGGACGAGTTCGAAGTACTGGTCGTAGATGCGCTTGTCGGCATCGATGAACACCACGTCGAACGGTCCTTCGAGCTGGGGAACGATCTGGAGGGCATCGCCGAAGTGGAGGTGAATCAGCTTGCCCAGGTCGCCGGCGCGGCTCATCACGTCGCGGAGAAAGTCCTCGAGCTCGTCGAAGACCTCGATGGTGTGGAGTTCGCAGCGTCCGCTGACGGGGTCGGGTGTGAGCGCCTCAGCCATCGAGAGGGCGCTGTAGCCGCTGAACGTGCCCAGTTCGAGGATGCGGTGGGCACCCGCAAGCTGGCACAGCATTTTGAGCAGCCGTCCCTGCAGGTGGCCGGAACACATGCGGGGATAGGTGAGTCGCAGGTGGGTGAGGCGCTGCACCTGATGAAGCAGGGCAGGCTCGGGGTCGATGTGTGCACGGACGTATTCGTCGAGCGCATTGTCGAGCTCCTCGTATCGGAGGTCTTTTTCCATAGGTCAGCGCGCGAGCATGTTGAGCAGACCTTCGAGGGCAAGACGGTAGCCGTCGATGCCGAAGCCGACGACGATGCCGTGTGCTACGGGGGAGATGTAGGAGTGCTGGCGGAATTCTTCGCGCAGATGGACGTTGGAGATGTGCACTTCGATGACGGGGATGGGGATGGCCTTGATGGCATCGTGCAGGGCGATGGAGGTGTGGGTGTAGGCTCCGGCGTTGAGGATGATGCCGTCGAAGGGAGTTGAAGAGTTGCTCCCGTCGTTTTCGCTCAAGTGGTTCGAAAGGTTGGCATCAGTGCCATAGCCGGCCAGATGGATGCGGTCGATGAGGTCGCCCTCGTGGTTCGACTGGTAATAGTCGATCTGCACCTGGGGATAGGCCCGACGCAGGGTGTCGAGGTATGCCTCGAAGGTCTGGGCTCCGTAAATGCCGGGTTCGCGTCGGCCGAGGAGGTTGAGATTGGGGCCGTTGAGGATGAGGATATGCATTGGGTTGAAGGTTTGAGGGGTTCAAAAAGTTCGAAGGTTTCGAAAGGTTGCTCACTTCGTTGCGCGCGAGCAAAGTTCGGTTCGAAAGTTAATGAGGGGGTTGAGAGGTTATGATTGGAACTCAATTATACATTTGTCCCTTTTACTCCCTTTTTACTCCCCTTTTACTACTTTTTCACTCCCTTATATTTGTTTTTATCCAAATAATTGCGTATTTTTGCGGTGCAAATATAGGAGTTTTTTTTGAAATGAGCAACAATAATTGGTCAAAATATTATTCGCACCTCAAATTTGAGCGCAACTTGAGCGATAATTCGGTGGATGCCTACTTGCGGGACATCGGAAAACTGCAGAAGTATGCCGATGGGTTGGGGAAGACGCTGGAACAGCTGGAGCAAAAGGATATCGAGACGTTCCTGTGGGGGTTGCACGATGTGGGCATCACCCCGACGTCGCAGAACCGCATCCTGGCCGGCATTCGCAGCTACTACCGTTTCCTGCGGCTGGAGGGCGACCTGGACACCGATCCAACCGACTGCATCGACTCGCCCAAGCTGCCCGAACACGTCCCCACCATCCTGACGCTCGACGAGGTGAACCGCGTGATTGCGGCCACCGACCCGACGACGTGCGACGGCCAGCGAAACCGGGCCATCCTCGAGACGCTCTATTCGTGCGGTCTGCGTGTGAGCGAGCTCACCGACCTGCGCATCGGACACATCTACGAGAAGGAGGGGTTCGTGCAGGTGCTGGGCAAGGGCAGCAAGGAGCGCATCGTGCCGATAGCCGACAGCGCCCTGCGTGAGATACACAACTACTACATTTTCCGCAACGAACTCGACGTGAAGCGCGGATATGAGGACTACGTCTTCCTGAACCGTTTCGGACGCAAGCTGTCGCGCATCATGGTGTTCAACATCGTGAAGCGCTATTGCCAGGAGGCCAACATCCAGAAGGAGGTGTCGCCTCACACGTTTCGCCACACGTTTGCCACCCATCTGCTCGAAGGTGGTGCCAACCTGCGCGCCATCCAGATGATGCTGGGACATGAGCAGATATCGACCACCGAAATCTACACGAAGGTGGATCGGCAGATGCTGCGCGAAGAGATTTTGACCTATCATCCGCGCAATAAGACAAGGATATAATTAACAATTAACAATTAATAATTAACAATTAGGACAAAAAGAGTAAAAAAATAGCCTGTTTTAATGAAATATTTGACGAAAGATGCTCATTATTCGAAATTATTGATTATCTTTGCGCCGCAGTATTATCGGCACAATCATTTATAAACCCCGAAAACGGCATATATCAAACTTCAACTAATATTTTTTATACTTATGATCAAGAAAGTTTTTCTGACCGCCGGTGCAGCAATCATGCTTGCTGCCCTTTCGTCGTGCGGCAAGCTCGATCCGCTGACCGCTGACAATTTCGTATGCAATCCCAATCCCCTTGTAGAAGAGGGTGGCCAGGTGAACGCTACTGTCACCGTGACCTATCCTGAGAAGTATTTCAAGAAGAAGGCCAGCATCACCATCACCCCCGTGCTGGAGTATGCAACTGGTGAGACTGCCGGCACACCTGTAACCTTCCAGGGCGAGAAGGTGAGCGGCAACGACCAGGAGATCAACTACAAGTATGGTGGCACGGGCACATTCCGCTGCTCGTTCCTCTACAACGATGAGATGGCTTCCTCGAAGCTCCGTCTGGACTTCACCGCCGAACTGAAGGGCAAGGCCATCAAGCTGCCCAGCGTCTATATCGCTGATGGTGTGATTGCCACCGAGAGCCTCTGCTCAGCCTATGGCAACACGCCCGCCTATGCCAAGGACAACTTCGTGAAGGACACCTTCGACAAGTACATCGCCACCATGATCTACCAGTACCAGAGCACCAACCTGCGTGCTTCGGAGTCGGAGAAGAAGCAGGAGGTGAAGGACATGCAGGCTGCCATCACGGCTACCAAGAACCAGGATCGCCGCGAGTTCGAAGGCCTCGACATGGTCAGCACCGCTTCGCCAGAAGGTGCCTATTCGCTCAACGAGCGCCTCGCAGCAGGTCGTGAGAAGAGCTCGGCAGCCTATCTGAACAAGTTCCTCAAGAAGGCCAAGATGCAGGGCCAGATTACCCCTGAGCAGATTGCCGAGGATTGGGAAGGCTTCAAGGAGCTGGTTGAGAACAGCAGCATCCAGGACAAGCAGCTCGTGCTGAACGTGCTGAGCCGCATCAGCGATCCCGATCGCCGCGAGCAGGAGATCCGCAACCTCTCGGCTGCCTACAAGGAGCTGGCTGACGAGATTCTGCCACAGCTGCGTTATTCGAAGGTGACTGCTACCGTTCGCAACATCGGTCACACCGACGACGAGATTGCTGACCTCTGGAAGAACAACAAGGATGAACTGACCGTTGAGGAGCTGCTCTACCTCGCCAACATGTCGGGCAACGACGTGAAGGAGGCTATCTACAAGTACACCCAGAACAAGTTCGGTAAGGACCTTCGTGCTGCCAACGACCTGGCTGACCTCTACTACACCCAGGGCAAGTACAGCGAGGCTGAGGCTCTCTGGAAGGGCATCCTCAACAAGGACGCCAGCAACCCGCAGGCCAACCTCAACATGGGCCTCGTTGCTATGAACAATGGCGATTGGCAGGCTGCCCAGACTTATCTCGGCAAGGCCGGCAACTGCCCCGAATATGGTGAGGCTATGGGTACGCTGCTGACCAACAAGGGCCAGTATGCACAGGCTGTCCAGAGCTTCGGCGATGTGAAGTCGAACAACTCGGCTATTGCCAACATCCTGAACAAGAACTACAGCGCAGCCAAGTCGATCCTCGACAGCATCAAGGACAAGAACGCCATGACCTATTACCTCCTGGCTATCGTAGGCGCCCGCACCAACAATGCTACCGGCGTGGCCGACAACCTGCGTAAGGCCATCGGTATGGATAGCTCGCTGAAGGCTAAGGCTTTGAACGACCTTGAGTTCGCCAAGTTTGCCAGCACGCTGAGCAACCTTTGATTTGCTTCGCTCATGAATTAGCCCCCGTCGTTCTGGCGGGGGCTTTTTTGTGTCCAAAAGAGAGGGCCGAAGAAGTGTGCAGGGGGTTATTTCGAACGAACCTCGACAATCGATTCGTCCTTGATGAAGAGGAGGAAACCCCTTACTTTCGAATAGCCCAGCTGGCGAAGCAGCCGCATGTATTCAGCCACCTGCCGACGATAGCCGGGATGGGATTCGCCCGTCTTGTAGTCGATGACGATGACCGATTGGGAGGGGGTGATGATGATGCGGTCCGGGCGATGTTGTCTTCCTTGTGAATCCATCAGGGTGAGCTCGTTGAGGACCTGTAGCCCGGGCTTGAACCACGGGGCAACGGCAGGTAGCTGGAGAATGCGGTGGATGGTGTCGAGCATCTGGGGTTGGTCGATGATGTCGGGATCGATGGCACCCTTTGCATAGAGCTTCTCGATCACCCGGTCGGCATCGGCAGCCGTATGGATCTCCTGCATGACGGCATGGATGTAGTTGCCCTTCTGCTTGGCCGTGATGTCGGGTTTGGCAGGGTCGTGGAGTATGGTCAGCTGGGGGAGATGGGGCTTTGTGGGAGGCATCAGGGACAGCGGCAGTAACGTCGAAGAGGTGGTTGCAGAACCCGATGCGGTGGCTGGAGATGGGGATGCAGAATTCATCGAGGTGGCTGGAGATGGAGTTGCGCCCGAAGCTGTCGAGGCTCTTTGGGCACGTTCCAGGACGCCCTTGCAGAGTGCTTCTTGTCCCGTTTGCAGCTTGCAGTATATCTGAAGATAATCTTCGAGTGTCTTGGCTTCCTTCTTGGTCCCCTTCTTCGGGGCAGCCGGCTTGGGAGCCATAATGAGGAGGGCCTCCCTGGGGCGGGTGAAGGCCACATAGGCCGTGTTGAGGTTGTCAATCACCACCCGTTCGCGCTCCTCGATGTAATCGCTGCGGAAGATGGTATGCTCGAGGTCCTTCTTGAGGGCGACAGGGAGCAGGATATCCTGCTTGAAGGGTTCTTCTTTTGGCTCACACCACAGGATGTCGCTGCTGGCTTCCAGGTCGAGCGACCACGAGGCGTAGGGCAGGACGATGGCAGGAGCTTCGAGTCCCTTCGACTTGTGGACTGTCATGATGCGGATGGCATCCTGTCCCTCGGGGGTGGTGATGGACTTCTTGTAGCCCGTCTGGCCCCACCATTTCAGGAAGGCCGAGAGGTCGCTGCCTTGGGTGTGCTCGAACTCGAGGACAAGGTCGCGGAAAGCCTGCAGGAAGGGGGCATCCTGCTGCTGGGGGGCAATGGGAAAGAGTGCGATAAGCTCCTCCACCATCTCGTAGAGCGGGCGATGAGCCAGTTCGGGATGGAAGGTGCGTTCGTTTTCGCTAAGGCCGAAGTAGCGGGTGAGAGCCTCGTCGGTGGTGCAGCCTTCAAGCTGGAAGTAGTTGCTCCAGGCAATGGCACGCAGGATGTCCGATTCGGGGTTCTGAGCATGTTGCATCAGGCTGACGAGCGCCTGGATCGAAGGACGGGCCGAAAGCAGCAGGGCTTCGCTCGAGATGATGTCCATGCCATAGGGGCTGTCGGGATGCTCGTTCTTGTAGCGCAGCAGGGCCTCGGCCGCCCAGCAGCATTCCTTGTTCCGGCGGCAGAGGATGGCGATGTCCGAAGGACGGAACCCCTTCTTCTGCAGCTCGATGATGACCTCGGGCAGGCGGCGCGAAGCTTCGGCCACGAAGTCCTCGACACGCGGTTTGTCAATGGGCGCTCCATCGTCGTCGGTCGGTTCGAGGAAGCTGATGCTGACGAATCCCTGCGGCTTTCCTTCGCCAAGGTTCCTGGAAGCGATGTGCTGCTTCACCTTCTCGTAGATGGCGCTGATGCGGCTCGAGCCGATTAGGCCGTCGAGCTGTTCGGCAAGGTATTCGAAGAAGTCGTTGTTGAATTCCACGATGGCGGGCAGGGAGCGCCAGTTGGTGATCAGCGAGGTGTCGTCGTCGTTGTGGGACAGGGGTTCGTAGTCGTTGATCTCGGCATTCAGGAGGTTCCAGTCGCCGCCGCGCCAGCGATAGATGCTCTGCTTGACATCGCCCACGATGAGGTTCTGGTAGCCTTGTGCCAGCGAGTTGCTGAGCAGGGGCTTGAAGTTGCCCCATTGCATGCCCGACGTGTCCTGGAACTCGTCAATCATATAGGAATGGATGCGGGTGCCCGTCTTCTCGTAGATGAAGGGCGCGTCGTCCTGGTCGATGAGGCGCGACAGCATTTCGGTAGTCGAACTCAACAGCATGATGTTCTGCTCGTTGCAGTAGGCTGTCATCTCGCGGTCGATGTTGGCGAGGATGCCCAATTCGTAGAAGTTGCTTCGAATGGCGCGTGCTGTCATGAAGTTGCAGTAGTCGGGCCCTGTTACGTGGGCATAGATCTCGTTCATCAGCAGCAGGAAGGCATCCTTGACATTCTGCGAAACGGCGGTCTTGAATAGCGCGTCGGGGTTTTCGATGACCTCAGCAAAGCGCTTGGCGGGCTGGTCCTTCTCACCTGCCAGAAGCTTGTCGAAATAGGAGACTGTGCCCGACCCCCCGTTCTTGAAGTCGCTGGGCTGCAGCCCGTTCAGTTCCATCAGCTCCTTACCCCGTTCGCCCAGTCTCTTGGCCTTTTCGCGCCAGTCGCGCACCAGCTTGTCGAGCATTTGGGCATACTGGTTGAGGCGCGGCTTGTCGGATGTGAACTCGCGGATTGCTTCGCTGTGCTGGCGGTAGGTTTCGCTGTTCAGCACCTTCTTGGCCAGGGCAATGAGGCCGTTGCGGAAGTCCCAGCCGGAGCCCTCTTCGATGCGTTTTTCCGAGAAGCTCACCATCCAGTCGAAGATGTCGCGTGCGTCCTTCCGGCTGAGCTTGTCCAGAAAGTTGGTGACAGCCGCCTCGAGCACCCGGTCGGAGTCGAGTTCCACCTCGTAGTTGCCCGGGATGTTGAGTTCGCGGGCAAAGCTGCGCACGATGCGCTGGAAGAAGCTGTCGATGGTCGAGATGTTGAACGCCGAATATTCGTTGAGTATCTGGACGAGCAGCTGGGTGGCCTTCTTGCGGATTTGTGCGACGACTCGCTGCAGTTCGTCTGGTTCGTGGAGGTTGCTTTTGGCGAACACCGGGGCAATGTCTGCGAAATAGTCCGACTTGGCAGGGTCCTGGCTGAGGCGGAACAGCTGTTCGATGATGCGGCTCTTCATCTCGCCGGTTGCCTTGTTGGTGAAGGTCACGGCCAGGATTTCGCTGAACTTCATCTCGCCCGAATGCGTCGGAGGGAGCAGCTGCGGGTCGAAAAGCAGTTTCAGGTAGAAGCCTGTGAGCAGGTGAGTCTTTCCCGAGCCGGCTGAGGCACGGTAGATGTTGAGCGGACGGTCCTTGGAGGGGTGGATGGGCATGTTTTTGTCGAAGTTGTAGGGATAACGGGTTTGCAAAGATAGGAAAAATTCCGATTCGTGCATCATTCCAGCCCGATAAAAATGAATAAATTGCTAAAATAATGTGCTAAATTTCACTTTCTGTTCGCAAATTAGCACAAAAATGATTAAATCGGGGGCTAAGATTTTGCCATTTCGGCGGAATTTAGTAACTTTGCGCCCGAACTATAGCTAATAAAACGCAGAATGAACAAATATACATCCCTCTTATTCACCCTGGTGTGTGTCCTGCTGGCTGCTTGTGATGCCGAAGACCCTTCTCTCGACTATACGGCACAGACCTATTCCGTGGGGCAGGTCAGCCTGAGCAATTCGCTGTCCGAGTCGCAGCGCTCTGTCATCGGAAGCCTGCTCGACAACATGGTGAAGGTTGAGCATTGCCAGTTCTATATGGGAGCCCAGTCGCGTTCGTCGGCCCGTGCCAACTACAACACGTCCTACACGGCTCGCGACTCGATGAAGCTCACGGCCTTCACCGACGAGAATGGGGTGGTCTCCTTCACGAAGAACAACGATTTTGTGGATTACGTCCACCTCACCGACAAGCGCTCCTATCGTCATACCCTGCCCAATGGTTCGGTCAAGGTCGATACCATCTATTACGCCCAGATCTACCGCATGCCCGAGACGTCCGGTTCGGACAATGGCCACCTCTGGGTGGGTCCTGTCACCGAGATGTGCATGCCCAACGACTACTACATCGGCAAGTTCGAGGTGAGCCAGGCCGAATGGACAGCCGTAATGGGCGAAGGCAACTGGCCGACAGGTCGCCGCTGCATCGAGGTGACGGCCAACGATCGTCGCGACAGCGCCTGGTATGCTGCCGTAGGACGGGGCAACGACTATCCCGCCTATAACGTCTGGTACGAGGATGCGCTGGCCTTCTGCGAGCGTCTGAACCAGCTTTGCAACATGCCCAACAGCGAAGGCTATCGCTTCCGTCTGCCTACTGAGGCCGAATGGGAGTGTGCAGCCCGTGGTGGCATGTATAGCCGCGGCTTCCGCTATCCGGGCAGCGACTCCTACAGCGAGGTGGCCTGGTATTCGGGCAATGCGTTCACCGTAGGTCTGGGAGCCAAGAAGTTCGGTATGCATCCCCATGGCGAACTCGAGCCTAATGAACTGGGTCTCTACGACATGGCAGGCAATGCTTCCGAATGGGTGCTCAACACCTATTATCGCTACACCTATCGCGACAGCATCGCCAATGCGGCCTTCGATGCCCGTCATCTGCCGCTCCATGCTTCCGAGGGTTATGTGGGTGACACGCTCATCCTGCGAGGCGGCTCGTGGTATCAGTCGAACACGTTTGCCTTCGGCTCGGCCAGTCGTCAGGAATATAAACGCGGCTCAATCGACCAGGAGAACCTGCAGAGCGTCATCATGCACTGCGGCTTCCGCATCGTGCTGGCCAAGTAGGGAATTATGCGCAAGTGACTATGCCGAAGAAAAGGTATTACGACATCAGCATCGGGACCTATCTGCTGGCCCTCCTGCCGTTCTTTGTCTATTTCGCCATCTACGGGTCGCTGGGACTCTATCCCAACTACAAGGTGAGCCCTATCGACATCCGTCCGCTCCACGACCTGGAGCTGCAGCTGTTCGGCGTGATGGATGGGGCGACGAAGGTGATTCCTGGGGCATATTTCCAGCATCATCACCATGCTGTGCTCGACTTTATTGCCGGTTTCAGCTATCTGTGCTGGCTGCCTGTCCCGATGGGCTATGCCCTTTGGCTGACACGTCAGGGCCGCATCGACCGGGCATTGCGCATGGGTTGGGGCTTCCTGATGGTGAACCTCGTGGGGTTCGTCATCTATTACGTTCATCCCGCTGCCCCGCCTTGGTATGCCATCAACCATGGCTTCGAGGCTGACTTCACCACCCCGGGCAGTTGTGCAGGCCTGGCACGCTTCGATGCCCTGACGCACGTCCCGTTCTACCATGCCTTCTACGACAAGAACGCCAACGTCTTCGCAGCCATGCCCTCGCTGCATGCCGCCTATATGTTCATCGCCACGCTCTATGCGATGCGCTATCGAGTCAATCAGGTGGTGCTCGTCATCTTCTGGCTCATCACCTTGGGCACGTGGTTCGCAGCTGTCTATTCAGCACATCACTACATCCTCGATGTGCTCGCAGGCATCCTTGTCTCCCTCTTCGGCATCTGGCTCTTCGAACGCCTCAACCGCCGCTACAAGCTCTACCTCGCCCCCTGACAGGCCCCCGCTCTCGCCCCGCGCTTCGTCCCCGACAGGCCCCCGCTTTCGCCCCGCGCTTCGTCCCAGACCGCCCCGCTCTCGCCCCCTTGTCTCCGTGGCAGCCAAGCTTGGCTGCCGTCCTGACTCTCGAACCCCGTCTCCGTGGCAGCCGTCCTTGGCTGCCCTCCTAACCCTCAAACCCACACACCCTCCCTCATGTCCCGTCCCCGTCCCCTCGATGTCTTTCTGGCCACAGGCTTCTATTCCGGCCTTCTGCCCGTTGCCCCCGGAACGTGGGGGGCAGCAGCAGCCACGCTGCTGTGGCTCGCTGGCTTTGCGCTGCTCGACTTCTGGACCCTGCAGGTGCTGACAGCCGTCTGCATTGTGGCCTTCACGCTGCTGAGCATCCAGCCCATCAACCGGCTCGAGAAGTTCTGGGGTGAGGACCCGAAACGAGTTGTCATCGACGAGGTGGTAGGCACGTGGATCTGCCTGCTGGCAGTGCCCAACGAGCCGTGGACCACCACGCGTTTCTGGGTTTATGTGGTGATGGCATTTGCCCTGTTCCGTCTGTTCGACATCTTCAAGCCGCTGGGCATCCGTTGGATGGAGTCGTTCCCGGGTGGATGGGGCGTCATGATGGACGACATCCTGTCGGGCATCTATGGCCTGGTGGTCATGATGGTGTGCCGTCAGTTCTTTTGATTTCGGGTGAACTTTTCGTCCAAACTATAAGAGGTGAACTTATCGTCAAAAAAACTATAAGATATGAAAAAGAGTCTCTACGATCACCTTCGTGATGGTATCCAGCAAATGGTTTACCGGATACTCGATCCCAGCATCCGCTTTATGATACGCCTTGGCGTGACGCCCAATATGATCACGACCATGGGCCTTCTGGGAAATATTGCAGCCGCAGCTATCCTGATCTATTCGGCGCTCTATGTGCCCGCCTCGTGCTACTGGTGGGTAGGTTTGGCCGGTTGGGTCATCATTGGTTTCAGCATCCTCGACATGGTGGACGGCCGCATGGCCCGCGTAGGCAATCTGTCGAGCACGTTTGGTGCATTCTACGACTCGGTGCTCGACCGCTATTCCGAGCTCTTCACGCTCAGCGGCATTGCCTTCTACTTCATCGAAACGGGCCATCCCGTTGCCACGGTCATCACGTTCCTCTCGCTCATCGGCTCCATCATGGTGAGCTACGTACGTGCCCGTGCCGAGGGACTCGACGTCGAGTGCAAGGTGGGCCTGATGCAGCGCCCCGAACGTGTGGTCCTCACCAGCGTGGGCGCCATCCTCTGCGGTCTTTGTGCCGATGCCTGCCGCGACACCTTCGACCCGATGTGGTTCCTCCTTGTCCCGCAGATCATCATCGCTGTCCTCGCCAACTACACCGCCTTCGTCCGCATCAACCACGTCCGCAAGCAGCTGAAGTGAGCCCCGCGCTCCCCTTCTCGCAGTCAAAGTGACAGCCAAGCTTGGCTGTCAACCCGACAAGGCGCCCCTTCCTCGCAGTCAACGTGACAGCCGTGTATGGCTGTCAATATATAGCAAAGCCCCGACCATCGAACCATGGTCGGGGCTTTGCTATGTACAAGGGGCCAGTCCTTATCGCACCGGTTTGATCACGATATTGCGTCGATAGCTGAGAGGCTTGGTCTGGTAGGGAGCCAGCACGTAGCAGGCATCACAGCCCACACCTGTGGTCGAATAGTCGAGGTTGAGGGTGATGCCCTGCTGGCGCTTGAGCTGGTACTGATAGACCGCGCGCGTCAGGTTGTCGGTGCTGTAGTTGTAGGCGTTGAAGTTGAAGCGTTCGTCCATGCCGAACTGCAGGCCAAGGCCCGCCTCGTTGCGGAAGGTCACCCAGCGGGTGTCGCAGCGCAGGCCGCAGTCCTCGGGGATCAGATAGGGCTCGAACATCTCGTCCACGGTAGTCTGATAGACGCCGAAGCGCTGGCCGGTCTTGCGGTCGGGATAGTTCTCTTCGGGGCCGCGTCCGTAGTAGCTCACCTGCTGCAAGGTCTCGTCGAGCGTCAGCGTCAGGCCGATGCGGGGCAGGAGATAGGGCTGCTGCGATTCGGGAGCTGCGCTGTGCTGCAGGTGGATGGTGCCATCGCCGTTGATGCGGTAGCTGTAGGTCTCCTCATAGCCCTTGTAGTTGGTGCCGAAGATGTAGGCATCGAGTGCCTTCGACTCCGCTTCGCCATAGAGGGTGAAGCAGCGCACCTCCAGATAGACCTGTCCGTCCTGTTCGAAGGCGCGGCAGGTGAGGGGCAGGCGGGTGGTCTTGTCGAGCTGGTTGCTGTACCATTCGTTCGCAATCCATTCGCCGTTCCAATTCTCCTGCTTGGTGTAGTTGATGTTGCGCCAGCTCCAGTTGTCCAGTTCGCTGGCCACAGGGGCACGCCAGAAGTTAAGCTTCAAAGGTTCCCGAAGGAGTTCCTGTCCGGCCACCTCGATGCCCAAAAGCTCGCCGTCGTTCGAGAAGGTATAGACGAAGTCCGAACCATGGACGCGGATGCAGTCGTCGTCCTCGTCGAGGTGGACGTCACCCACGGTCTTGTCGCTGGCGAGGGCCTCTTGGTGCCAGGGCAGGTCCAGCTGGTCGAAAGCCACCTCATGCCCCTTCTGTGCCCAGATCTCGTCCTCCTTGAGGTGTGAGCTGATCAGCAGGCGATAGTCCTTGCCGGGTTTGATCTGAGGCATGTCGAAAGGCACCTTGACCACCTTTCGTGTCAAAGGATCAATATCGAGCGAAAGGGAGCCTTCCTGCAGCACGTCGCCGTCCTCCTGCAGCTGCCAGATCGTTTCGTAATGATTCGCATTCAGGAAGTGGTTGCGGTTCCAGACTTCAACCGTGCGATTATCGACATTGATCAGTTTGCACGCGATGGGCTGGGTGGCCTTCTTCACCTGATAGATCTCGGGCTGCACGGTGCGGTCGGGCCAGATGGTGCCGTAGGTGCGTGCTCCGATGCCGTAGCTGTAATATGGATTGCCCAAAGTCTCCTGTTCGAAGTCGAGGTAGAGCAGGGCCTCACTCGGCGTGGGTGCACCGCCCTCCACCGCCTTGTCGCAGATGGCAACATTGTCCAGCTGCGCATCGCAGATGTGGACGTTGGTCTCTTGTCCGTGCACTTCCTCGTTGCGTCCGATGTTCACCGGGTAGGGGGCATTGATGATGTAGCCGGCAGCCTCGGTTTCGGCCAGCACGCTGCCGTCGATCGAAAGCGTCATCTTCGAACCGTCGTAGAGGGCAACTACGCGATGCCAGTGCTGCTCCCAGTCGGCAGGAAGGGGAGCCGTGAGGCTGTATTTGTAGAACTTGGGCGTCACGCTCGCCAGTACCCAGTGGTAGTAGGGATGGTTCGGATCGACATAGGGGATGGCCGAAGCAGGAGCCTTGTTGGTGTTGAGGTAGAACACGATCGAATCCTTGCCCTTCTGCTGCACGCCGAACTGCCAGCTGCCCTTGGTGACAAACGAGCCGCACGAGCTGACGAGTTCGCGGGGGAACACGTCGAAGGCAATGGTCAGAGCCTGTCCCTCGATGTCGAGGTCCTTCGAGCGATAGACCTCCACCCACTGGTCGTGGCCGTTCAGGTCGATGACGTGGTTCTTGCGGAGCATCTTCTTGTCGGTCGAAGCGGGCTGCACATCCGGAACAATGAGCTTGGCACGTCCCATGATGTGGGCGGGGGTGTTCTTCGGCGAAAGGTCCTTCAGCGAACGGGTGGTCTCGGCAAGGCCTGGCGAAACGAAGTCCCAGAGGGCGCCGCCAATCGTGCGGTCGTAGCGATAGATGGTGTTCCACATCTCGTCGAGGAAGCCGCCTCCATTGCCGGCCACCGAAATGTATTCGTCCATGAACGAAGGGCGCACGTCGCCGTCGGCGTGGTGTCCCACCTTCATCTCAAGCGCCATCGGGGTGGGGTAGCGCGGGCCGATGATGTCCTCGGCAGGATGGCTGTAGGCGTTGCCTCCGTACATCCAGTAGCGTGTCGCGTCATACTTGCGTCCCTCCTTGATCACCTCGCCGATGTTCGGGCCCTCGCCGCTCTCGTTGCCGGCACTCCAGAAGAGGACGGCAGGCTGGTTGCGGTCGCGCAGCACCATGCGACGTACCCGTTCGCGGTACATCGGTATCCAGCGCGGGTCGGAGCTGACGAATTCGGTGGCATGGGCCTCGTCGCCCGTCTCGTCGATGATGTAGAGGCCGTAGCGTGCTGCAAACTGCAGGTAGCGCGGCACAGGGGGATAGTGCGAGGTGCGCACGCCGTTGAAGCCGAACTGCTTCAGGATGGTCATGTCCTTCTGCACGAGCTCGTCGCCGACGCAATGTCCTCCCACGGGGTCCTGCATGTGCGAACATTCGGCATTGACCTTCAGCTTGACGCCGTTCAGGTAGAAGACGTTGTCAATCAGTTCGGTCTCCTTGAAGCCCAGGTCCTGGCGGGCACGGTCGATGACGTTGCCCTGGGCATCGTAGAGCTGCATCTCGAGGGTGTAGAGGTCGGGCGTCTCGGCAGTCCACTTCAGCGGGTTGGTGAAGTGCTGCGTCAGGGTGAGGCCCACCGTGTCGGCGTTTGCCTCGAAGGCTGCGGGCTTGCTCTGCATCAGGGCCACCTCCCGGCCCTCGGCATCCAGCACCTGCGCCTTCACCATCAGGCCGCTCACGTGGGTGGCTCCCTCATAGCGGCGGGCGGTGCAGGCCAGCTTGAGGTTGGCGTCCTTGTATTCGCTGTCGAGGTCGGTGGTGACGTACCAGTCGAATAGGCGAGTCTTGGGGGTGGCATAGACATAGACGTCGTCGAAGATGCCTGCCAGGCGCCAGTAGTCCTGGCTTTCGAGGTAGAAGCCGTCGCTGTATTTGATCACGAGCATCGCCAGCACGTTGCGCCCCTTCTTGAGGTAGGGGGTGATGTTGTATTCGGCAGGCTCCTGGGCACCCTCGTTGTAGCCCACCTCGTGTCCGTTGACCCATAGGAACGAGGCCGAAGCCACCTTTTCGAAGCGCAGGAAGACCTCTTCGCCCTGCCAGGCTGCAGGAAGGGTGAACGTGGTGCGGTAGGCTCCCGTCGGGTTGTAGTCGCGCGGCACGTAGGGCGGATTGGGCTTGAAGGGGGAGGTCACGTTGCGGAACATCGGGTCGCCGAATCCCTGCATCTCCCAGTTCGAAGGCACTTCGATGCTTGCCCATTTCGCGTCGGGGAACTTCTCTTCGAAGAAGTTGGTGGGGATGCCCTCGGGAGTAGGGGCGAAGCAGAACTTCCACGTCCCGTTCAGGAGCTGGTGGTGCTCGGGGATGTAGTAGGCACGGCCCTCCTCCTGGTTGAGCTCGAAGACGTCCAGGTTCTCGATGTAGTCATACAGGTGGTGCATGAAGTCGTGTTCGTCGGCTGCAGCAGTCGTGTGGCTGCTGAGGAGCAATACGGTAGCCAGCAGGGATGCCGCAAGGCTTTTACGGGTGGGGTATCGATCCATGGGTAATGGCAAAAAATAGTTGGATGGGATAGTTTAGTTTTATAAGATCACTGCGCAAAGTTACACATTATTTGGACATATTCGTCAAAAATGAGCCTTCATGCCGCAAATTTAACAGATTTTACGAAAATAGTTTGTCTTTCTCTCCGCCAGTATGCCCACTTTCTTCACAAGAAAAGCGGGCCTTTCGGCTCGCTTTTCATTTGTGAGGGTGAGGGGATTATTAGTAGTTGAGCTTGAACTCGGCGAGGCTGTAGTCAATCGCGTTGCCAGAGCACTCGATGCGGTAATACTTGTAATTGCCAGGCTTCTGGATGTCGAGTGTCAGCGTTGCCCCTTCCTTCGGTTCTAATTTGTCGTTGATGCGATCGTAGAAGATAGTCTCCCACTTGTCATTCTTGTCCTTCTTGGCAATGAGACGGAAATTCTTGGGTATATTGCGAGTTTTTTTGCTGCAGGTGATGGTAAAGCTCTTCGGAGCATTGCAGAAGAATGTATGGAATTCCACCCATGAAACAGTGTGGGAACCTACTGCAGAAGGATGGTAGTTTTCACCTCCGTTAATCTCAATTCTTGTGTCCTTTTTGCTAAACCAGTACGTTGAGGGATTTCCATCGATAAGAGAATAGCCACTATTTTCTTCGCTTGTATAGCCATCTTTAGGGCAAGAACTCCAATAAAGAGATATAGAGTTGTCGCTAATTGGAGTGCGAGCAATCCATGCGCGGACGCTTTGGATGCGAGCCATCTGGCTGTCGTACATGGCTGTGAAGTGGGTCTTGTCGGCTTTCTTGGCGTTGTTGTACACCTTCTCCAGCTCGTGTGCTCTGCACGTCACGAATTCGGGCAGGTAGGTGCGGCTATAGACGAACGTCCTTCCTTCGTGTTCGACTGTTACGGTGACGGTCACCTCGTAAGCGGGCAGCATGTAGTACATCCAGTCGTCCCTGTCCTTGCCGCCAACCAGACCCATCGGCTCGAGGAGGAATTCGCTGTCGCCGCGTCCAAATACGCCGACCTGTCGTCCATCGTAGGTCTCTACGTCAAACTTGGCGCCAGTCTTATAGCCACGGGGAATGTTCTTGGAACCGAATCCGTAGAGTCCGTCGAAGGCAGCCTCTGTCAGCGGGCGGTCGGAAATGTGGGAATTATAGCGGTCGCATCCGATCTCGAACTGGCTGCTCCTCAGACCCTGTGCCGTGCGGTAGCCCTCGGTGCTGCCGAACTTCATGCCCTTGCGTACGCCGCAGACGGCAGTTACCTTGTAGTTTGTTCCCTCGGGGAAGATGTTGGGGTTCAGCTCCACCTCGATGTTGCTGGGGTCGAAGATGCAGAGCAGGCCACGGAACGGCTTGGTGTCGGCTGCAAAATCTTTTCGGTTGGGATATATATTTGCTGCACCGTCAAAGGGACTATAGATCCAGGGGTAAGCCAGGAAATTACGATTCGATCCATTTCCATCATTATCCTGTCTTCTCCAATCGACGCGCAAGTCGTTGACCACATACACTTTCGGGGTGTTCTTGATGTTCCAGATGCCCTCGCCGAGTGTCTGGCAGTTCTCGCTGTTGATGATGAACGCGTTGGCCTTGAGTGATGGCGATGCGTTGCCGCTGACGGTGGTAGCCCCCGAGAGGATACCTGAGGTATTGATCTCGGCAGTCAGGTCCATGCTGATCTCGCCCGAGTACCCGTCCTTGCCTTCTGTTGTAGCACCGTAGTCGACGCCGAACAGGTCACAGCCCTTCTTGGCGAGCTCGATGCCTGTACCGATGGCCTCCAGCGGGTTGGGGTTCATCATCTTCGTGCCCAGGTCGTAGAGCTCCTTGATGCCGTTGGCCTTGCCGAGCACATCCTCGAGGCCGGCGAATATGCCGCTGCTGCTGCTGACCGATGTCTTCTCAAGGCTGATGGTACCGTCAAGCTGTCCACGCAAATTGCTCATGAGATCCACGGTTTCTTCGGAGATTCCCAGGCAGCGCAGCTTCAACAGGTCCTTGCTGGTGCCCACAAAGTCGCTGATGCGCTTGACGTCGGCTCCGCGATAGACGGAGAGGTCGATGTCGAACGCCCACCATCCCATGCTGGGCTGCAGTCCTCCCTTGATGGCGCTCGACGATTGCCATGGGGTGGTCACCTGTGCCATGTCGCCGTTCTGGCCCATAGCGCGCTTGTCCTTGATGCTGCGGTCCAGAGGCACGCCGTAGCGGAAGGTGGAGTGCTGTGCCAGCTCGTCGGCCATCTGGATGCCCCACTCGTGGTCGCTGGCAGTGGTATTGGCCTTGCTGTCGATGTAGGCGAATACGCGGACGATGCCCTTGTACTTGTTGTAGAAACCGAGATAGCTGCCGTGCTCCAGCTGGTCGTAGCCGCAGGTGTTGAAGGCGAGCTCCCAGTCGCTGCCGTTCCATACATCTTCCCATACGCTGCTAGGCATGTTGGAGTTCTCACTCGTTTTGGTGGAGTTGGGCAGTGAGACGAGGCTGAAGCCCTGCCACTCCTCACCATTCACCTGGATGCTCCTGTTGCCGGCGTCGTTGATGACGATGCTCTTGTGACTGCGCCAGTTCTCATAGGTAAAGGCGTCGGATTCCTTGCCGTTGAAGATAACCTTGTAGTCGTTGGCGTTAAGGCCTTCGCCCTCGAAACCGCCGTTGATGGCACGGAACAGCTGCTTGGCATATTCCTGCTGCTCGGCGCTGGCCAGCTCCATGTCGAAGGAGTTCTGGTCCTCCTCGCCAACCAGCTTGCCGTCAACGCTTTGCAACGACCAGCTGCTGACATGATTGCCTGAGCTGGAGAGGTCGCTGTTGTGGATGTTCACGGTGCCATCGGCGTTGACCGAGTAGTTGAAGCCGCACTCGAAGTGTCCGGCATCGGCCTTGATGGGTTCGTCGTCGCTGATGTAGTAGTGGAACCAGTTGCCCGTTCCGTCCTTCTCGAAGTAGGCCACGCGGACCACCTTGTCGTAGGGGATGGCGTCTTCGCCTTC
>JAEEGF010189233.1_pt1 | contig 44299 bp, 37 predicted proteins | sample 9134171 | NCBI WGS metagenome assembly JAEEGF01 (sample SAMN16246542, study PRJNA631951) | gut metagenome | biome: gut microbiome; feature: rumen; material: AP-attached | host: Bos | place: Iran: Karaj | collected 2018-10 | reverse complement strand
GTTATTGAAACATTTATCAGTTCAAGTTCAAAGTATTCATTTAATAGCCATGGATAAACTCCTGTGAGGCCCCGGAGTACACTGAAGTAAGTTTCTTTTACGGGGCTTTTTGAAGTCTTTATAAGTGTTCCTTCCTCTGTCATTGTCCGGATGATTTTTTCTTCTATAACCGGATGAACGATTTTGATTTTTATTTTGCTGTTTACTGCCCATTCAATTTTTGAGTTTAGCGGGGAGACTGCTCCTGTCTGAATCTCTATTATTGTTCCTTCTTTTGTAATTATGTCGCAGATAAAGTTCCCTGCTTTCTGTTCTGTTTTTCCGTCGTATTCGAGAGCATAAATTGTTTTTAATTTTTTGTGCAGGGAGCTTTCGTTACAGGTGTTTATTTCAGTCATTACATGATTATTTTACAAAAAATTACGAAAAAATAAAGAAATATTATTATCGGGTTAAAAAGTGGTTGACTTTATGAATTTATTGGTTAAAATGTTAATTAAGTGGGAAAAAGTGGAGTAAAGTGGTAAAAAGTGGAACTACTGACCGGTGAGTACCGAAATACGCTTGATGAGAAGGGAAGAATTCTTTTTCCTTCAAAACTCAGAAATGAGCTTTTCGGTGATGCAGAAAAAAATGTTCTCATTGTTACACAGTCATTTGACCGCTGTTTATGGCTTTACACCCTTGATGAATGGAAATCTCTTTCTTCTAAAATCATGGAGAATGCTTCTCCCTTCAGTAAGCAGAGCCGCCTGGTTCTTCGAAGTTTGATTGCTCCTGCACAGGAAGTTGAACTTGATAAGGCTGGTCGTCTTTCTATCCCGCAGAGCCTGCGTGAATATGCAGGATTATCCAAAGACTGTGTAATTTTAGGGATTAACCGTTACATGGAACTCTGGGACGCTGATGAGTATGCGGCATATCTTAAGGAAAATGATGAAGACCTTAAGGATGCAGCTGAAACTCTCAGTAATATAAGTTTGTAAGCCGTAGTTTTTTTTACTGCGGGCGGGGAATGAAGTTGGAAATTGTTCATACACCGGTTCTTCTTAAGGAAACTCTGAAATATCTTAGTCCTGAGGGAGAAAATTACGGAAAGAACGTTTTGATGATTGACTCAACTTTAGGAGAAGGCGGACATTCATTTGCTTTTCTTTCGAAATTTCCTGAACTTCATATTACCGGACTTGATGCTGATAAAAATATTCAGGCGAGGGCTAGGGAGAGACTTGCTCCTTTTGGCAGCAGAATGAATTTTTTTAACGGCTGGTTCAATGATTTTTATGAGAATTATGACATGGATGGTGAGAGACCGTCATTAATTCTTTTTGATCTGGGTATTAGTGTTTATCACTATGAAAAAAGCGGGAGGGGATTTTCTTTTCGTTACGATGAGCCGCTGGATATGAGGCTTAATGCTTCAGAGGGGGAAAATGCGGCTGACATCGTAAATGAATGGAATGAGTCACAGCTTGCAAATATGATTTATTTGTACAGTGACGAGAAAATGAGCCGTCGGATTGCAAGAGCGATTGTGGAAGCGCGTAAAGGTGGGAAAATTGCTTCCTCAAAAGCTTTGGCCGACATTATCTGGAATGCCGTGCCTGCTAATTACAGGTATGGTCAGATCCATCCGGCAACAAGAACTTTCCAGGCGCTCCGTATTGCCGTAAACAGTGAATTAAAAAGGCTGCCAAAGGCTCTGCATTGTGCTTTTAATGTTCTTAAAGACGGCGGAAAGATGGGAGTGATTACTTTTCACTCTCTTGAAGACCGGATTGTAAAAAATTATTTCAGGAATCTGGGCAAACAGTGCGTCTGTCCGCCTGAGCAGGCTGTGTGTGTCTGCGGTGGTAGCCCTTGTGCTGAGATTCTTACGCGTAAACCGGTTGAGCCGTCGGTTGAGGAGGTTAAGGTTAATTCTCCCAGCCGCAGTGCTAAATTAAGGGTTGTCCGTAAGTTAAGGGATGCTGGTGAAATGCATCTGAATGCTATTGAAGGGGAGGCGATGTAATGAGTTACAAAAGCGGGATGAAAAATATAATCTGGGCTTATGTTGCTGCAGTGCTTATTCCTCTTTTTCTGGTTCTGCAGGCTGCACAGTCTTACAGATACAAAAAACTCAGGGCTGAAAACCGTGCCCTTGAAAATAAACAGGTTGAACTTGTTGAGCAGAACAGAAAACTGATTTCTGATATCAGCCTTCTTTCCAGCTCGGATAGAATTGAAAAAATTGCTGAGGGTGACCTTGGAATGCATAAGGCCAGCACGGAAGATATTGTCCGTGTTGAGATTAAAGGGGAGAAGTAAAACGTAATTTAAAATGTCTGATCTTGCTGCACTTAATAATTCACTTATGACTCTTGATGAACTTCTTTGTGCTGTTGACGGAAGTTTAATCGGAGAATCTTTTGACTGCACATCCTTCTCTTTTACAAATGTAGTTACTGACAGCCGCAATGTTACAGACAGGTCTCTTTTTGTCCCTTTAATCGGTGAATTTCAGGACGGACACAAATATATTCCTGGTGCCATTGAAAAAGGCGCTTCTGTTGTATTTGCTGCCCGCTCTTCTTTTGATGAAAATCCTGACGGGTATATTGAGCTGTGTAATAAACATCCAGACACAGCTTTTATTCTCGTTTTAAATACTCTGACTGCATTACAGAAGGCTGCAGAAGCTTATGTTGCAAAGTTCCCGGACCTGATTCGTGTGAGTGTAACAGGTTCCAGCGGAAAAACAACAACAAAAGAAATCTGCGCCTCTGTACTCGGCCAGAAATATAAGCTTGTCTGCAATAAAGGAAACTTAAACAGCGAGACAGGACTTCCTTTAAGCTGTTTTGAAATCCGCAGTGAACATCAGCTTGCCCTGCTTGAAATGGGAATGAACCGTGTAAACGAAATCGGTGAACTTGCTCAGACTTTTAAGCCGCAGTACGGTGTAATTACAAATATTGGTACTGCTCATATTGGAATGCTTGGAAGCCGTCAGAAAATTGCTGAAGAAAAGAAAAAGATTTTTAATTTCCTTGAGAAAGACGGTACTGCAGTAATTCCAGCTGCAGATGATTTTGCAGACTTCCTTGCTGAGGGTGTGAAAGGCCGTATTGTATATTACGGAAAAGATGTAAAAAATAACGGAATTGAATTTGTAAGTGATGACGGTATTGACGGTACTACTTTTAAAGTTGACGGCGTAACTGTACATCTTTCAATTCCGGGTGTCTATAATTACCTTAATGCGCTTGCCGCTGTTGAACTTGGAAGGGCCTTAGGTCTTGGTGCAGCCCAGATTAAAAAGGGAATTGAGGATGTTAAACCTTTAAGCGGCAGAAGTCACATTCTTAAGGGTAAATATACTGTTCTTGAAGACTGTTATAACGCAAATCCTGATTCAATGGAAAAAGCTGTTGAATTTGCAGGAAGCGTAAAAATAAGTGGAAAAAAGATTTTTGTTCTCGGGTCTATGCTTGAACTTGGCGAAGAATCGTGTGAAGCTCACAAAAAAGCCGGTCTTGAAGCTGTCAAAGGCGGAGCGGATATGATCGTTTTTGTGGGTAAGGAAATGCTTGCCGGTTATGAAGCTGCAAAAAACTGCGGACAGGGAACAGAAAATCTTCGCCTTGAATATTTTGAAAATCATTCAGATGAAGATATGAAAGCTGTATGTAAAGTGATAACTGACTTTGCTTTACCTGGGGATTTTATTCTTCTTAAGGCAAGTCACAGCATTGCTTTAGACAGACTTGTTCCTTTACTTAATGGTGGAGGAAAAGCATGAGCAGTTTTAATTTTTTTGCTGAAAAGCCTTCATCTTCTTACAGAAAGAGTGACTCAGTTCTTATTATCCTGACATTTTTACTGTGGGGAATCGGTCTGGTAACTCTTTATTTCTGTTCGATGAACTATGGACTTAAGTTTTTCGGAAATCCATTTTATTTTGTTCAGAGGCAGCTTATGAGTTCTTTTGTAGGGCTTGTCCTGATGCTTATTCTGGCAGTTATGGATGTTGAAAAAGTGAGAAAACTTCTTCCGGTTATTGTTTTTGTTTCGCTGATTTTATGCCTTATGACATTTATTCCTGGAATTGGAGTTGAAAGAAACGGAGCCCGCCGCTGGATTAAAATTCCTTATTTTTCTACCTTCCAGCCGTCAGAAGCAGTTAAATTTGCCATGGTTCTTTTTCTTGCAAATCTTTTTGATAAACAGGAAAAACTTCCTGAGGAAGAAAAATCAGTTCTTCCAGCATTTTTAGGACTGATTGTCTTTACTGTAGTGATTTTTGCCCAGCAGGATTTTAGTACAGGTCTTTTTGTATTTGTAATCGGATTGATGCTCTTTTTTATTACCGGAGCAAAATTAAGCTGGTTTATTCCTTTTGCAGGGCTTGGAATTCCTTCTGCTGCCCTTATGATTCTTCTAAAACCTTACCGCGTAAACCGCCTTGTAGGTTTTTTTGCGCAGGACAGTTACGGTCAGAGTTTTAACTGGCAGGTTAACGGTGCAAAAAGGGCAATAACAGACGGAGGTTTCTGGGGACAGGGAATCGGCAGCGGCCTTACCAAGCTTAACGGAGTTCCTGAAATTCAGTCAGACTATGTTTTTGCAGGCTGGGCTGAAGCTATGGGGCTTTTAGGTGTAGGACTTTATATCGGAATCCTTGCTGTGTTTACATATCGCGTTTATAAGATCTGTATGACTACAGGAAACAGATTCGCTTCTATTGCAACTTTTGGCTTTGGGGCAGCTATTGTCTCTCAGTCGCTTTTAAATATTGCCGTTGTTGGAGGTGTTCTTCCTTCAACCGGTATTCCTCTGCCTTTTTTCAGTTCAGGCGGTTCATCAATCATTTTTACGCTTGCAATGTGTGGTTTTATGATTAATGCGTCGAAAATTGAGCAGACGGATGAAACAGAATTTTATGCCGGGGAGTTGGTTTAGATGAGTGATATGGTTTTTTCTTCTTTTGAAGAATTTGAAGCAGATTCTAAAAGAAAAAGTGAAGTTAAAGGAAAAGCATTAAAAATTCTTTTTATCATTCTTTTTTCTCTTCTTCTGATTGAAGGACTGGTTTATCTTTTTGCAATTCCGTGCATGAATAATGTTAAGGTTACTTTTAAAGGCCTTAAAAACTGTTCCCAGCAGGAAATCGTGAGTGCTCTCGGCGATCGTCTGGACAGAAATTATATGCATTTCAGCAAAAGTGAAGTGCAGTCGATTGTTGCAAGCATTCCCGGGGTTGAAGACGTTAAAGTTGTAAGGCGTTTTCCTGACAGGGTTTATATCAATATAACTGAGCGTGAACCTGTTGCCGTTACTTTTATTAACAGCGGTGAGCGGACAGTACCTATTCAAATTGATAAAAATGGAGTATTATTTCCTGTAATGTCTTCAGAAATTCCTCTCGACGGTTCTGTACCGATTGTTTCTGGAATTCCTGTAGAAAACATTCCTGAAGGGATGAGGCTTCCATCAAAATATCATCTTCTGATTGATCAGATTGCAGATATTCAGTCTGTAAACAGAAAATATTTTGCGGCAGTTTCAGAAATTCATGTTGTCCCGAGAGAATACGGAAATTTTGAACTTATTTTGATTCCGGTTAAGGCTCATCTCAGGGTTCTTGCCGACCGTGTTCTTAACGAAGAAACCCTTCAGAAAATGATGGTAACTTTGGATGTTGTAAAGGGGCTTGATAAAGACGTCGACGTAATTGATTTGCGTTACGGCTCTGTTTCATACCACTTGCGTTCATCAAGGACAGGAGTATTCTTTGAATAACATCATTGTTGGACTTGACCTTGGAACCAGCTTTGTCCGTGCTGTAATCGGTGAAGTAATCGGTGAAGGTAAAGTTGAAATTGTTGGAACTGCTCAAAAGCCGTCTGCAGGTCTTCGAAACGGTGTTATTGTAAACCGTGAAAGTGCAATGGAATGCATTAAAAGCTGCATTGAAGAAGCAGAAGTTAATGCAGGAAATGAAGTTTATTCGTGTGTAACTGCTATCGGCGGTCTCCAGATTGACAGTATGAATTCAACGGGTCTTGTTGCAATTGCCTCACATGGAAAGGGTGCCCGTGAAATTAATAAAAATGATGTTGAACGCGTTCTTGACGCTGCAAATGCAGTAAATATTCCTTATGATCGTAAAATGCTCCATGTAATTCCGCAGAATTATATTATTGACGGAACTGCATCGTGCAAAAATCCACTTGGAAATCTTGCAGTACGCCTTGAAGCTGAAGTTCATATCATTACTGCTTCAAAGACTGCTGTTGCAAATATGACTCAGTGCATTGAGCATTCAGGTTATGGCCTTGACGGCGTAATGCTTAAGACTCTGGCTGCGATGCATGCCGTAATGGGAGAAGATGAAAGGGAGCTTGGTTCCATTATCATTGACCTTGGCGGCGGTACAACTGATGTAATCGTAATCAATAAAGATGCTCCTATCTGTACTGTTTCTGTACCGGTCGGCGGAAATCTTGTTACAAATGATATTGCAATTGTAAAAGGCATTTCGCCTGCAACTGCTGAAAAAATTAAAATCGAACACGGCTGCTGCTGGGCTGATGCTATGGGCGGTGACGGTGAAGTAATAATTCCAGGTGCGGGAGGAAGACCTCCTGAAGTCTGCTCACGCTCTGAAATATGTCTTGGTATTATTGAACCGCGTATGCGTGAGATTTTTTCAATGGTGCGTGATGAAATCATTAATAAGGCAAATACAACGCTTTCTGGAAATATTATTTTAACAGGCGGCGGAGCTCTTATGAGTGGTGCTGTTCAGCTGGCAGAGGATGTATTCGGAACATCAGCAGTAAGACTTGGAATTCCTGGTGACCTTGGCGGCATCCAGGAAAAATACAGACGTCCTGATTTTGCTACTGCGGTAGGTCTTGTGCTTGGATATCTTGGTGATGCCGTTAACAATGATGACGTCAGCAGGAAAAAAGAGAAAAAGCGTAAGGAAGGACGATCTTCTGACGGCGAAAGTGCTTTCAGTAAATTCTTAAAAAAGTTCTTTTAAAAACGTAAGTTTTTAAGTATCATATAAGTACCAGGCGAAAAGGGGAATCGCAGGAACTGGGCGGGAGGAAAAATGTTAGATATTTTAGATGTAAATGACAATGGAAATGTTACCGGTCTTGTCAGTCCGACAAAGATTAAGGTAATCGGCTGTGGTGGCTGCGGCGGAAACGCTGTAAACAACATGATTAATGCCGGAATTCAGGGCGTTGAATTCATTGCCATTAACACTGACCTGCAGCATCTTGCTGTTTCAAAAGCTGATCACAAAATACAGATTGGAAAAAAACTCACTGAAGGTCTTGGTGCAGGAATGCATCCAGAAATTGGTGAAGAAGCAGCTAAAGAAGAAGCAGAGACAATCAAACAGCTCCTTCAGGGAACAAACATGGTATTTATTACTGCCGGTATGGGCGGCGGTACAGGTACTGGTTCTGCTCCGGTTGTTGCACAGATTGCAAAGGAACTTGGTATCCTTACAGTAGCAGTCGTTACAACACCTTTTGAATTTGAAGGTGAAGTTCGTGCTGAATTTGCCGCAGAAGGCATTAAAAAGCTCCGCAAAGAAGTTGATTCCCTCATCGTTATTCCTAATCAGCGTGTATTTGACGGTCCTGATAAAAAACCTTCTGTACCGCAGGCATTTAAAATCATTGATGATATTCTCCGTCAGGGTGTACAGGGAATTTCTGATATCATCACTAAGACTGGTCTTATTAACCGTGACTTTAAAGACGTTGAAACCGTAATGAAAGGACAGGGAGATGCAATTCTCGGTATTGGTGTTGCTTCTGGTGAAAACCGTGCAGTTGATGCCGCTACCATGGCTATCAGCAATAAACTCCTTTGTGATACTCATATTGATGGTGCTAAAAATATTCTTGTTAAAATCAGCGGTGACGAAAATATCGGTATGGAAGAATGCCGTGAAATCGTTGACGGAATCAGGGCAAGTGCTGCTAAGGGCGTAAAAGTTCTTTATGGTCTTTATATTGAACCTGAACTTGGAGATAAAATTACAGTTACTGTAGTTGCAACAGGCTTTAATTCTCCAAACACTGTTTTTGACGATAATGCAGAAGAAACTGAAGTTGAACCGACAACCACTCCTTCTGATGTATTTAATATCAATGATTTTGAAAAGGTTCTTGAAGGCGGAGTTACAGTTCCTCTTTCTGCCTCTTCAAACAAAATTGAAGTTAATGATCAGGTAACAGAACAGGAAAGAAGGTTTATTGCCGGCGGCAGTTCTGCAGCACAGATTGCAGGAAAAACGCCTTCAAGTCTTTCTGATGCAATGAGCAGTGCTTCGCGTTCTTCTTCAAATGGAATAATGCCTCCTTCTAACTTTAAGAATACAGGCGATATTTCCCAGCCGGCATGCTGGAGAAACCTTTCAAAATCAATAGACCTTACAAAAAAGTAATTAAAAAATGACCGTAGAGTTACTGCTTGAGCAGTTTTACACTGATGTAAGGACTGTTGAGCGGTTAAGTGAAAATACAGCAAAAACTTATTCTGAATGTATCCTGCAGTTCCTCAAAAAACTGCAGGAAATGAAGATAAAACTTCGTGATGTTACAGTTCAGAACTTAGTTTATTATCTTGCCTGGCGTAAGAGTATGGGTATGGATGAACTGACAGTTGCAAAAGATATTTCTGCTCTCCGTTCATTCGGCTCCTATCTTAAGCGCAAACAGTACTGGAAAGAGAATGTGGCTCTGCTTCTGGACAGACCAAAAGCGGGACGCGCTCTTCCAAAAGTAATGAGTGTTGAGCAGGTTGATGCATTTTTAAATTCAATCGATCTGTCAAAACCTCTTGGAATCCGCGACAGGGCTTTATATGAGCTTATTTACAGCTGCGGTTTAAGAATCAGCGAAGCAGCTTCGTTAAAAGTTGCTAACCTTCACCTTAATGAGCGCATTTTGATTGTCCGTGGAAAAGGTGATAAAGAGCGTATGGTTCCTTTCGGTCAGGCCGCAAAGGAAAGACTTGAAGTTTATTTAAATGAAGTCAGGCCTTCTCTGGTTGGAAGCAGGGTTGTTGATGAAGTTTTTGTAAACTATCAGGGAAAACCTTTGAGCAGAAAAGGAATCTGGAAGAACTTTCAGACTTACGAAGCTTTAAGCGGCGTAAATGCTAAAGTTCACACATTAAGGCACAGTTTTGCCACTCATCTTCTTGCCGGCGGAATGGATTTACGGAGCGTGCAGGAACTTCTGGGGCATTCTGATCTTGCGACTACGACAATTTATACTCACGTGGAGAATTCACAGCTGCGTGAAGGACACAAAAAATTTTTTCCAGGTCATGGAGTGGAGGGGAAAAATGACTAAAAGGGTTCTTAACAAATTAAGGGTAAAGAATACTGTCCGAACTTTTGTTTTTATTTTTTCAGTCTGCATGATTTTCTGCGGCTGCGAAGGTAAATCAAGCAAGACAATCATACGTCTGCAGAAGATGGAAACTGGAGTTCATTCTCCGACAACTGAAGCAGAATTAAAAGAAGCAATTAAAAAATATAATGATCGTATTATGGATCTTCAGCTTGCTTCTTCCCAGGTTGGCATCTGGTATAAAATCCTTGCAACCCGTTATCTTGATGCAAAAATGTACGGCGAGGCCTTGAAAAACTTCCAGACCGCAATTCAGTATTATCCTGCAAATCAGAATCTTTTTTATTATGTAGGTGTATGCGCCGGCTATATGGCTCAGGCTTCCCTTGATTACAATGCTACCGGGTCTCAGTCAAAAGAAAAGTATAATTATTTAAAGCTTTCAGAAAGCGCTTACTTAAGGGCAATTGAACTTGAGCCGCGCTATGTCCGTGCCCTGTACGGACTTGGTGTTCTTTATGTATTTGAACTTGATCAGTGTGATAAGGCAGTTCCTTATCTTGAAAAAGCACTTGAAGTAGAAACAAAAAATACTGACATAATGTTTGTTCTTGCACGAGCCTGTTTTGTTGAAGGAAATTATGACAGGGCTGTGGAACTTTATGACAGGATTATTTCTACAACAAAATCTGACCAGAAAAAGAAAGAAGCTGAAGCAAACAAAAAGATAGTTCTCGATACTTCATATGGCTCTTACTGAAAATGAAATGAAAAAGCGTCTGATTCTTGCAGACGCTTCATTTTTAACCGCCTCAGAAAAAAATCTTCTTCAAAAAAAACTTGACAGTTCGGCCGCCCTTGCATTAATGTCAAAAAAAGAACTTTCTACTATATTAGGAAGAGATTTGAATAGGGCAGTCTGGTCACCTCAGAGCGCCCTTAAAAAAGCCGAAAAATCGTTATATCTGATTCAAAGACTTGGCATTCACTATTCTTTTTATGAGGATGAAGATTTTCCTGCAATGTTAAAGGAAATGGCAGATCCGCCTTATGTTCTTTTTTACAGGGGAAGTCTTGAATGCCTGAAGGCTGAATGTATTTCTGTTGTCGGTACGCGGCACGCTACTTATACAGGAAAAAATGCCTCAGTTGAATTTGGAAAAGATGCTTCGGATAACGGCTGTACCGTTGTTTCAGGGCTTGCCTATGGAATAGACATTGCTTCTCACAGGGGAGCTTTGAAGGGCGGTTCTGAGAAAACGGCCGCTGTTCTTCCAGGTGGAATTGATACTATTGTACCAGGAGCACATGTTAAAACGGCTGCTTCAATAATTGAAAAAGGCGGCATTGTTTTAAGTGAATATACTCCAGGAACACCGGCGGTGAATTTCCGTTTTGTTCAGCGGAACAGGATAATAGCGGCTCTTTCACCGGCAACTGTAGTCATACAGGCACCGGCAGGAAGCGGCTCAATGATTACGGCTTCTTTAGCCCTTGATTATAACCGTTATGTGTTTTTTCATGAGGTGTGTTTTAATTCTGAATCACTTGCATTAAAAAAAGCAGCTGAAATGAATTTAAAGGCACTGTCATGTGAAGGCCCGGCGGGTGCAAAAAAAGCAAAGGGTAAGCTCTTTAATTCACCGGAAAGGTATGTTGAAGACGGTGCGGTAATTATTAAAAATTATGCAGAGTACTGTAAGTTTAAAAATCAGGATTTCTGTGGTATAAATATATTAAATAACGGACAGATGAATCTGTTCGGTTAACAGGTTTTGGAAAATGGCAGCAAAGAAAACAGCTAAAACAGAAACTACTCTTGTAATTGTAGAATCCCCTGCAAAGGCTAAAACAATTGAAAAGTACCTTGGCCCTGGATTTACTGTAAAGGCAAGTATGGGACATCTCATTGACCTTCCGAAAAGCCGTATGGCAATTCAGATTGACAATAATTTTGAGCCTGAATACATAACTGTACGCGGAAGAGCAAAACTCCTTAAAGAACTTCAGAAAGATGCAAAGAAAAGCGACCATGTTCTTCTGGCGTCCGATCCTGACCGTGAAGGGGAAGCAATTGCCTGGCATTTAAATAATGCAATTAAAGATAAAACTGAGGCTGACATTAAGCGTGTTGTTTTTAATGAAATTACACCTAACGCTATTAAAGAAGCTGTAAATCATCCTCGTGAGATTTACGAAAGTCTTGTTAATGCACAGAAGGCACGCCGCGTTCTTGACCGTCTTGTAGGCTATAATTTAAGTCCTCTTTTATGGGAAAAAGTTAAAAACGGTCTTTCTGCAGGCCGCGTTCAGTCTGTTGCCCTTCGTCTTATCTGTGAACGCGAAAAAGAAGTAGAAGATTTTATTCCTGAAGAATACTGGACCTTAGAGGCTGATTTTGTAAAGGGAAAAACACAGTTTACAGCCCAACTTGTAAAATACAAGGGTGCAAAACCTGAATTAAAGAATGAAGATGAAGTTAAAAAAATTATTGATGAAATCCAGAATTCAGAATGTAAGGTAAAGGAAATCAAAAGCACTGATAAAACAGTACGTCCTAAGGCTCCTTACACCACAAGTAAACTTCAGCAGGATGCCGCAAACCGTCTTGGCTTTACTTCAAGAAAAACCATGCAGGTTGCCCAGCAGCTTTATGAAGGCATTCAGATAGGTTCAAGCCGTGTCGGTCTTATTACTTACATGCGTACTGACTCTGTCCGCATTGCCCAGTCTGCTTTAGATGATGTCCGCGCATGGATCGGAAAGAATTATCCTAAGGAACTTCCTGAAGAGCCGATTCATTATGCAGTAGGAAAGAGTGCACAGGATGCCCATGAATGTATCCGTCCGACTTATATTGATTACACACCGGACAGCATAAAAGAATACCTGACACGCGACCAGCTGCGTCTTTATTCAATAATCTGGGAAAGATTTTTCTCGAGCCAGATGAATAATGCAAAAACCCGTACAACAAGTGTTGATATTGAAGCAGGAGAAGCTGTTTTCCGTGTAAGCGCATCAAAACTTGTAGAAAAAGGTTTTTACAGCGTAATGAAGGTGCTTTCTTCAAAAGAAGAAGTTACAGGAAATATTCCTTCACTTAAAGAAGGTGAAATCCTTGATACAGCACATAAATTCTATCCTGAGCAGCATTTTACTTCAGGTCCTGCACGCTACACTGATGCTTCAATCGTAAAAATGCTTGAAGAAAAAGGAATCGGCCGTCCGTCAACTTATGCCCCGATTATCTCTGTTCTTCTTGACCGTTATTATGTTACAAGAAATAACCGTCAGCTCATGCCTACAATTCTCGGTAAGATGATTTCAAAAATTCTTGTTGAATCTTTCCCTGATGTAATCAACGAAAAATTCACTGCCGATGTTGAAAATGAACTCGACGGTGTTGAACAGGACAAGGTTGTATGGAATGACATGATCCGTGATTTCTACGGACCTTTTAAAAACCGTGTAGATGAAGTTGAATCAAAGACAGAAAGCATCAAGGGCTTTCTTGATGAACAGACTGATTTGAAGTGTGAAAAATGCGGAAAGCCGATGGTAAAAAAACTTGGCCGTTTTGGATTCTTCCTTGCATGTTCAGGTTTCCCTGAGTGTCATAACACAAAATCAATTCCTCTTGCAAAATGCCCTGTAGACGGCTGTAACGGTGATATTGTTGAAAGAAAGTCTAAGGGCAGGGGAAAGAGTTTCTACGGATGTACTAATTATCCGAAGTGTTCATTTATTTCTCACTTTAAGCCGATTGATGCAGTCTGTCCTAAGTGCGGCTGGTTCATGGTTGAAAAATTCGATAAAAAGAACGGAAACTATAAATCATGCATTAACCCTGACTGTGACTACCTGCATTCTGCTGATGATGAAGAAACTGCTGCTGTGCAGGAGTAACGGGGCTTAAAATTGACAGTAAAAGACGCCTGTGAAGAGTTTCTTTTATATATAAAATCTGTCCGCGGAATGTCTTTAAATACTGTCAGCTCGTATAAAAATGATTTAATCATGTTTATTTCCATGAAGCATATTGGAAGTAAACGTGATATAAAAACTGTTACAACCGAGGACCTTCGTCTTTGCATAGGACAGCTTTCCCTTCAAAAAAAAGAGGCTTCCACAATAAACCGCTTTATTGCCTGTGTGAGAAGCCTTTTTTCTTACTGCAGAAAGTTTTCTTATCTTGAGACAAATCCTGCCGCAGAGTTAAAAACAATTAAAATGCCTAAAAGGCTTCCGAATTTTCTGACAGGAAATGAAGTTGATAAACTTTGCAGAGAGCCTGAAGAAAATCCTTTATTGTGGGAAAAACGCGACCGGGCTCTTTTTGAACTTATGTATTCTTCAGGCTGTCGTCTGAGTGAAGTAGCCGGTTTAAAACTGTCTGATTTTTCAAACGGCTTTTCAAGTGCGGTTGTAACGGGTAAGGGAAGTAAGGACAGAATTGTTTATCTTGAGGCAGATTCTAAAAAAGCAGTTGAAGATTATCTTGCTGAAAGAAATTCCCGGTTTCCTGAGAGAAAAGTTACTAATCCGAAAGATTTTTTGTTTGTTAACCAGAAAGGCTCCCCGTTATCTGCGCGCGGAATAAGTTTTATTCTTTCTAAGTATTCAGGACCGGAAGGAACAAATCATCATGTAAATCCTCATGCCCTGCGCCACACTTTTGCTACTGCCATGATTTCAGGCGGGGCTGATGTAAGGCTTGTTCAGGAAATGCTGGGACATTCATCAATCAGTACAACCCAGCGCTATACGCATGTGAGTACGGAGCAGATGATTGCAATGTACAACAAGGCCCATCCTCACGGCGGAAATAATTAAGAGGAAATCTGGAAAAACAAACTGAAGCTCTGGCGGGTGGGGCAGAAATTTTTTGTACCGAAACTTTCTTTATCAGACAGCTTTTGTATTAATATTTTTTTCTTGCCCGTACCGTTTATTTTTTTTATATTTAAATTATGGAAAAGGTTGAAATTCGAAGTACCACGGTTATTGCCGTTAAAAAAGACGGAAAGGTTGCCATGGCCGGTGACGGTCAGGTTACTTTGGGAAATACAGTCTGCAAGGGAAATGCACGCAAAGTAAGAAAAATTTACAACGGTAAAATCCTTACAGGTTTTGCTGGAAGTGTAGCAGACGCTTTTACTCTTTTAGACAGATTTGAAGAAAAAATTAAAGAGTTTAACGGGGACTTGACCCGTTCTGCAGTTGAACTTGCAAAAATGTGGAGGACTGAGCGTGCCCTGCAGAAACTTGAAGCAATGCTTTTAGTTGCAGATAAATCAAAAATCCTTTTAATCAGCGGTGACGGAAATGTAATAGAGCCTGAAAATGATGTAATTGCAATAGGCTCTGGCGGAAACTATGCATATTCTGCAGCCCTTGCTTATCTTGAAGCAAGTTCATATTCGGCTAAGGAAATCGCTGAAAAATCACTGAAAATTGCCGGAAGCATCTGTATTTATACAAACGATCACATTACGGCAGAAGAAATCGAATAGGAAAATAAAATGGCTATTGACGGACTTACACCAAAACAGATTGTTGAAAAATTAGACCAGTATATAATCGGACAGGAAAAAGCAAAAAAAGCTGTGGCTGTTGCCCTTCGTAACAGAATCAGGCGCATTCATCTTGCAGAAGATATTCGCGATGAAGTTGCTCCAAAAAATATTCTGATGATAGGACCGACAGGTTCCGGAAAAACAGAAATTGCCCGCCGTCTTGCCAAGCTTGTAAATGCGCCTTTCATAAAGGTTGAAGCAACAAAATACACAGAAGTAGGTTATGTAGGACGTGATGTTGAATCCATGATCCGCGATTTAATGGCGGTAGGCTACAATAATGTTAAGGCAGAAATGGAAGAGCAGATGAAGGAAGCAAGTCTTCCTAAGGTAGAAGAGAAACTACTTGACCTTCTTCTGCCCGGTTCTTCTGAAAAAGACAAAAAGACTTCTGCTCCTGAAATCACTCCGGAGGGTGCTATTATTCTTCCTGCTCACTTGCCTCAGGAAAAAATTGATGAGCAGAAAAACGATGAATCCGCAGCTTTAACCCGTGAAAAATTCCGTGTAATGCTCCGGGAAGGAAAACTTGAAGACAGGGAAGTTGAGGTTACTGTAAAAAGACAGCCGCGCGGACCGAGTATGGAAATTATTGCAGGCGGAAGTCTTGATGACCTTCAGAATGGAATGCAGGACCTGCAGAACATGCTGATGGGAAAAAATACAAAGAAAAAGACCGTTACAGTCCGTGAAGCCAGGAAAATCCTTCAGGAAGAAACCCTTGATTCAATGATTGATGTTGATAAGGTCAGTGACATTGCAAAGGAAAGGGTAGAACAGAGCGGTATTGTATTTATAGACGAAATCGATAAGATTGCCACAAAGAATCAGAACCAGTCAGGCTCGGTAAGCCGGGAAGGTGTACAGCGTGATATTCTTCCGATTGTTGAAGGCTCAAAGGTAAACACAAAGTGGGGTGTTGTTGATACTACACATATCCTTTTTATTGCAGCCGGTGCTTTCAGTATGAGTGCTCCAAGTGATTTGATTCCTGAACTTCAGGGCAGGTTCCCCCTCAGGGTAGAACTTGAAAGCCTTAAAAAAGACGATTTTAAGCGTATTCTTCTTGAACCAAAAAATGCACTTACAAAGCAGTATACGGCTCTCCTTGCAACAGAAGGCCTGAAAATTGAATTTACAGAAGATGCAATTGACAGAATGAGTTTCCTTGCCGAAGACGTAAACAGCCGCTCAGAAAACATCGGTGCGCGCCGTCTTCATACAATCATGGAAAAAGTTCTTGAAGACGTAAGCTTTACAGCTGATGAGCATGCAGGTGAAACTCTTGTAATTGATGCAAAGTTTGTTGACGAAAAACTGACAGGTGTCGTTGCGGACGTGGATTTATCGCGTTATATACTGTAGATGAAAATTACATCCCTGTAATTTTCAACTACGACACAATTGCTTCGCAATTCTGTCACTTAATTGGATGCTAAGTGGCATCCGTGCCACAGAAATTACATCCCTGTAATTTTCAACTACGACACAATTGCTTCGCAATTCTGTCAGTTAATTGGATGCTAAGTGGCATCCGTGCCACAAAATTACATCCAGCATTACCGTATGCTCTCAACATTTGCCTTACCGCCTGGAACGTACGGTAATACTTCTTCTTCCGGGTCTACCGGTACTGTTACGAAGAAAGGCTTATTGCTGCGGTTTTTGTCAAAGGCTTTTTTATACCATTCCTTGTCTTTTGCAGCGTCACAGCCTTCAATGCCGAAGCCTTTTGCAATCTGGAGTAAATCCGGGTTTCCTGCAAAATTACTTGCTGAATAGTTTCTGTCAAATAAGAATTTCTGCTGCTGGTAAACCATTCCCAGGGTTTTATTTACATAAACAATTACGGTAACCGCAAGGTTGTTTTCTGCTAAGGTTGCAAGTTCCTGGATATTCATTAAGATTGAGCCGTCTCCTGAAAGGCAGATGACTCTTTTTTGAGGATTAGCAAGTGCTGCGCCGAGTGCTGCAGGAAGTCCAAAGCCCATTGTGCCGAGGCTTCCTGAAGTCAGGAATGTACGCGGTTCATTAACAGGGTAGTACTGGGCGGCAAACATCTGGTGCTGTCCTACGTCTGTTGTTACGAGAATATCTTTTTCCTGCAGGCCGCATTTTGAGGCGAGGGAAGGAAGTTCAGCCATAAATGAGCGCGGATTTACTGAGTTTTCAAATCCTTCGCGTTTGTTTTCTTTTGAAGGCGTACCTTTTGTAAGGGACAAGGTTTCTTCTGAAAGTTTAACGATTTTATCTGCCCATTCTTCGCGTGCTTTTTTTGCTTCTGCGTATTCTTTTTGAGTTAAAAGCGGTGTAAGTTCTTTATGAATAAGCGGAACTGTTGTTTCAATTTTGCTTACCATGCTTACTGCAGACGGTAAGATTTTATTGATTTCTGCAGCGTCTATGTCTATGTGAATTATTTTTGCTTCCGGACAGAATTTTTTTACAATGCCGGTTGCCCTGTCGTCAAAACGTACACCGCAGGCTAATACGAGGTCGCTTTCATACATTGCACAGTTTGCTGAATATGAACCGTGCATTCCTACCATGCCTGCAAAATCTTTATCTGACTTTGGAATTACTCCCAGTCCCATAAGTGAGCTTACGCACGGAAGACGATATGTCTTTTTTAATGCGCGGAGGGCAGCGGCTCCTTCCGGTGAACAGGCTCCTCCTCCTGTGTATAAAACAGGTGTTTTAGCAGAGGCGAGGGCAAGAACTGCGTCTTTTACCGATTGTTTTAATTCTTCTTTTGAACTGTGAAAACGGATTTCTTCTTCCTTTTTTATGAATGAAGATACATCAGGAAGAGACTTTACTTCACACTGCGCAAGCTGAACGTCCCGGGGAATATCGATTAATACAGGTCCCGGGCGACCGTCCATGGCGATTGCAAAAGCCTGAGGAATTGCAGTTAAGAGTTCTTCCGGCTTTTTTACGGCAATGGAGTGTTTTGTAATCGGAAAAGAAAGACCGAAGGTGTCTGCTTCCTGGAAGGCGTCAGTTCCGATTAAATAAGTATTTACCTGGCCTGTAATTGCAATTACAGGAATTGAGTCACTTCTGGCGTCTGCGATTGCAGTTAAAAGATTCATTGCTCCAGGGCCTGAGGTTGCCATGCAGACTGCAGGTTTCCCCGTAGTGCGTGCCATTCCCTGGGCAATAAAGCCTGCTGCCTGTTCCTGGCGCACAAGGACGTGATGAATTGAGCTTCTGTTTAATTCATCATAGAGAGGAAGAATTGATCCGCCCGGGATTCCTGCAACGGTTTTGATTCCTTCTTTTTCCAGCATTTTGATGATAATCTGTGCGCCTGTTAATTTCATTTTATCCGCCTTGTTTTTATGGAACTTAAGGAAAATTTTCCGCTGTTCCCTGATTTTTTTACAGCTCTGCCGGTTCGTTCAAAAGAGCCCTGAAAAAATAAAAAAGGCTTTTCTGAACATTTAAGTCCGGAAAAGCCTGTAATTAACTGTTTTGATTTTAATTCAAAATATATGACAGCTCTGACTTTCCGGCTTATATGGAAACCACCACGAGGAGAGCGACGCTGACGTTTACTGCTTTTGAATTAAACATAGCGAAATTATGCACAGAGGGATTTTTTTTGTCAATACGCCTGATATTCATCCAGAAAACTGTGAAAATCCATTAACAGACGGCTGATAAAATTATATACTCTAAAAAAGACTTAGCCCGGATTGGAGCGGCGTAAGTCCGTGATGCACTATTATGTGCATCCAGGATGAAGGCAAAAGCCGGAACCGCGCAAAGCCGGAGAGGACAGCTGATGCTGCTCCTTATAAAAATGACTTTTGTTCAGAGGTACTAGACATGGCACTTACAAAAAAATCAGACAATGCATGCAAAGGAACTGCACGTGCGCCGCACCGTTCACTCTATTATGCTTCAGGTTACACTCCGGAAGAATTGAATCAGCCGATGGTAGGGGTTATCTGCGCAAAGAATGAACTTATTCCAGGTCATATTGAACTTGACCGCATTGCAGAAGCTGTAAAGGCCGGTATCCGCATGGCAGGCGGTACTCCTGTTGAATTTCCTGCAATTGGTGTCTGTGACGGTATTGCCATGGGACATGAAGGAATGAAATATTCCCTTGTTACACGTGAACTTATTGCTGACAGCGTTGAATGTGTTGCAAAAGCACATCAGTTTGACGCTCTTGTTATGATTCCTAACTGCGATAAAATCGTACCGGGTATGCTTATGGCTGCAGCCCGCCTTGACCTTCCGACTGTTTTTGTTTCAGGAGGTCCGATGATGCCTGGTCACCTTCCTGGTCACGATCCTTCTAATCCTTATTCAGGAAAAAATCTTTCACTTACAGATATGTTTGAAGCTGTCGGTGGTCTTGCTGTCGGCAGGGTAACTGAAGAACAGCTTTGTGAAATGGAAAATTATGCCTGTCCTGGCTGCGGCGCATGTTCGGGAATGTTTACTGCAAACTCAATGAACTGCCTTACTGAAGTTTTAGGTCTTGGTCTTCCTGGCAACGGAACTATTCCTGCCGTTACAGGACGCAGAATCCAGCTTGCAAAACATGCCGGAATGCAGGTAATGGAAATGTACCGCCGCGGAATTACTGCCCGCGCAATGATGACTAAAGAAAACTTTGAAAACGGTCTTGCGGCTGATATGGCTTTAGGCTGCTCTTCAAATACAATGCTTCATCTTCCTGCTATCGCCCATGAAGCAGGAATTACAATCGATCTTCATGAAGTAAATGAGATTTCAAACCGCACTCCAAACCTCTGTCACTTAGCACCGGCAGGCCACACTTTTATGTGCGAACTTGATGATGCAGGCGGTGTTCAGGCCGTTCTTGCTGAACTTGCAAAGAAAAAGCTCATTCATACAAATCTTATTACTGCAACAGGAAAAACTATTGCAGAAAACATTAAAGGCGTTAAAAACCGTAATCCTGAAATCCTGCGCCCGATTGAAAATCCGTATTCTGATAACGGCGGTATTGCAATCCTCTTCGGAAACCTTGCTCCGGACGGTACAGTTGTTAAGCGTTCTGCCTGTGCAAAAGAACTCATGCATCATACAGGTCCGGCACGCGTTTTCAACGATGAAAGTGAGGCAATGGAAGCTGTTCAGAAAGCAAAGATTAAGGCAGGAGACGTTGTTGTAATCCGCTATGAAGGCCCGAAAGGCGGTCCTGGTATGCGTGAAATGCTCGCTGTTACTGCAGCCCTTGCAGGTCAGGGACTTGATAAACAGGTTGCATTGATTACTGACGGACGCTTTAGTGGTGCAACCCGCGGTGCATCTTTAGGTCACTGTTCTCCTGAAGCTGCTGTAGGCGGACCGATTGCCCTTGTTGAAGAAGGCGATTTGATTGAACTTGATATCAATAACTATAAAATCACCCTTAAAGTAAGCGATGAAGAACTTGCAAAGAGACGTGAAAAGTGGACTGCTCCGGAACCAAAGGTTAAGACAGGCTACCTTGCACGCTACGCAAAACTTGTATCATCTGCTGATAAAGGGGCAGTTTTACAGTAATAAAAACACTGCCTTAAACCGTCCTTTTTTTAGATTTAAGAAAGGACGGTATTTTTTTTATACGGGAGGAAAAAGATGCTTCAGACACAGGATTTTGACAGCTGGACTTCATATGATGAATGGCTTATCCAGAATTATAATGATTACGGAATTACCTCTGTAGAAGAAAAAGACGGAAAAATTCACGCAGAATATATGGATAAGGCTGAATGGACAGAAGAAGCAAAGAGGATTGAGGAAGAAGCACAGACTGCGGATAAGTAAAAAAAAACACGTGTTTTTTTTCACTATTCTGAACAATTCTTTTTTTTACAGTTCTTTAATCAGTGCTTCTGCCTTTTCGAAGAAGATTTCTTCAGTCTGTTCCGGCAGTGCCTTTTTCAGTAAGTGCAGGTTCTTTTTGAGTTCTTTTTTGTTCTTGCCCGTTATTATAATTTCGCAGTAACCTTTCTCGCGAAGCTGTCTGGCGGCAAGGTTTTGTGTCTGGTGGACTTTCTTTACAAAATCAAGTTCTGCTGCTTTTTTTAACTTCGCTTCATCTAAAAGCGGATACTTTATGTTGAGGATAAAATTGTTTTTTTTAAGCAGACGATCTCTTATTGCGGTCTTTTTTTTATTTTTTATTCCTGCGCATTCTGCGAGTGTCTTTATAACCGTTTTATTCTGCATGCAGCCGTAAGTATCGCTCATGCCTGAAAGCCTCGGGTTAATTTCAATTATGAACCACTTTTTTCCGTCGAAAATAAGGTCAACCTGTGTAATTCCTTCAAAGCGGCATTCCTGACTGAGTTTTTTGAGCATTCTGTTTAATGCAAAAAGACGGAAACGCCGTGAAGTAACAGGACCGCATTTTATACTCTGCTTTGGGGATGTAATTCCGTATTTGTTTGTGCTGAATAAAAGCGGAGGCATTATTTTGTATTTAAACCCTTTGCCTGCAGAGAGGGCGTGAATTTCTGTTCCAAGATGAAGTCCCCGGATATATTCTTCTACGATTCTGTCTCCCGTAAACTTTTTTGATTTAAGCCAGTCGTACAGTTCGCCGTAACTGTTAAGAACGTCTGTTCCAAGGCTGCTTAAGCCCGTTGTATCTTTTATTATGACAGGATAGTGAAGGTTTCTGAGTTCTTCTAGGACGGCTGTTTTGTATACATTTGATTTAATTACAGGTCTGTTTCCGGCATTTATGAAAAGTGCATGATCAACAAAAATGCATTCAGGTGTATTGAGGTTAAGTTTTTGAAGAAGTGAATGAGTCTGCCATTTATCAAAGCAGGTGAGGGCGGTGCGAGTTGAGTGACAGACTGTTCTGATGCCCTTCTGCCTTAAAGTAGCGGCGACAAGTGAGTCCTTTACCGTGAACCAGTCGAAGGGCTGAAGATAAAAACTTGCAGCAGCTGCAATATCCGGCTTTAAGTCAGATAAAAACTGTGCAATTTCTTTTTCATCATCAAAATTAATTAAGTGGTATTCCAGGTTTTCTGCTTTCAGATTATCCGGAAGGGCGGCATTATCAAGAAGAAAAGTTCCAGGTTTTTGTGTTGCGATTATAAAAGTGTGTTCAGGATATAGAAGGGCAAGTTTTTCAGTTTCATCTTTGCACAATGGAAAAGAATAAGAAATCCAGTCTTCTTCGTTATAATTGTTTGAGGAAGTAGAATAAAAAAGATAACGCATGAAAATTATTATAAATAAAAAAGCGCGTGAATGTGAATCAATAAAAATGGGCCTTTATTGAGTAAAGTACATTAAATCGATAAAATAAAGTACAGGTTTTACCTGATTATAAAATACACGGCGTTGTCTGCCTTAGAGTTTTTTAGGAATTAAAAATGAAAATTAACGGTTCTCAGATTGTAATTGAATGTTTGGTTGAACAGGGGGTTGATACAGTTTTCGGATATCCCGGCGGAAACATTCTTAACATTTATGATGCACTTTATAAAAATGCAGACCGCATTAATCATATTTTAACTGCACACGAACAGGGAGCAGCTCATGCTGCTGACGGCTATGCCCGTTCAACCGGAAAAGTCGGTGTCTGCATGGCAACTTCAGGTCCTGGGGCAACAAACCTTGTAACAGGGATTGCTACTGCCTACATGGACAGTGTTCCTCTCGTTGCAATTACCTGTAACGTTGGAACTCCTCTTTTAGGAAAAGATACTTTTCAGGAAATCGATATTACAGGCGTTACTCTTCCGATTACAAAACACAACTTTATGGTAAAACGCGTTGAAGACCTTGCTGATGTTTTCCGTCAGGCTTTTATCATTGCAAAGTCAGGCCGTCCGGGTCCTGTTCTTATTGATATTCCAAAAGATATTACTGCAAAGGAATGTGAGTTTACTCCACTTGCAAAAGGTGACGACGGAGCCGCCGCTCTTGTGGGAAACAATTCTAATTTCAAGCGAGTAATGACTGTTGCTGTTCCTTCAGATGAAGAAATTCAGGCCACGGCAGATATAATCAATAATTCACAGCGCCCTGTAATCTATGCCGGCGGCGGAATTAAAATTTCAGGGGCAGAAAAAGAACTCCTTGAACTTGCAGAAAAAGCAAATATTCCTGTTGCAGAAAGTCTGATGGGACGCGATGTTTTCCCTGCAAATCATCCTCTTTGTACCTGGATGGTAGGAATGCACGGAACAAGAGCCAGCAATATGGCCGTAACTGAAAGTGACCTTGTTTTAGCACTCGGTTCACGTTTTTCTGACCGCGTAATCGGAAATCCAAAGACTTTTGCAGAACATGCAACTGTTTTTCATATTGATATTGACCCTGCTGAAATCAATAAAAACATTCCGGCAGGCGGACAGCTTGTTGGAGACTTAAAGGCAATCCTTAAGAGACTTCTTCCGCTTATTAAAAAGAACGCTCATTCTGACTGGCTTAAAAAAGTAAATGAATGGAAAAAAGAAGTTCCTGCAGTTTACAGTGAAGTTAAGCCTCACTCAGTAAATCCTAAATTCATGCTTGAAACCGTTCATAAATATGCCGGGGATGAGACTTTTGTTACAACAGAAGTAGGTGAACACCAGATGTGGACTGCCCAGTTCTATCCTTTTGCAAAACCGAGAACATTCCTTACTTCAGGTGGTCTTGGAACAATGGGTTATGGAACCGGTGCTGCCATGGGTGCACAGATTGCCCATCCTGAGGGCAGGGTTGTTCACATTGCAGGTGACGGTTCTTTCCGCATGAACTGCAACGAACTTTGTACAATTGCCCGCTATAATCTTCCGATTGTAATTGTTCTTGTTAATAACGGTACTCTCGGAAACGTACGCGTATGGCAGAAACTTTTCTACGAAAAACGCTACAGCCACACGACCCTTGATTTTGGTCCTGACTGGGCAAAACTTGCTGATGCATACGGAATCGGCTATGTAAAGGCAGAGAATAACGCAGAATTTGAAAAAGTCTTCTCAAAGGCTTTTGCAGAAAAGAAACCTTACATTGTTGATACTATTGTAGATATAGACGAAATGATTCTTCCGATGGCAATTCCTGGAAAACCGATTGACGATCAGATGATGAGCTGGGGTAACTAAGAGAATGGCAGAGAAAAAAGCACACGGAACAATTACAAAAGACAATCACGCTGCCCTGTGGCACGGACGTTTTGCAGAAGGTCCGGATGCTGCTGCCGTTGAATTTGAAACTTCAATTCATGTTGACGAGCGCATGGCCCTGGATGACATTAAAGGCTCAAAGGCCCATGCTGCAATGCTCTGCGCCCAGAAAATCATTTCTGAAAAAGAGAATAAAGAAATCCAGGACGGCCTTGATTCAATCCGTTCTGACCTCGAAAAAGGCTCTCTTTCAATTGATTACAGCGCCGAAGACATTCATTCCTTTATCGAAGCAACTTTGACAGACCGCATTGGTGAAGCCGGACGTAAACTTCATACAGGAAGAAGCCGCAATGATCAGATTGCCCTGGATGAGCGCCTTTATCTTTGCCGCGTTATTCCTGAACTTCAGAAATCGCTTGCTTCCCTTATAAAAACTCTTGCAGACATTGCCTCAAAACATACTCATACCCTTTTGACAGGTTATACACACATGCAGCACGCGCAGCCGGGAACTTTAGCCCAGCATCTTCTTTCGTGGGCGTGGATGCTTGTGCGTGATTATGAAAGGCTTTCCGACAGCTTAAAGCGCGTGCGTTTTTCTCCTCTTGGAAGCGGCGCTCTTGCAGGCTCAGACCTTCCGTTAAACCGCGAAATGGTTGCAGAGAAGCTTGGCTTTGACGGAGTAACTCCTAATTCTCTCGACAGCGTTGCCGACAGGGATTACTGTATTGAGTTTACTTCTGATTTTGCTCTTTTACAGATGCATTTAAGCCGCATGAGTGAAGAAGTCGTATACTGGGCTACAACAGAGTTTGGTTTTATCGATTTGAGCGAAAAATGGTCTACAGGCTCTTCAATCATGCCGCAGAAAAAAAATCCTGATTTTGCAGAACTTATCCGCGGCCGCACGGGAAAAGTTTACGGAGACCTTGTTAATCTTCTGACAATGATGAAAGGCCTTCCGATGAGTTATGACCGCGACATGCAGGAAGACAAGGCACCTCTTTTTGATGCACTTGATACAGTTCAGGGTAATATCGTTGTTTTTGAAGCGATGATTTCCACTGCAAAATGGAATACTCAAAAAATGGCAGAAAGCTGTAACGGCGGTTTTGCCAATGCAACGGATGTGGCAGATTATCTTGTCTTAAAAGGTGTTCCTTTCAGAACTGCACACGGACTTGCTGCCCAGTGTGTACGCCTTGCAATCGATACAGGGCGCTCTTCAATCGAAGAACTGACACTTTCTGAAGTAAAGACAATAAGCCCGCTTTTTGAAGAAGATTTATTCAATAAGATTACTCCGCGCGCCTGCATGGAAGCTCGCCGCACAACAGGCGGCCCGAGCCCTGAGCAGACAGAAAAACAGATTGAAAAACTCCTTTCTTTCTGTAAAGATAGGTTATAGGCTGTCTTAAAGATAATTTTTAAGGCGGTTTTAATATGCTGTTAATACAGCAAAAAAAATAAAGGCGGCTTCCATTAAAAAAAAATGGGGGCTGCTGACACATGGAGAAACAGATGAAAAAACTTTTTGTTCTTGCTGCTGCGGTAACTGCTGCCGCCCTTCTTGCCGGCTGTACAAAAAAAGCTGCTCCTGACAATTCTCTTGAAGAACTTAAGTCACGCGGTGAATTTGTACTTGGTCTTGATGATTCATTCCCTCCAATGGGATTTAGAAACGAAACTGACGAAATCGTTGGATTTGACATTGATCTTGCAAAAGAAGTTGCTGCACGCCTCGGCGTAAACTTCCGCGCTCAGCCAATCAACTGGGATGCAAAGGAACAGGAACTTGCTACAGGCAATATCGACTGTATCTGGAACGGCCTTACAATCACAGAAGATCGCCTTGCTTCACTTTCTTTTACAAAACCATATCTTAACAATGCTCAGGTTCTCGTTGTACGCAAAGATGCAGGAATTGAAAAACTTGAAGACCTCGCAGGCAAAACTGTAGGAATCCAGGCTGGTTCTTCAGCTGCTGATGCACTTGATGCTGCAGAAGATTTCAAAAAATCATTAAAAGATGTTGTAGAATTCAAAGACAATATTCTCGCACTCAATGACCTTGAAATCGGCGGTGTTGACGGCGTTGTAATGGATCTTATAGTTGCAAATTATGCAATTGCAACATCGGGAAAACCTTTCTCTGTTCTTGCAGAAGGTCTTGCTCCTGAAGAATATGGCGTTGCATTCCGTAAAAATGATGTAAAACTTACAGATGCTGTTCAGAAAACTCTTGAAGAAATGAAAGCTGACGGCACAGTAGAAAAAATTTCTACAAAATGGTTCGGTTCTGACATCACAGTAATCGGCCAGTAATAAATTATTAATCTGTCTGAGAAGAGGGCTTTTGTTTAAAATAAGCTGCTCTTTTCAGGCAGTTTTTTTATTTTCAGATGACAAAATTAATCCTTACGATGCTTCAGTCGAGTCTTGTCTCGGTTGAAGTTTTCTTTTTAACAATTCTGTTTTCAGTTCCTCTTGGTCTTCCGATTGCAGCAGCACGCATGTCTGGTTTTAAGCCGCTTTCAATTTTGGCAAATGCTTTTCTCCTGATTATCCGCGGAACACCTTTGATGCTCCAGCTGATTGTAGTTTATTTCGGACCATATTATATCTTTAATTTTTCATGGAACCGTTTTACAGCGGCAATTATCGCGCTTTCAGTGAATTATGCCTGTTATTTTGCAGAAATCTACCGCGGCGGCATTCAGTCAATTCCCCGGGGACAGTATGAGGCTGCAAAGGTTTTAGGCTATTCTAAGGCTCAGACTTTTTTTAAGATTGTCCTTCCGCAGGTTGTTAAGCGTATTGTTCCGCCGATGGGAAATGAAGTTATCACCCTGGTAAAAGACACGGCGCTTGTCAGTGTAATTGGCGTTGTTGAACTTCTCCGTACAGCACAGACTCATTCGAGCCGACTCTTCAGTACAACACCTGTTTTTATTGCAGGACTTTTTTATTTTATAATGAACTGGATTGTAACTGCAGTCTTTATTCTTATAGAAAAAAAGATGGATTATTATAAATAGACGGGCGTCTCCGCCTTTACAGGCGGTCGGGCCTTGCGCGGTTTCGCTTTCGCTCCAATGCTTCGCATCCCTTCGCGCCGCTCCAGTCCCTGACGCATTTTGATTTTTTTAAGGGAAAAAAATGAACATAATCAGCGTTGAACATATTAAAAAATCTTTTAATGACGGAATTGAAGTCTTAAAAGACATCTCTTTTGAAGTTAAAGAAGGGCAGGTCTTAGGAATTATCGGGCCTTCAGGCTCCGGAAAATCTACAATGCTACGCTGTATTGCCCAGCTTGAGACAGTAGATGAAGGTTCAATTAAAATCTGCGGTGATAATCTTGTAACAGACGGTGTTTATGCATCAAAGCCGCTTCTCCGTTCAATCGGACTTAATTTAGGCTTTGTGTTTCAGAATTTCAACCTTTTCCCGCATTATTCAGTCCTAAAAAATATTGTTGATCCTCAGGTCAGTGTTCTTGGAGTTTCAAAAAATGAAGCAGCGGATACTGCCAGAAAACTCTTAAAGCGCATGGGGCTTGAAGGTAAAGAAAATTCTTATCCGTGTGAACTTTCTGGCGGTCAGCAGCAGCGTGTTTCAATTGCCCGTTCTCTTGCCTTAAAACCTAAAGTGCTTCTGTTTGATGAACCTACATCTGCTTTAGACCCTGAACTTACAGGTGAAATTCTTTCCGTTATAAGGGACCTTGCTAAAGAAAAAATGACTATGATTGTAGTTACTCACGAAATGGCCTTTGCCCGTGATATAAGCGATAATCTTATATTTATGGACGGCGGAGTAATCGTGGAGCAGGGAAATCCTAAAGACCTTATAGCTAACCCTAAAACAGAACGCATGGCAGAATTCTTAAAGCGCTTCAATGAAAAATAAAGCCTGAAGCTTTGTTTTTTTTTTCTTTGATTGAAGGCTTAAAGTAATTATCTTTCGCTCATTCTCAGTGTTTTTTCCTAAACAATAATTTTTACTCACCGATATTTAAAGTATGAATACATTTACACGGTCAGTAGAATTATTACACAGAGCAATGGATGTAAGCTCACTGCGCTATCAGGTAGCAGCAAACAACATTGCCAATTCAGAGGTTCCCAACTATAAAAGGCAGGAAGTAAATTTTGAAAGTGAATTGAAACGCGCTTTTGAAAGTGCTGCAGATACTGAGCACAGCTTTGAACTTACCCGCACTGACAGCCGTCATATTGCCCTTAATCAGCCGTATGACTGGAGGGATGTCGAACCCCGCCGTGTAACTGACTGGACAACAACTGCAAATGCAAACGGAAACAACGTTGATGCAGAATTTGAAGCTACAAATATCCTTAAAATTCAGATGAACTACCGGCTTTTGACACAGCTTCAGAATTTTGAATTCAGTCAGGTTAAACTTGCAATGAGAAAGTAATATACAATTCTTAATTCGTAATTAATTAAGCATTACGCATTAAGAATTACAAATAAATTCGCCCCGGGGGTTATTGATATGGGAATGTTTACATCGATTAATATTGCCGCAACAGGAATGAGCGTTGAACGTCTCCGCTCAGATGTAATTTCTAATAATATTGCCAATGCATCTACCACAAGAACACCGGAAGGCGGAGCTTTCAAAAAATCAATGGTAATTCTTGAACCTGTTGCTTCAAGTCATCCGACCTGGAGAATGCCTTTTGTTAATGCAGAGCAGGATAACGGACCTGGAAAAGGTGTACGCGTACGCGAAATCGTAAAAGATACAACACAGGGACGCCTTGTTTATGATCCTTCAAATCCTGATGCCATTCAGTCCGGCCCTAATAAAGGTTATGTTGAATATCCTAATGTAAATATTGTAAATGAAATGGTAAACCTCATCTCAGCAAGCCGTGCATATGAGGCAAACTCTACAGTTGTTCAGGGAGCAAAAGACATGTTCTCTGCCGCTCTTGAAATCGGAAGGGCCTAGAAATTAAGTTTTCCAGCCCTGTATCCTTTGTACTAAAATTTAACTTTTAGAAATTGTACTATAGACATTAAAAATTCTTTGGGTTAAAATTTTATAAGGGTATTATAAAAAGGGGGATAATTTAATGAACGTTTTAAATATTATGAGTGCCCAGTCTATGACAAGAACAAATCCTGCTCATAGCGGTACGGCACCTCTCACAGACCTTACTCCTGGTAAAAAAACAGAGTATTCTTCAAATTCCCGCAAAACAGGTACTTTTGAATCATTTCTACTTGAAGCTGTAAACGGTGTAAACGACAGACAGCTTGAAGTTTCGGAAGTTCAGAACAAACTCATTACAGATCCGGATTCTGTTGATATTCATGATGTAACTACTGCAATGGCAAAAGCTCAGATGTCACTTAATCTTGCGCAGACTGTAATTGACCGTCTTACAACTGCCTGGAATGAAATTCAGACAACCCGCTGATGCCGCTTAAAAGCGTAATTTTTTGCTCAGTATAAAATTATCACTTTTCTTTACTCAGATAGTGTGCTAAAATAATATGAATTTATAAGAAAATTCGGTCCTGAGGAGGGGTCAGATGATCGAATGGCTTAAACAGTTGCCAAATAAAATTAAAGAGCTGTGGACTAAATGGAAACCTGTTCAGAAGGGTATTTTCATCGGTATCGTAGTTCTTGTCATTGTCGCAGTTGCTGCAATGTTCCGGGTGAATTCAGCACCGTCAGGATATCCGCTTTTTAATACAGTCATCAGGGATGAAACAGCCCGTGATGCAATTACTCTTCGCCTTGATGAAGAAGGCGTAAATTACCGCGTTAATACTGAAGGCCTCATCATTGTCGATGACAAAAAAACTGCAGACAAGATGAAGTCCACTCTTCTTGTTGAAGGCCTTGTTCCAGGTGGGGTTGATGCCTGGGGTATTTTTGATCAGACAAGCTGGTCGGAAACAGACTTTGACCGTAACGTAAAACTTCAGCGTTCACTTCAGAAACAGTTAAAGCAGCATATTGAATCTATCGATGACATTGCAAATGCAGATGTAATCATTACTTCCCCTAAAAAAGAACTTTTTGCTGCAGACCAGAAGCCTGTAACGGCTTCAGTAAAAATCACATTTAAGCCGAACAGCACAATGCCTGAAAACCGCAAACAGTTAAAAGGTCTTCAGGATTTAATTCTTCGTTCGGTTGTAGGACTTACTGCAGAAAACCTTACCCTTACAGACAATCATTCTAATACCCTCAATGATTTCGAATCTCTTGCTGAAAGTGACCGTCTTGATAATATCCGTAAGGAACAGAAGATGGTTACAGCTGAAGAAGAAGCCCTTAAAAACCGGATTTTAAGCTTCCTTCAGTCTAATTTTAACGGTGCAGAGCGTGTCAGGGATTTAAATGTCCGCATCGAAAAAAATCTTGATAAGGTAACACGTGATCAGACAATTTATACTCCTGTAATGATTACAGAACAAGATCCTGACAAACCTTACGACACAACTGAAAAACGTGATTATCTTCCGATTTCTTCACAGACTGTAACAAAGGAATGGACTGGCACAGGCTATAATCCTCAAGGTCCTGCCGGTGTAGATGGACAGAATCCTCCGGTTTATTCAGACATGTCCAATGTAATCGGTAAATCAACAGAAACCGGTGTAACTCAGAATAACGTTGTAAATACAGAACAGCGCCATACAGACCAGAATGCAAAACTTGAACGCATTACTGCATCTGCCAATATTGACGGACGCTGGGAAACAATTATTGATAAAAACCGTAAGCCTATTGTAATTGACAATGCAAACCTTGAAACCTGGCAGAAGTACCTTGAAGATAACAATATTCTTCCTGTAAATGCCCGCATCAGCATCGGACACTTCCTGCGTGTTTATTATCCTGTAGACCAGGGTGTTATTGAAAAGGTAACAGGGCTTGTTCAGGAAGCTATCGGCTATTCAAAAAAGCGCGGGGACAGCGTAACGATTACAAGTTTCTCAATTCCGCGGGAAGGTGAATGGGAAATCGAAGAAGAAGCATATTTTAAGGCACAGCAGACAAGAACTACGATTCTTCTTGTTCTTGCAGGTATTACTGTTGTTCTTCTTGCATTTATTATCTTCAGGTTTATCAGCAGGGAAATGGAACGCCGCCGACGTCTCCGCGAAGAGGAAATCTTACGCAGACAGCAGGCAGAGCGTGAAAAGGCTCTCTGGGATGCTAAACAGGACGGTATGGAAGTTACTATGTCCGTTGAAGAAAGAAAACGTGCTGAACTTCAGGAAAATGCAATTGCAATGGCCAAGGAACATCCGGAAGACGTTGCTATGCTTATCCGTACATGGCTGATGGAGGAATAGCGTTATGGCTGAAGAAAAAGCAAAACCTGCAGCAAAACCTAATTTAAAACCTGCCGGAAACAAAAAGGGCGGGGCAAAGGACTATAAAAGCCTTACAGGCCGTCAGAAAGCCGCTATCTTCCTTGTTTCATTAGGAAGTGATGTTTCTTCTGAAATCATGAAGCATCTTCGTGAAGATGAAGTTGAAACACTTACTTTTGAAATTGCCCGTCTTGAAACAGTTGATGCTGAGTTTAAGGACCAGGTTCTGGAAGAATTCCAGGAGCTGATGAATGCCCAGAACTTCATTTCTACCGGTGGTATTGATTATGCCCGTGAACTCCTTGAAAAATCCCTCGGTTCACAGAAGGCAATTGATATCATTAACCGCCTTACTTCAAGTCTTCAGGTACGTCCTTTTGACTTTATCCGCCGTACAGACCCGGCACACCTTTTAAACTTCATTCAGACAGAATATCCGCAGACTATTGCGCTTATCTTGGCTTATCTTGAACCTAGTAAGGCTGCCGTAATCCTGCAGAACCTTCCTGCAGAAATTCAGCCTGAAGTTTCACGCCGTCTTGCAACAATGGACCGTACATCACCGGACGTTCTGCGTGAAGTTGAACGCGTTCTTGAAAAGAAACTTTCAACTCTTTCTTCAGAAGACTACACTGCTGCCGGTGGTGTTGAATCAATCGTTGAAATCCTCAACCTTGTTGACCGTTCTTCTGAAAAATCAATTATTGAATCTCTTGAAGAAGACGATCCTGACCTTGCAGAAGAAATCAAAAAGCGAATGTTCGTATTCGAAGATATCGTTATGCTCGACGACCGTGCTATTCAGAAGGTTCTCCGCGAAGTCGATACACAGGAACTTGCAAAAGCCCTCAAGTCCGTGGATACGGAAGTACAGGACAAAATTTTCCGCAATATGTCAAAGCGTGCCGCAAGTATGCTTAAAGAAGATATGGAATTCATGGGCCCTGTACGCTTAAAGGATGTTGAAGAAGCCCAGCAGAAAATTGTATCAACCATCCGCCGTCTTGAAGATGCCGGTGAAATCGTTATTGCCCGCAGTGGAGAAGACGAACTTGTTGTATAATGCGGCTTAAGGGTGTTCAAAAACGCCCTTTCTGCCGATTATTATTGCAGAGGATTTTAAAAGTATGAATAAAAACTTATTTCAACCCAACGAAGTAAAAAACAAGCAGGGCGAATTTAAACTTGGTCTCGTACATTCTTTTGAACAGCCTGTCGAAGAAGTTGAAGTTGAAGAAGTTCCTCAGTATGTGGGTCCTACTGCAGATGATTTAAAGCGTGAAGCTGAAGCTTTTAAAGTTCAGTGGGAAGCAGAAAAGCAGCAGATGATAGACGATGCTCAGAAAGAAGCTGATGCAATCGTTGACAGGGCAAAAGAAGCCGCCTTCGCAGAAGTAAAAAGACAGACTGATGAAGCACAGACAATAAAAACTGATGCTGAAAATAAAGCCCAGGAAATTATCACAAATGCGCAGGAAGAAGCAAGCCGCATCCGTGAACAGGCAGAGTCTGAAAAAGAAGAATTAAAGAAAACTGCTTACGATGAAGGCTATAAAGAAGGGCAGGAAACAGGTTTTGACGCAGGAAAAGAAGAAGTTACACGTCTCATCGAACGTTCTCATAAAATACTTGAAGCGGTAATGAGCCGCCGTGAAGAAATCCTTAATGAAACAGAACAGCAGATTGTTGAACTGGTTCTTCTTATGAGCCGTAAAGTTGTTAAAATAATGTCAGAAAATCAGAAACAGGTTGTAATGGCAAATGTTCTTTCTGCCTTAAAAAAGGTAAAGGGTCGTGGTGATGTTACAATCCGTGTTAATGTTGAAGACGTAAAACTTACTACCGAGCATATTAAAGACTTTATAGGTCAGGTTGAAAATATTAAGGGAATTACTGTTGTTGAAGACAGTTCTGTTGACAGGGGCGGTTGTATTGTTGAGACAGACTTCGGTGCTATCGATGCACGCATTTCAAGCCAGCTTACAGAACTTGAAACAAAGATTCTTGAAATGTCACCGGTTAAGACCATGCGGAAAAGTGACCCCTTAAGTCAGAAGTAAAATCAGCGTGGGGACGCTTGAAAGGGTGGGAGCATGGAAAAATTCTTTACAAAATACTTAAAAACTGTTGTTGATACTGAGACAATTCTCTATACAGGTTCTGTTTCTGCAGTACGCGGACTTATGATTGAAAGCCGCGGGCCTTATGCAAAAATCGGTGAACTTTGTACTATAAAAAACTCAGACGGTTCTACAATTACTGCAGAAGTTACAGGATTCAACCGTGAAAAAAACATCGTAAACCTCATGGCCTATGGAGATACCAAAGGAATTATGGCAGGCAGTGAAGTCGTTGCAAGCGGCAAGGAACTTCAGGTTCCTGTCGGAAATAAACTTCTTGGCCGTGTAATCGATGCACTTGGACGTCCCTGCGACAATAAGGGACCTTTAAATAATGATGATTATTATCCTGTCATTGCAGGAGCTCCCGATCCTTATTCAAAAAAGCAGATTAAAAACAGAATAATTACCGGTGTCAGGGCAATTGATGCACTTTTAACTTTGGGAAAAGGTCAGCGTGTGGGTATTTTTGCCGGTTCAGGAATCGGAAAATCAACTCTTCTTTCTATGATTGCACGCAACACAAATGCAGACATAAATGTAATCGGTCTTATCGGCGAGCGTGGCCGTGAAGTTATGGAATTCATCGAAAATGACCTTGGACCTGAGGGAATGAAACGTTCTGTCGTAGTTACTGCTACCGGTGATCAAAGTTCAATTGCACGTCTCCGTGCTGCCTATACAACTACAGCGATTGCTGAATATTTCAGGGATCAGGGGAAAGACGTAATGCTTATGATGGACAGCGTTACGCGTTTTTGTCATGCCCAGAGGGAAATCGGAACTTCAAACGGAGAGCCGCCGACTCAGAGCGGTTATCCTGCCAGTGTATGGGATATTCTTCCTAAGCTTCTTGAAAGAACCGGTACAAATGATAAAGGCTCCATTACTGCAATTTACACTGTTCTTGTAGACGGTGATGATTTAAATGAGCCTGTAAGCGATAAAGTACGCGGTACACTTGACGGGCACATTGTTTTAAGCCGCCGCCTTTACCGTCAGAGACATTTTCCTGCAATAGATATTCCTGCTTCAATTTCACGTCTCTGGGATCATGTAACGGGACCTCAGACTCAGAAAGCGGTAAATGCAGTTTCAAGACTGATTTCTGTATATGATGAAAATATCGACATGATTAATGCAGGTGCCTACCAGAAAGGAAATAACCCTGAAATTGATGAAGCAATCGATAAGCATGCTGCAATAGAAGCCCTTTTAACACAGCAGAAAACGGAACACTGTACGATTGATTCAACTCTGCAGATGCTTTCTGCAATCGCCGGAATAGAAATTCCTGAAGAAGAATATGAAGAAGATGCAGGAAGGGACACAAAAACTACAGTAGAACTTGTCCGTGAAAAGAAACTTGATGATGTAAAGACGTCAAATGCGGTTTCTTCAGATACACCCGAGTACAGTACAGATATTGAGCAGTCACTTTCCAAGGCCTCAAAAGCTTTTGGTCTTTCAGGAACTGAAAGTAAGACAGGTTTACTCTAACAGTTAAGCGGCATAAATGAGAAAATTCGTTTTTAACATGCAGAAGATTCTTGACCTCAGGGAATTTGAAAAAAAACAGGCTGAGGCAGAATTAGGAAAAGCTGTAGCAGAAGAAACAAAAATAAAGGATACACTTGAGCTTATAGCCCGTCAGCGCGTACAGCAGGTTAGTGAAGCAGGAAAAATTTCAGGAGTTAATGAACTTTACGGTCTGAGTAATTATTTTGCTCTTTTAGACCAGAGAAAAGAGCAGCTTTTAAAAGACCTTGTGCAGGCACAGATGGTAAAGGAACAGAAAAGAGAAGTTTTCAAACAGGCCATGCTCAAAGTAAAAGCCCTTGAAAAACTTAAAGAGTCACGTCTTTCAGAATGGAAAACCGAACAGAAGCGCAAAGAAGCGGCAGAAATAGATGATATAAATAACAGTAAGATTTACAGGGAATAAAAAAAGCGGCGAAAAAAATTATTGCTTTCCGCCGCTTTTTTTTTTGCTTTCAGACAAATCACTAAAAATTCACCGCAGTAAATTTTCAGGGCTTTCTTTAATATTTAAAACTTGAACCGCCTATAAATTCCCTTACGATTGACTGTTTAGGAACATATGTTTCAGGAATCTGGTCAAAGTTGTCGAGGAAGCGAAGAAGACGGCAAGCTTCAATGTATTCTTTCTGTGTCGGTTTTACTGCACGGAGCAGTGGACTTGCGTATACCTTTAATACAGGAAGCTCATAATCAAGTGCAGTATTTAAAACTGCATCTGCATTGTTCTGGAACGGGAAAATGTGAAGGCGTTCACCTTTCTGAACACTTTCCCACATTCCGATTGTTGCAGCCGCGCTCTTGCCTCGGAATTTTGAATCGCGGACGATTCTTCTGATAAGGCGGTTGTCACTTGAAGCAACGCGGTTATGGTCATTTAAGTTGAGCTGAGTAAGGGCAGAAAGATAAATCTTAAACTTGTATTTACTGTCTACTTTAGGTGTAAGTTTGTCATTAAGACCGTGGATACCTTCCATAATGAGGATATCCTTTTCTTCGAGTTTCATTGTTTCGCCTGTGTAATATGGCTGTCCAAGGTCAAAATTATAAGACGGAATCTGAACTTCTTTTCCTGCAAATAAATCATTTAAATTCTGGTTTAAAAGAGGAATGTCGAGGGCTTCAAGACATTCATAATCATAGTTTCCGTTTTCATCCTTAGGATTTCTGTCACGGCCTACGTAGTAGTTGTCCAGTGAAATAATCTTCGGGTTAAAACCAAAGGCCTGAAGATGAAGCGCAATCTTTTTTGCTGATGTTGTTTTTCCTGAAGATGAAGGACCTGCAATCAGTACAACCTTTACGTTTCCCCTCAGGTAAATATCATAAGCAACTTTAGAATAGTTCTGTGACTGGAAGGTTTCCGTAATATCAATAAAGTCATTGATTTTACGGTCAAGAATTAATTTGTTAATGTCTGCAGATGATGAAACGCCGATTCTTTTTCCCCATTCCTTGTAGTTTTTATAAACGCTGAAAATTTTCGGGTTGTCGGTGAAAGGCGGAAGTTTTTCAGGTTCATTTTCTGTCGGAAACTGAAGGAGAAATCCTGTATCATAAGCTTTTAAATCAAATACTTTGATTTTTCCTGTCCGGTCAGCGCACGGGCCCTGATAAAGGTCAGAAAAATCTCCAAGAGTATTTACGTAAATATTCGGCGGACAGCGGTATTCAAGCTGATGACGGGTCTCTTTTAAACCGTGTTCCTCAAAAAGTTTGCAGGCATCTGCATAACTGATACCGTTTGTCTCAATAAGTGAATCGGCTTCGATTATTTTAAGCATTTCATCTTTTAGAAGCTTAATCTGCTTATCTGTTACAGTCTGTCCGTCAAAGGTGTAGTAGTAGGCAGAGCCCAGACTGTGTCCTATTAAAAGACGAGATTCAGGAAAAAGTTTATGAGAAGCGGCTGCAAGAATGAAGGTAAGTGTACGGCGGTAAACTGCTGTTCCGACTTTTGATTCAAGATATACCGGTTCAATGGTTTCGTTGTAATAGATGGGTGCTGTAAGCGAAACAATCTGGTTGTTTGCGTTTAAAGCCATGATTTTTGAAGTGTCACCTTCAAAATGTGATACTAACTGTGAGCCTGTAGTGCCTGGTTCAACAGTGATTTTTTTGTTGTTAATTATAAGTGTAAGCATATGTTCATTTTAACACGACCATCGGCGCATTACAAATAAACAAATGTTTTTTAGTCGTCTAAGTTTGGAATGTGTTTTTCAAGTGCCTTCATGAACTGTTCGCCCGTAACACCCTGACGCAGGCTTGCAAAGATACAGTTGTCGCCTGCTACAGTTCCTAAAATCTCGTCCATGTTAAGGCTGTCGAGGGCGTTAGCAACAGAGTCTGCCTGTCCAGAAAAGGTTTTGATTACTACTGTGGAAGAATTCCATTCAATGCTGACATAGCCCCTCATAAAGTCCTGGACAAAAAGTGACTCATTTTCGCTTCGCTCTTCATCACCCGGAAGAGTATAGACATAGCCTGCATGGCCGTCACTTACTTTTCCAACCTTTAAGAGTTTAAGGTCTCTTGAAAGAGTTGCCTGTGTTACTTCGTAGCCTTCTTTTGTAAGAAGACCTAAAAGTTCATCCTGGCTTTTGATGCGGTTGTTTTTGATGAGTTTTTTAATCGACTTTAATCTGGTTGTGCGTTCTTTCAAGAGTATTTCCTTTTTTAAATCAGCCTATAACTGTAAGATTAACCTAGTATGAATAAAAATTGTGCCAGTGTCAAACTCAATCACAAAACTAAATAAGTTCAACATAAGTCTTTCCAAACCCGCCGTCTTCAGGTGTGGCAAAGTGATAGTCTTTGACTGCAGGGTAGTGCTCAAGAAAATCGTGAACTGAGCGCTGAAGGATTCCGTTGCCTTTTCCGTGGATAACAGAAAAGTTTTTAAAACTGTGGATCTGGCATAAGTCGAGCTGGCGGGCAAGTGCTTTTAAGGCTTCTTCCTCACGCATGCCTAACAGCCGGAGTTCAAATACAGGTTTTGCCTGACCCGAAGCATCGCCTGAAAGTTCTAAGGTTACAGTAGTTCCTTTTGAGAGAGATGCAATAAGATGAAGGTCTTTCTCCTTTATGTTCATCCTCATAGAACCAAACTGAACGCTCCAAACACCGTTTTTGATTTTTTCGATTAGAGTTCCTTTTGCTTTAGTCTGAATGTGTTCAACTTCAGCTCCTTCTTCAAAAGTGAGCGGAACTGTTTTTACAGTCTTTGATTTTGTAACAAAGGCAGAAGATGAGAGAGCTTCAAGATCCCGTGCTTCTTCGTCTGTCCAGGTACTTTTTGCCATTGAAAGGGCTTCTTTGTTGCTGAGCTTCTTTTTTGTTTTTTTATTAGAGGCGTGTTTTGAATTATCTTTTGAAAGAAGAATCCCGTTTTCTGTCCGTACTGCTTCTTTGAGCTTTTCAAGGGAAAGTTTATCTTCTTCCAGTTTTTTCTCACTTTCTTCGTGTGAACTACCAAGCTCTGATATAAAGTTTTTGACTGCAAGAGTTTTTTCGCGTGTGATTTCCCCTTCGCGCAGTGTTCTGACAAGGTTTTCAAGTTTTTTTCGTGTTTCGCTTATCCAGATGCTTTCAGAGCGCTGTTCAGTTTCTTTGAGCTGAATTTCTCTTTCCTTTAAGCTTATAATTCTCTGTTCAAGTTTTAATTCTTTTTGAGAAATATTTATTTCTTTTTGTTTTACAGTTTTTTCAATTTCTGCCAGTTCGGCGTGTTTTTTTGTAAGGCCTTTAATGAGAGAACTGACATCTGCCTGCTGGTTTGTGATGTAGGACTTTGCTTTTTTTACGGTAGAAGAAGGCAGGCCTGAGCGTTTTGCTATGTCTAAGGCGTGGCTTTCTCCGGGAACACCCATTAAAAGGCTGTAAGTAGGGCTTAAAGTCTGTGTGTCAAAATCAACGCTTGCATTAATGCAGGATGGATTTGTATAACCGAAGTTTTTTAAGATTCCGTGGTGTGTCGTTACGAGTGTAAAAGCTTTTTTTTCAATCAGTTCTTCCAGAACCGCCATGCCGACTGCTCCTCCTTCCTGCGGATCAGTTCCGCTTCCAAGTTCATCGAGAAGGACAAGGCTTTTGCTGTCTGCGTGTTTTATTGCGGCGGCAATGTTTTTCATGTGGGCAGAAAAAGTTGAAAGGCTCTGGTCTATTGACTGTTCGTCACCTATGTCGGCAAATAAAGAATTAAAGCAGGGGAGTCTTGTGCCGTCAGCGGCAGGCAGAGGAAATCCTGTCTGATTAAGAAGTGCAAAAAGTGCAAAAGTTTTGATGCTTACGGTTTTTCCGCCTGTGTTCGGGCCTGTAATAATGAGTACGTTTTTTTCAGGGAGAAATGCCATGTCGATTGGAACGGCTTTTTCCCCTAAAAGCGGATGGCGTGCCTTAATGAGTGCAGGCGGAAGTGCAGCGCCGTTTTTATCTGTGCAGGAAAGAGCCCAGGTACAGCCGTTTGAAATTCCCCAGCGGGCAGCAGCCTGAGTCTGGTCGAGTTTTATCATTATTTTGAGGGAACTTTTAAGTGCCTGACTGTAAGGGCTGATTTTTGATGTAAGTTCAGTAAAGATTTTTCGTTTTTCGCTTTCAAGACGGAATTCTTCCTGAATAAGCTCGTTATTTTTCCTTACAACCTCATCAGGCTCAATAAAAATTGTCTGTCCTGAGGAGCTTACTTCGTGAACAATGCCTGAAATCCTTGCTCTCTGGTTCGCTTTTACGGCAAGTACCTGACGGTCAGCGCGGAAAGCAGGAACATTGCTTGCAAGAACAGAAGAAAGACTTGAGTCAGAGGTGTATTTTTTTAGGGCGGCAGCAATTTCGCCCTGAAGATTTTTTATACTGGCACGGATTTCGCGGAGTTGTGGGAGGTCTTTTAACTGTCCGTCTTTGTCGAGAACTTTTGATATTTCACTCAAGATGAGTGAAAGTTCATTTTTGTTAAGGCTTTCTGTTAAGGCAAGGAGTTTTTTAATTGAAAGAGTTTTTGAACAGCGGTTAATGCTTTCTATTATGTCCAGGGCAGAGAAGGCAAACTCATAGACAGCGTAAAGCTGTTCCTGCTCAAGAGTAGTTCCTTCAACACTTAAAATCTTTAAAAAACTGTGAATCTTTTCCCAGCCTTTAAGACCTGTACCGGAAGAAGATGTAAGGACAGTTTCCCAGTTACGGCTTAAATCCTTCAGTTCTTCATACCGTTCGCTTTCTGTAAAGGGGAGTTTTGTTTCTAAAAGTTCCCGTCCTTCTTCTGATGCACAGAAAGATGCGACAGAATCCCGTACGCGGAAATAATAGAGGTCTTCAAGAGTTTTCCGGTGCCACATTTTTTAATCAGTCCAGCTTCCGGTTTTGAGTTCTTCTGAAATTCTTTTCCAGCTGTCAAACCGCTCTTCGCTTATAACACCTGAATAGACAGCTTCCTGAATTTTGCAGCCGCTTTCTGTATTGTGTGTGCAGCTCATTCCGAAGGCGCATTTACCGACAAGAGGTGCCATTTCGCGGAAATAAAGGGCGAGACTGTCTGCAGTAATGTCGTGCAGCACAAAACGCCGTACACCTGGAGTGTCGATGATTGAAGCGACAGGGCCGTGAATACCGCCGGTGAGGGATTCATTGAGTTTTATGTGCATTAAAGTTCCCTTTGTGGTGGTGTGGCTTCCTTTACCGTATTTTTTTGAAAGGCTTCCTGTTTTAAGGACAACGGTATCGTCAAGAACATTTACAAGGGAAGATTTCCCAACTCCGGACTGGCCGACAAGAGCTGAAAGCTTGTTTTGAATCAGATTTGCAAACTCAACCATTCCTTCGCCTGTTTTTGCCGAAATCCTCATTACCTTGTAGCCAAGTTCTTCCCAGATGGAAAGACGGTTCATAAAGTCGGGAGTCTGTGCGCCCGGAAGGTCACATTTATTTACCAGGATGACAGGTTCAATTCCCTGATATTCAGCCTGGGCAAGTTCGCGGTCAATAAAACGCGGACGGAAATCAGGTTCTTCAGGAGTTGTAACTAAGATTATGTAATCAAGATTTGCTGCCAGAAGCTGCGGTGCTCTGCCTTTTACATTCCATCTGACAAAAGAATTTTTGCGTGGAAGAAGATTTGTTATCTGGCCTTTTTTGTCTTCAATTGTATCAACTTCAATTTCAACAATGTCACCAGGGGCGAGCGGATTGTAATACCTCTGGTCGGATTTTAGTCTTTTGCTTTTGAGTGTACAGCTTCGTATAAAGGAGCTACCGTCATCGTCAGAAACGGATTCAACTTCAAAAACGTTATTAGAACCGCTTAAAACGGTGCCTGTTAATTGATTCATATAAAATAATTGTAAGGTAGAAACGTGTGTTTATCAAGGGTGAAAAATGTGGGAGCAAATCAACTCTAAAATCAAAAGACCTGCTCCTCACGAGTATAAACTGCATCTTAAATCCCGCTTTTCGCGGCTCCGGCGTCAGTGCGCCTCCGGTAGACAGTCCGTACAAGTCCGGCCTGTCCACCCGCTTCGCGGCCGCTCCAATCGGGGCTGAGATTTTTTTTCTTGAGCATAATAGCTCCAACGGGAGTCGAAGGGCTCTGGTCGCTGAATTCCTGTCAGCTCCCGCCGCCCCGTTTAGCTATATATTCGTTCACAGCAGACTTGAAAGGAAAAGAAATCTGCAGTTCTTTCATTATTTCTTCCGGTGTTTTATTTGTAGTTTTTATACTTATTTTGGAATCATCAATTTCTGCTGTTCCAGAGCCTTTATCAAAGTCATTTCCAAAAGAACTGCTTCTTTGGAAAGATTTTTTTACAGTATTTTTCAGTTTTATTCCATAATTTAAGAATTTTGCAGTCACATCTTTGCTGCAGTTCAATCTGTAACTATTCAGGCCATTTCCTACCGAATAAGAATTTTCGATATAAACAGGATTTGGCGCAGAGCGTCTTGTAAATCCATCGCCATAATTATTGATTGCACAACATACATAAAATGAAACCGGTTCCAGAAAATCCTGTGGCTTTATCAATGCCTGACCAGACAAAACTTTCGGCGCAAAAGTCGTTCCCCAGAAAGGGCTTCCAAAACCACCACCATCACATCTTAAGTCAAGGGCACCTTTTTCCTTGTTATTCGCTCTCTGACATTTTGAATTCGTTAAGATATTATCAGCTTTACCAGAAAGTACCATTTCTTCACTAAAACCGTTATATCTTGCAGCACACCTCTTAAAAATAATATTACCTAGAGCATTGCAGGTATCAAATCCATCATCAGAATTACAGTCAGCTACACAGTCTTCTAGAATAATATCTATTGCTCCCTGTGCAATAAAAAATCCGTCTCCTTCTTCGCCCAAAGTAAAATCATCATAATTTCCATGAGAATAACAATTCCTGATTCTTATGTTTCTTGTACAGACAGTTTTTTTGCTTCCGATTTTTCCGACAAGTCTGAATCCCTGATAATGGTTGTAACAGGATTCTATATTTTCAAGCACTATATTTTCACAAAGACTCAGACAGATTCCTGCAAACTGAGCCTTCATCACTTTTAGATTTTTTATTGCCCCTTTTTTTGCCTTCAAAAGATAAATTCCGGCAGAAGCTTCCATTTTTTTATCAAGCTCGCTGCTATAATCCTTAATCATCCATTTATTGTTTTTAATCATAAATTTTCTGATTTCAGACAGGAGATTTTCATCGATGAACATGGTGGGACTAAAATCAATTACGGCATTATTTTCACCAATGATATTTATTTCATCGCCAGCAAAATAAAGCATTTTGGATTTAAAAATTCCATCGCTGCCATCAATAATCAAAGTTTTGTCAGCTTCAGCAGCAGCTTTAGAAAGGAACTTTGGCAAGTCATTTGGTCCCGGACAGTTTTTTGCTGTAACTCGAATTGAAGCAAAAGATGCTGCGGAAAAAGCAAGAAAATAGAAAACAAAAAAAAGATTTTTTTTCATGTAAATCCTATTTTAATTCAGATTTTTTTTCTCAAAAGCTTCCTGAAGAATGGTTGTATCACCTTCCGAAAACGGAAGGTCGTTTAGCAAAAGAAAAAGCCCTAAAAGGGCTATGTCGGGAAAGGCTTAGCCACAGATTTCTCCGTTTCGTGTCACCTTCCCCAAAAAAATAATATCATATCTATCATTTTTGTCTATAAAAAACAGGGGCTGTCCCAAAAGTATGGGGCAGCCCCTGTTTTACAATTTTATTTTAGCTCAAACGGGAGTCGAAGGGCTCTGGTCGCAGACGTCGTGTCTGCTCCCGCTGCCCCGTCTGCAGTCGCTGACGCCGCCATCCCTGGCGGCTTTTCCTCCCGTAGGTCGGCGCTCACTTCGCGGTTCGACTTTGATAAGGCTCAATATTTCAGATATACTGTCGCAGTAAAAAGAACCGGCTCTCTTTGAGAGCCCTGTTTTACAATTTTATTTTAGCTCCAACGGGAGTCGAAGGGCTCTGGTCGCTGACCTCCTGTCAGCTCCCGCCGCCCCGTCTTCGTTCACTTCCGCCGCCATCCCTGGCGGCTTTTCCTCTCGTTGGTCGGCGCTCACTTCGCGGTTCGACTCCCGTGTTTTATTGCGGTGTTTTATTGGCTTTAAAATAAATAAGGACGCTTTCGCGTCCTGTTAACTAGCTCAAACGGGAGTCGAAGGGCTCTGGTCGCAGACATCGTGTCTGCTCCCGCCGCCCCGTCTGCAGTCGCTGACGGCTGCATCCCTGCAGCCTTTTCGCCTGTCGGCGCGCTCCTTCCGCGGTTCGACTCCCGTGTTTTATTGCGGCGCTTTATCTGCTTTAAAATAAATAAGGACGCTTTCGCGTCCTAATATAATAGCTCCAACGGGAGTCGAAGGGCTCTGGTCGCTGACATCCTGTCAGCTCCCGCCGCCCCGTCTGCAGTCGCTGACGGCTGCATCCCTGCAGCCTTTTCGCCTGTCGGCGCGCTCCTTCCGCGGTTCGACTCTAAAATCAGTTCATATTACAAAGTTTATTGTCTTTAAAATTACAAAGGCACGACCTTGCGGTGTGCCTTTGCTTCGTGAAAATTCAAGTTAGCTCCAACGGGAGTCGAACCCGTCTCTCCGCCTTGAGAGGGCGATGAACTAAACCGATATTCGATGGAGCCTAAAAATAAGGGCTGACCTTGTCAGTCAGCCCTTTAGGTAAGTTCCCCAAGGAGGATTCGAACCCCCACAGTCAGAATCAGAATCTGAA
>JAEEGF010189211.1_pt1 | contig 44320 bp, 45 predicted proteins | sample 9134171 | NCBI WGS metagenome assembly JAEEGF01 (sample SAMN16246542, study PRJNA631951) | gut metagenome | biome: gut microbiome; feature: rumen; material: AP-attached | host: Bos | place: Iran: Karaj | collected 2018-10 | reverse complement strand
CGTGTTACCGGTCGTATCGTGAGGGTCCCACCTCTTTCCATTCCTGGCACAGAGCCATAAGCGTCACCACGACGATGGTCAGCGACATGGGAAGGCGCAGGTAACCGCCCCCTAAGAGGGAGTCGATCGCATGGTTGGCTCCCTCGTTTTTTTATAGAAGCTATAGAGGCTATAGCAACTATAGAGGCTATAGAATCTATAGAGAGGGGGGTAATTTTGAGGAAAAAAAGAAAATTTTCTTTAAAGGTTTGTCTGCTCCGAAAAATAGTTATAACTTTGTTGATTGATTATAAACGATGAGACGTCTGTTGGCCATATTGACAATGGTGATTGCGCTGGGGCTGGGAAATACTGCTCTGGCCGAGATTCAATGGCATGAGACGAACCGTGATGTCCAGGGCAGAACCTGGAATGACCCGCGCACGAGCGACGGCATCGAGATCTATGGCCGCAATGGCACAATCACGATCTACACGCCCAAGCGCATCAATGTGCGCGTGTACACCATCCTGGGCCAAATCATCTCGCAGGCCACCCTGCAACCGGGCACCAGCGAGTTGAGGCTAGGGACTCGCGGCATCTATCTGGTGAGAATCGGTAACCTGACTCAGAAAGTCGCCATCTAGGCATCGCCATCGTTTGAACCAATAAGAATAACTATTGAAAACCATTTAATAACCTTAACTAAACAAAAGTATGACTAATTTAGAGAACATTGACTGGGCACATCTGCCTTTTGGTTACATGAAGACTGATTACAACGTGCGCTGCACGTTCAAGGACGGCAAGTGGGGTGAGATTGAGGTCACCCAGGACGAGACCGTGAACCTGCATATGGCTGCCAGCTGCTTGCATTATGGTCAGGAGATCTTTGAAGGTCTGAAGGCTTTCCGCGGCAAGGATGGCAAGATCCGCATGTTCCGTCCCGACGAGAATGCAAAGCGTCTGCAGAACAGTGCACGTGGTATCCTCATGGAGCCCCTGCCCGAGGACATCTTCCTGGAGATGTGCAAGAAGGTTGTTAAGCTCAATGAGCGCTTTATCCCGCCTTATGGCAGCGGCAGCTCTCTGTACCTGCGTCCCGTCGAGATCGGTATCGCTCCCCGCGTTGGTGTGAGCCCCGCCGATGAATATATGGTAATTATCTTCGTTACCCCCGTTGGCCCGTACTTCAAGGAGGGTTTCCACTGCACGAAGGTTGCTGTCTTCCGCGAGTATGACCGTGCTGCTCCCTGTGGCACCGGCCGTTGGAAAGTCGGTGGTAACTACGCTGCCGGTATGGGTGCTACCGCCCGTGCCAAGGCTGCTGGTTTCAGCGCTGCCCTGTTCCTTGACCCCAAGGAGAAGAAGTACCTTGACGAGTGCGGTCCCGCCAACTTCTTCATCATCAAGGGTAACACCTATATCACCCCGAAGTCAGGCTCTATCCTGCCCTCAATCACCAACATGAGTCTCCAGCAGATTGCCCGCGACCTGGGTATGGAGGTTGAAGCCCGTCCCGTTCCCCTCGAGGAGCTCGCCGAGGCCGATGAGGCAGCCGAGTGCGGCACTGCAGCCGTTACCGCTCCCATCAGCGAGGTGGTAGATATGGACAAAGACGTACACTATGTCATCAGCAAGGACGGTGAAGTCGGCCCCAAGGTGACCGCTCTGTACAACCGCCTGCGTGCCATCCAGATGGGCGACTATCCCGACGAGCACGGCTGGGTAGTCATGGTTGACTAATTCCCGCTGGTTACATGCTGGATTGTTTATCCATCATCCAACGATACTACACACCCGGTAACGATGATTACCGGGTGTTGGTTATTCATAGCCGACAGGTTGCCGAGCTGGCAGCCACCATCGCGCAGCGCCTCATCGACAGCCATGTGCCCGTCGATATCGAGTTTATCGAGGAGGCCGCCTTGCTGCACGACATCGGCATGTGCCGCACCAACGCTCCCGGCATCCACTGCCACGGCACCGAGCCCTACATCCTGCACGGCATCATGGGACGCCGCATGCTCGACAGCTTGGGCTTGTACCGGCATGGGCGCGTCTGTGAGCGCCACACGGGTGCCGGCATCACTGCCGACGAGATTGTTGCCCAGCAGCTGCCCATCGTGCCGCCGCGCGACCTCGTGCCCGAGAGCATGGAGGAGAAGGTGGTGTGCTATGCCGACAAGTTCTTCTCCAAGACCCACCTTGGCGACCCGGCACGCACCCTAGAGCGTGTGCGCCAGTCTCTGTCCAAGTTTGGTGGCGCCACGCTGGAGCGCTTTGAACAGATGGTAGAACTGTTCGGCGACCCGGCTACCTATTGAGCCTGGCCGCTACAGGAGTTGTCGGTTCAGATACTGAAATTTTACTTGCGGACGTAGTGGGGCATCTCGTTAGGGATGACCATGGAAATCTCGACCATGCCGCACACCTTGCCGTCGCGCCGCCACGGCGTCTGGTAAATCATCTTCTTGACGCCCTGCTTGTCGATGGTGTAGCAGTTGACGGTGTCGGTGGCAATCATGTGGCGGATTTTCTCTTGCGATTTCTCGCTGTGGCAGGGCATAAGGTTCTGCCCGAGCATGGTGCGGCCGTCCTTGTCAAAGGTGGCGCGCGAGCGCTCGTTCATGAAAATCACTTTCCCCTCTAGGTCACACACGGTGATGGCACAATGTGTGCCCTCGGCCCAGGCAAGGGCCTCGTTAATGATATCTTGTTCGTTCATAGTATATTCTAAATAGAGCCCTTAGGGAAAACCTAAGGGCTTAATTGGTGATTACTTGTTGTTGACCACGTTGACGGGATGGCCGTCGAGGTAGGCAGCGACGTTGCTGGTGATGACGTCCATCAGGCGCGTGCGTGCCTCAAAGCTGGTCCAGCCGATGTGTGGCGTGATGTAGCAGTTGCGGGCGGTGAGCAGCGGATGGTCGGCTGCAGGCGGTTCGACGCTGGTGCAATCTACCGCGGCAGCATATAGGTGGCCGCTGTTCAGCGCGTCGGCCAGGTCTTGCTCGACGATGAGCGCTCCGCGGGCCATGTTGAGCACGATGGAACCCTGCTTCATCATCGCCAGTCCCTCGGCATTGATCATGCCGGTGGTGTCGGCATTGAGCGGGCAGTGCATGGTGAGCACGTCGCTGGTGCGCAGCATGTGCTCCAGGTTGTCAGCCTTGATGATGCCCTCGGGCAGCTGGTCAGGACTCTTGCTGGTGAGCGCCATCACGCGCATGTTCATCGCCAGGGCGATGCGTGCCACGGCCTTGCCGATGTTTCCCAGCCCCACGATACCCATCTGCTTGCCGGCCAACTCGATGAGCGGGGTGTTGAAATAGGCGTAGCTGCCGCAGTTGGTCCACTTCAGGTCATGGGCCTCGTCGGTGTAGTGCTGGGGCTGCCAGCAGATATTCATCAGGTGGGCGATGGTGAGCTGTGCCACGCTGTCGGTGCTGTAGGCCGGCACGTTGGTCACCACGATGCCGCGGCGTGTGGCCTCGGCGACGTCGACCACGTTGAATCCGGTCGCCATCACGCCGATGTACTTCAGGTCAGGCAGTTGGGCGATGGCTGCAGCATCGATGGGCACCTTGTTGGTCAGTACCATCTCGGCTCCGCGGCAGCGCTCAACCACGGTGTCGGCGGTTCCGAAGTCATGGATGTCACAGGGGCCCAGGGCATGCATGGGTTCCCACGAGAGGTCGCCGGGGTTGCCGGCATATCCGTCAAGAATAACGATTTTTCTCATAAATACAGGTTACTTTGAATGGGTTATTTATCGGTTAATGATTGACAAAATTAAAGGAAAAATGGCAAATGACAAAAATAATCGTTAATTTTGCAGATTAAAATCACTCAGGAGTAGAAAATGGACAACAAGAAACTGGTTGAGACTGTGGCCAATAACCTGGGCCGGACGACCGAGGACGTGAACAAGCTGATGGAGGCTTTTGCCAGCGTGCTTTACGCCCGTTGCAGTGACATGGATAGCGTGGCAGTGCCGAGCTTCGGCACCTTTGAGCCCAGGAAGCGCAACGAGCGTGTCCTGAGGAATCCTGCCACCAACAAGCGAATGCTCGTGCCGCCCAAGATTGTCGTGGGTTTCAGGGTGAGTAAAGTGTTGAAATCCAAACTCAAATAAAGCAAGGAGACGTTGACCGATGAACGCAAAAATCACTTCAGTTGAACTCGTGGACCTGATGGCGCAAGCCACCTCGTCGGGCAAACGCGTGTGCGAACTTTTCCTGCGTGAACTCTTTGCCGTGATTTCCCAAGCCCTCATCGACGGCGAGTCCGTCAAGGTCAAGGGCATAGGCACCTTCAAGATTACCCGCGTGAAGCCGCGCAAGAGCGTGGACGTGAACACGGGCATGGCCAACGAGGTCGCCAGCTACAATAAACTCACCTTCACGCCCGACAAAGCCTTTGCCGAGGCCGTGAACCAGCCTTTTGCCCAGTTTGAGACGGTCGTCCTTGACGATGAGGTGACCGATGAGAAACTGGCTGAGATTGACGAGCAATACCCATCGTTGTTCGACGACATGACGTCGATGCCCGAGCCTCCCGAAGACATGCCCGAGCCCCCCGCTCCCAGCATCGAGGACTTGCCTGGCCAGCCCGCCGAGCCGGTGGCCGAAAAGCCCGCACAGCGCCCCGCTGAGCCTGTCCATGAGGAGCCCAAGGCCGAGCAACACGTGATGCCCGCCATGGCCACCTCGATCGAAGATCCCGAGGTCAGGGCCCGTCGCTTGGCTGCCACACCGCTCATGGGAATTCCCATCGACGGCCCGTCGGAGCCTGAAGAGGAGCCCGAGGAAGAACCTGAGGAGCCTATCCAGCCCGAAGAGCCCGTTCAGCCTGTCGAGGAGCTCGTCCAGCCTGAGCCACCTGCGCAGCCCGTCGAGGAGCCTGAGCCCGAAGATGATTTCCATCGCCCCGCTCCGCGCAATGCCTACACACCCACTCCCGAGCAGATTGAGAAAATCAACAAGCCCGACCGCAAGCGCTGGCTGTGGCTGTCGGTGGCAGGCGCCGTGGTTGCCGGTGTGCTGTTGTGGCTGTGGCTGTCGCCCGGCGGCAATAGCGGCAAGCAGGAACAGGAAACGGTGATTGCAGCTGCCGATACAGTGCCTGATGACAGCATCGAGGTCACCGAGAAGGCCACACCGCCCGTGGTGACCGACATCGTCACGTCCCAGATTGTGCTCGTCACCTTGGCCGAGAAGCACTATGGCAGCCCGTGGTTCTGGGTTTACATCTATGAGGAGAACCGCTCCATCATCAGCAATCCCAACAACGTGAAGCCTGGTACCGAAGTGGTCATCCCGCCGGCAGAGAAATACGGCATCGACGCCAAGGATCCCGCCAGTGTCAAGAAGGCCCAGCGGCTCTCCTGGGAACTCCTCAAAGGCAAATAAGAAATTGACCCTGAGTGTTTTTAATGCGAATTTCGCTAATAATGCGAATTTCGCGAAATAAAGTTCTGATACTCAATTGGTACGATATATGTAGAGGCGCAAAATTTTGCGTCTCTTATCGTTTGGCATTGCAAAATTATGGTCCTTGAGACGCAAAATTTTGCGTCTCTACTTGCATTGTGTTCCTTTTACTGGGGCTTGAGGAAGGGGGAGGGGAGCATGACGGTGCTGTAGGCGCTGTCGATGAGTCGCCCGCACTCGCGGGAGATGAGATGACCGTCGTCATAGTAGTAATGCAGGTCGCTGCCCAGCTGCGGGTCGTGGCTGAAGTCGTGCACGCGCTCGGGGCCGAACACCAGCTCCATGGCATAGAGGTCGTCGCTGCTGATGGCCTCGTAGCCGTAGTGCGGCGGGATGATGACCTGGTAGTCGGAGCCCATCTTCTCGAGCAGGCCGGCGATGTCACGCAACATGTTGTTGACGTGCGGGGTGATTTTGGGCTGGCAGGGTAGTTCCTTGAGCGGCAGCTGGTATTGGGCGATGTGCTGCGGCGTGTAGAAGGCGTCGGGGTTGACGTTGATGACCGAGTCGGCCCAGCGGTAGTAGCTCTCGTTGATGGGCTCGATGCGGTCGCTCAAGTCGGTCGTTGCATAGCCCTCGTCGAGCACGCGCTGCGTCATTGCCTCGGGGCACAGCAGATAGGCGACCACCTCGGGGTGGCGGTAGGCGTTGAAGTATAGCTGATGGAACTTCCACCACGAGACGTTGGGGGCTGTCTGGGGGTGCTGCACGAACAGCACGTCATCGTCCATGGGTTGGCGCATGAGCATCTCGTCCTCGATGATGAGCAGGGCATGCTTGATGTTCACGCCCCGGCGCCACAGGTAGCGCAACTTGTTGAACATGCCGTACAGCGTCTCGCGCGAGGCGTTGAAGTGGAACGGGCGCGCATCAGCGGGCAGGTGGCGCTGCCAGTCCTTGATGAAGTAGTAGCCCGACAGCGATGAGCCGAAGATGAACGAGTCGAAGTGTTCCTGCGGGTCGAAGTACTTGTAGGACTCCACGGTGATGTATCCCCAGTTGATGGTCAGCGTAATCGTGTCGCCGGGGTTGTACACCTGCCCCTTGTAGGGCCTGACGACATGGAACGGGTCCTTGACCAGGTAGAGCGCCACCACGAGCAGTGCCGGCAGCAGTGCCAGCAGGGTGAGCAGGACAAACCGTTTCATTCCGTGGTTGCGCATGGCATCAGTAGCGGTTGATGATACCGGCGATGTAGCGGGCATCGTCGGGGGTGATGGGGTGGGCGATGGGCAGTGAAACCACCGCATTGGCAAGGCGTTCGGTCACGGGTAGCGACCCGTGGGGCAGGTCCTTGTAACAGGGCTGCCAGTGGGCCGGTGTGGCGTAGTGGATATCGGTGCCCACACCGTTCTGCTTCATGAACTCACGGAAGGCATCTCGCTCCTCGACCTGCACGACATACTGGTGCCACGTCTGGCGCATGCCCTCGATGATGGCGGGCGTCTTGACGCGCGGGTTGCTGATGCTCTCGCTATAGGCGAGTGCCACGGCATTGCGCTGGTCGTTCTCCTCTTGAAGGTGGCGCAGCTTGACGCGCAGCATGGCCGCCTGTATCTCGTCGAGGCGGCAGTTGTAGCCCCGGTAGATGTTGTGGTAACGGCGGTCGGAGCCATAGTTGGCCAGGGCCCTCACGGTGGCGGCCAGCGAGTCGTCGTTGGTCACGACAGCGCCGCCGTCGCCCAGGGCACCCAGGTTCTTGGTGGGATAGAAGCTGATGCCGGCCACGTTGCCCAGTCCGCCCGTGATGCGGGTGCCGTTGAGCCCCGGGGTGTCGTTGACGGCACCGATGGCTTGGGCATTGTCCTCGATGATGAGCAGGCCGTGGCGGCGGGCGATGTCGAGCAGCAGGTCATCGCAGCAGGGCGTGCCGTACAGGTGCACGGGCATGACGGCCCGGGTGCGCGGCGTGATGAGGCGCTCGACCAGCGATGAGTCCAGGTTGCAGGTGTCCTCGCGCGGGTCGCACAGCACCGGCACCAGGTTGTTGTCGCTGATGGCCAGGACGCTGGCCACATAGGTGTTGGCGGGGACGATGACCTCGTCGCCGTCGCGCATGATGCCCAGTTCCTTGTAGGCGCGCAGGATGAGCCGCAGCGCGTCGAGGCCGTTGCTCACGCTCACGCAGTGCCGCACCTGGCACAATGCCGCGATCTCGTGCTCAAACAGCTCGGTCTCGGTGCTGTGCAGGTAGCGACCGCGGTCAATCACTTCACAGGCCGCCGCCTTGAGTTCGTCACTGTAGGGCGCATTCACCAGCGCCAGGTCAAGGAAAGGGTATTGCTTCATTGTCGTTGTCGTTGTATTGTCTCGGGCCTCAAGGGGCGTCGGTACCGTGTCCCTTGAGTTTCAAGAATTCGTTGTAGTCCCTCACGTAGTCTTCTTCGTCGAAGTGGTGCGAGGCCAGTGCCAGGCACACCGAGCCCGACGAGAAGTTCTGCAGCGTGCGCCAGATGCCGGGCACGACGAGCAGCCCCTGGAAGGGTCGGTTGAGGGTGTAGGTATGCTTCTCTTTTCCGTCATCGACAGTCACGTCAAAGCTGCCGCTGATGGCGATGATGAACTCGTGGCAGGTGTAGTGGCTGTGTCCGCCGCGTTCGGCTCCACCCGGTACATCATAGATGTAGAAGGTGCGTTGGATGTCAAAGGGCAGTTCCACGCCGTTGTTGACGGCCGTGAGGTTGCCGTTGGCATGATGATGCTTGTCTAAGGTAATGATGCAGCAGTCACCGATGCACGTCTGCTGGTGAATCTCCTGCTTGTTGGAAAAATTAGTCGTTAACATGATTTTTAAGGGCTAAGTATTCAGAGAAATCTTCGATATAATCATCCGGGTTGTAGTGGGTGCTGGTCAGTACCAGCGCCACCGAGTTGGTGGAGAAATTATTGATGTGGCGCCATGTCATGCGGGGGACGTAGAGGCCGATTTGGGGCCTCGACAGGTGGAAGGTGCGCTCATGAAGACCATCGTTCACGACCACATCAAAGCTGCCGCTCAGCGCCACCAGGAACTCCTCCTGCACCTTGAAGGCGTGACCGTCGCGCCACATGCCGCTGGGCACATCATAGATCCAGTAGTTGCGCTCCACCTCGAACGGCACATGCTGTCCGCTCTCGATAAAGGTGAGGTTGCCGCGCGGATCCTTGACCTTGGGCAGCTCAATCAGTCGGGCCGTCTCATTGGTGTTCAATTCCATTCTGGGCAAGCTTGATCAGGTATTGTCCGTAGTTGTTCTTCTTCATGGGCTCAGCCAGGGCCATGAGCTGGTCGGCGTTGATCCAGCCCTTGCGGAAGGCAATCTCCTCGAGGGCAGCCACCTGCACACCCTGCATGGTGACGATGGTGCCGATGAAGTTGGCCGCGTCGGCCATCGACTCGCTCGTGCCCGTGTCCAGCCAGGCAAAGCCGCGGCCCAGCGTCTGCACGTGGACGCGGTCCATCGCCAGGAACTCCTGGTTGACCGTCGTGATCTCGAGCTCGCCGCGGGCGCTCGGCTTGATGTGGCTGGCGATTTCCACCACGTCGTTGGGGTAGAAGTAGAGGCCTGTCACGGCATAGTTGCTCTTGGGCTTGGCGGGCTTCTCCTCGAGGCTCGTCGCCTTGCCGTGCTCGTCAAACGCCACCACGCCGAAGCGCTCCGGGTCCTTGACGCGGTAGGCCCACAGGGTGGCCACGTTGTCGCGCTCGGTGCGCTCGACGGCATCGAGCAGCATGCGTGTGAAGCTCTGGCCGTAGAAGATGTTGTCGCCCAGCACCAGGCAGGCGCTGTCGTCGCCGATGAACTCCTTGCCGATGATGAAGGCCTGTGCCAAGCCCTCGGGGCGCGGCTGCTCGGCATACTCAAAGCGCACGCCGATATCCTCGCCCGAGCCCAGCAGACGGCGGAACATGGGCAGGTCCTGAGGTGTCGAGATAATCAAGATGTCGCGGATGCCGGCAAGCATCAGCACCGAGATGGGATAATACACCATGGGCTTGTCATAAATGGGTATCAATTGCTTGGAGATACCCTTGGTCACTGGGTAAAGTCTTGTCCCAGAGCCTCCTGCCAGTACGATTCCTTTCATAATATCTGATGGTTCTTGAAGTTTTGTTCTGTATTAATCTTGCGAAGTTACTAAGTTTTTCACAACACACCAAGCAATCAGCCTGAAAAAGTATTTTGGGAGACGGCATTGCAGGCGGTACTGGCCCTGCGGGGCTAATGCAAATTATGTGAAGGCAATGGCATTGTTGCTGGTGCGTGCCCTGCGGGGCTAATGCTAATTTTGCGAATTTATCTAATTAAATGCGAATAATTTTTTTTCAATTCGTCTCGTTCGCGAAATTAGCATTGAAAAGAGGGAATGGCATTGCTGCTGGTGCGGGCCCTGCGGGGCTAATGCTAATTCTGCGAATTTATCGAATTAAATGCGAACTATTTTTTTCAATTCGTTTCATTCGCGAAATTCGCATTGAAAAGAGGGAATGGCATTGCTGCCGGTCTGGACCCTGCGGGGCTAATGCGAATTTTGCGAATTTATCGAATTTATTGCGAAATACTTTGTGCGTTTGCTCGGGATGTGTTAAATTTGTGGGCAGTATAGACCCATAAACCGTTAACCTTATGATGAAAACAACCTTTGCTTTTGCCAAGCTGCGTCATGTGGCGCTCCTGCTGCTGTTGCTCTTCTCCCCCCTTGCCGCGGCAGCCCAATCAACGCCCTATGGCGACGTGAACCACGACGGCGAGGTCACTGTTGCCGACGTCAACTACGTCATCGACATCATCCTGGGCGGCACTGGCGACCACCAGGCTGCCGACGTGAACCACGACAACGAGGTCACCATCGCCGACATCAACGCCATCATCGACATCATACTGCATCCGACGCAGATTCCCGAGGACGTGCACATCTATGGTGACACGCCGGGCTCGGAGGGTAAAGTGTGGATGGTTACCGACGATGTTGTGGTCGTATCCTGCCCGCCGGGTGAGGAGCCTGAGGTGGGCGATGTGATTGTCAGCGGCATCACCGAATATGCACCCTATGGCTTCCTGCGCCGTGTTGAGAGCGTGGACCGGTCGCGCGGACAGTGCGTGATGACCACCACCAATGCCTCGCTCGAAGAAGTGCTGCCCGATGGCGACTACCACATAGATATACCGCTGGTGTTGCCAGGACAACAATCGACGTTCTATAGTGCAGCCGATGCGCCGTCGAGGGTGAAATTCTCGACCGACTTCAAGGGCACGGTCAAGATAGGCTTTAAAGGTGATGTTCCTGACATCAAGTTTGATTTGTGGCCCTTCATGACTCCCGAACAGGAAAAGAAAAAGGAGGACGAAGTGCTTAATGGCACAGCCGATAGTTCTTATCCTCTTCAATTTATAACTAAATTATCACCTTCGTTAGGATTGACTTTTGATTGCCAAGTCAAGAAAAGGACGATTCAGCGAGTGGAATTGGGCGGAGAACTCGAAGTCAAGGCCGAGTTGCTCTTGAAGGCAACCCTGGAAAAAGAATTCAAGCGTGTGGGCGAAGACGGCTTAATGCTTCCCGGCTCCATCGACATGGCTCCCGTCACGGTGATGGCAGGTCCGGTGCCAGTCGTCTTCACCCCCAAACTGCACTTTTCTTTGGGCGTGGACCTCAAGGGCGAGTTGTACATGCAGTTCAAGTTGATGTCGGCCACAGCCTCGGGCTCGTTCTCCTATGTCTATACGCACGACCCCGATCCGGTGACTGGCCAGAAACATAATTTCTACAAGAATTTTGAGACCTCCACCCTGGGAGACGGTGACATGGAGAAACGCTTCCAGAAATGGCTTGCTCCGAAAGTTGGTGTGAGTGGCTCAGCCAAAGGTATCCTGTCACCTATGCCGGACGTCAGCGTATATAACGCCAACGATATTTTTCATGTGAGCGTCCCTCTCAGCCCATGGGCCAAAGTGGGCGGCAACCTGTCCATCACCCTTGACCCGAGTAATTCATCTGAACTGGACTATGAGGACAATGTGACAATAACAGGCGGCGCTGACATCGGCATCGCCGCGGTCTTCAAACTGTTTGGGAAAAAAGAGGTGTGGGAGAAAGACTTCACTTTGTTTGAGACTCAGCTGATGGAGCCTTTTGCTCTCACGCCCCGCTTCGAAGATCTGCTCGTCACGCCCGATGACGACCCGATACCAGCGACGACACCTGCCATCGGCTTTGGAGCCTATATGACCAAGCCCAACATCCAGGTGCTGCCAGACCAGGATTACGGTTTTGCCTACGGCCCCAAGGATGCCCCCAACCGCACAGCCACCTGGACCTTTGTCAGTCTCAAGGAGCAATATGACCCGGAATTTGACGGGGACTGGTACAAGCACCAGTACATCCAGACCGCCATTGACCCTGCGACCGTCGAACCCGGTGTCCCTTATAGGGTGTCGCCTTATTTGCAGTTGTTCGGATACAAGATTTTCAAGAAGGGCGAGAACTTTACGCTTGATGATGCCACGCCGTGTGTGACAGTGTCTGTGGCCGAGGTTGACTTTGGTGACGTGCTCGTCGGTTATTCCCCCACCCAGATACTGGAGATTGATAACAGCTCATCCGTCCCCCAGACGGTAACAGTCGAGGTGACACCGCCGTTCTCGATTGCCCATAACGAGAGCAGCATGTTGAGCCTGACGGTTGAGGTGGCGCCTAACTCATGCTACCCTGTAACGATTATGTTTCCGGCCTTGAGCGAGGGTGACTACCTGGGCACAGCCACCTTCACGAGCAATGCCATCGAGGGCGGCTCGATAACCGTCCCCCTGCATGGGCATGCCGTGAGCGGCCAACCCAGCTCTCTTGCTGTTTCAACCACTGTGATTGACTTCGGTGTCGTTAAGTTGGGAACAGACAAACAAAAGACATTGACTGTGACCAACACGAGCGATACCAGTGTGACCTTTAAGGTGGATGCCAGCACCATGTACACTGGCCGCTTTGAGGTATCGGATAACTTAGAGGATGTTACGCTCGCATCAGGAGATTCCAAGATATATACTGTAACAAGCCACGGGCAAGAATCAGGGTATGATTTTTACACCGAAGTATATGTCATACATCAATCAGGCGATACGGCCGCTACGGTGAAATTATTATCGATAGGTGATGACGACAAGCCACTTATTGGTCAAACATCTTTGATCCTCAGTGTAGGGGAAAGTGCCACGGTGCACGCTAAGACATCTCATCTCACTTCAGAAGCTGATGTTGAGGGCATTGTTGACTATTTTGGACATTCTGACGCTACTGGTGGCGGACGTATAGATGGTCATCATAGCATAAGTACTCAATCTTCTTTAGATATCACCTTCAGAGGCTTGAAAGCTGGTGTGACAACGATTACATTTAGGCATGAATTAACCGGCGAAACAGCTACTCTGAAAATTACTGTGTTTGGCGCTGACGACAATCACGAGTGGGTTGACCTGGGTTTGCCCAGCGGCACGCTGTGGGCAACCTGCAACGTGGGTGCCAGCGCCCCCGAGGAATACGGCGATTACTTCGCCTGGGGCGAGACCGAGCCCAAGGACTATTATGATAAATATAATTATAAATGGTGGTATTATCCAGGCCCTTTTTTCACAAAATACTATACCGGTAATTGCTTTGACGGCATTGTCGATAACAAGACGGAATTGGATCCCGAGGACGACGCTGCCTACGTGAACTGGGGACCCTTGTGGCGCATGCCGTCCAGAAAGCAGGTGAAAGAATTGTTATACAGATGCTCCTGGGAGTGGACCACGAGAAATGGTGTGAATGGTGAACTCGTTACAGGCCCTAACGGTAAAACGTTGTTCTTGCCAGCTGCGGGTTATCGAGAAAATGATGAAGTCAATAAGGTAGGTGAGTGGGGCATGTATTGGTCACATACACTCGGAACGAACGATGCGTCTGCATACTGGTTGCGATTTAAATCAGACATAGAGTATTGTGATATCATGGTTCGTTACGGTGGCTTCTCCGTGCGAGCTGTGCGTGTCTCGCGGCAGAATGAGTCGCTCAGGTTGCCGAAGCGAGAAGAGTTGCCCATAGACAAGACGGTCTTGCTGGACATCCTTAACGGCAGGGGCAGTATCGAGAGCTACACCGAGGCCGTTGATCGGCTACTTCGGGAGTAGCAGGACGGATCACGGTGAGGCAACGATTGTGAGCAATGGAACGCCTACTGCGTGCGAGCCGGAGGCTCGCACTACATGGACGGGGATGTGGTGGATGTAAGGTGATGATTGTTATCCCGCTCGATTTGTTGAGACGCGAAATGTTGGATAAATTTGGCGGCACCTCAACCATCGATGCAAGCATCATGGTGTTCGGTTTGCTCAAATTTTGTGTCTCTACATGGTTGTGGCATTACAAAACTATACCGGGTGACGGGTGACGGGGGCGGTTACAGATTGCAAGCTAAGTGGCGGGGTTGTCTGGAAAATCGTCAGATTTTGTCCTGAAAGTGTCAAAAATTCTAAATAGGGCTCAATTTATTGAAAAATTGATAGAAATTTATAGTGCCTACATGACGAAATTGCAGTACTTTTGTGGCCGAAAAAGAGATTGTTTATCGTTTATATACAAACCATATAATACTTCAATAAAAATGACTGACAATAAGAGTTATCTGGAGCAGATGAGGCTTACCTACAGGCCTAAGTTACCCGTTACGCTGAGGTGCCCGGTTCGTGCGGTCGAGGGAGAGCCCACCCAGTCGGTGGCCGATCAAGAGGCCATTAAGGAGCTGTTCCCCTGCACCTATGGTCTGCCTCAATTGACCTTTGAGCGCGATGATTCGGCGATGCCGCCCGAGAATCCGTTCAACGTGGGCGTGATCCTGAGTGGTGGTCAGGCTCCTGGCGGCCACAATGTGATCTGTGGCCTCTATGATGGCATCAAGGCGCTGAACAAGTATTGCCGCCTGTATGGCTTCCTGGGTGGTCCTGCCGGACTGGTAAAGCACCGCTACATTGAGCTCACAGGTGACCTGATTGAGCAATACCGCAACACTGGCGGCTTTGACCTGATCGGTTCTGGCCGTACCAAGCTTGAGAAACCCGAACAGTTTGAGGCTGGTCTGGATATTCTGCGCGAGCTCAAAATCTCGGCTGTAGTGATTATCGGTGGTGATGACAGCAACACCAATGCAGCCATCCTGGCCGAGTACTACAAGGCCCATGATGCCGGCGTGCAGGTGATCGGTGTGCCCAAGACCATCGATGGTGACCTGAAGAATGAACACATCGAGATTTCCTTCGGCTTTGACACTGCAACCAAGGTGTACAGCGAGCTGATCGGCAACGTGGCCCGCGACTGTAACTCAGCCAAGAAATACTGGCACTTCATGAAGCTGATGGGACGCTCGGCGTCGCACATCGCTCTGGAGTGCGCTCTGCAGACGCGCCCCAACTACTGCATCATCAGCGAGGAGGTTGAGGCCCGCAACATGACGCTTCACGATATTGCCGAGGAGATTGCCACCATCGTGGTTAAGCGCCACAATATGGGCATGGATTACGGTACGGTTCTCGTGCCCGAGGGCATCGTGGAATTTGTGCCGACGATGAAGAAACTCATCGCCGAGCTCAACGAGATGATGACCAATTATCCCGAGATTTCTACCCTGCGCGATATGGACCAGAACAACTTCGTGCGCGATCACCTGAGCGAGGAGAACCGCGTGGTCTATGAGTCGCTGCCCGACGACGTGGCACGCCAGCTCACGCTGGACCGTGACGAGCACGGCAACGTGATGGTATCGCAGATCGAGAGTGAGCGTCTGCTCAGCCGCATGGTGGGCCATGTGCTTGACATGCGCGCCAAGAACGGTCAGATTGAGCCCATCAAGTTCAAGACTCAGCACCACTTCTTCGGCTATGAGGGACGTTGCTCGTTCCCGTCGAACTTTGACGCTGACTACTGCTACTCGCTGGGTTACAACGCATCCCACCTCATCTATGTGGGTGCCACGGGCTACATGTCGGCCATCACCCACCTGGGTCGCAAGGCTCAAGACTGGGTGGCCTGCGGTGTGCCCATCACGATGATGATGAACATGGAACGCCGTTCGGGTAAGGACAAGCCCGTGATCAAGAAGGCGCTTGTGGACCTGGAGGGTGCTCCGTTCAAGCACTTCGTCGAGAACCGCGAGCAGTGGGCGCTGGAGACGTGCTACATCTATCCCGGCCCCATCCAGTTCTTCGGTCCCGAGGAGTTGGTCGACAAGACGTCCTACACGCTGTTCTTTGAGCAGTTTGGCAAGGAGTAACTTGCTTGATAGGCTCCGCTACTCTCTACATGGCTTATCGTCGGGCGTACCCCGCTAGACTTTAAGTATATAGTTTAACTTCTAAACAGCTTGCTCCCCGTCCCTGGTGTTCAGGAGGCGGGGATTTCTTTTCGGGTTGAGGACAAAAATGGCTATCGCGATGCTCTAGTGCAGTGGGGTCACCGGGGCATCGCGTGTGGGTGATGAGGTCTTGGGGGTTGTTTTGTGCTATTTGTCTTGTGAACTGATTTGCTGCGAGAATTGCTTTGAAAAGAGGACAAAGAAGTCCTTGTTAAGGGCAATGCTGATTTTCATTAGCAAGTCGGTGCTGATGCTATCGCGCACAAAGATGTTGTAGATGTTGGTGCGGTTACAACCCAGTTGTTGGGACAGCCACAACACCGTGCGGCCTTGTCTCAACAGTTCCTCATGGATGATCTCTCCTATATGAATACAAGTTTTTCCCATCAATTATATTTTCTTTTAATGGAAGTCGAGCACAAAATTAACACATTATTGGGAATACTGGGCAAGTTTTTTGAAATAAAATTGCAATATATTGTTTATTATTTGTGATAAACCGACATTTTGACCAAAAATAGGCTGATTTCTACTAGTCGGAAATCGTCATTGGCGGCCGCTGGCGCAATAATGGGGGTGGGTATTACGTTTTAAAAAGGATAATTCAGGTCTTTAAAGTAGCTGCGCCACTTTGAACACTTGAGGATAATGGTTAATGGTTGATGAATGGCCCGCCGGCAGCGTTGAGGTGTCTTTTCCCCCCTGGTCGGTAGCGTTGATTCATGGGCCTTTAACCTTGAAGCATTAACCAGTGTGAAAGTTGACAGCTTTCGGAACCATATAATTGAATAATAATAACAATAATAAGAGCTATACTTATGTTCTCAGGAATCGTAGAAGAGGCGGCGCGTGTGGTCGCGCTGCGCAAGGACGGTGGCAACCTGCACATCACCCTCAGGTGCAGTTTCACCGATGAGTTGAAGATTGACCAGAGCGTGTCGCACAATGGCGTGTGCCTCACGGTCGTTGAACTGCCGGGCGACGGCACCTACACCGTCACCGCCATACAGGAAACGCTGGACCGCAGCAACCTGGGGCTGCTGCAGGTGGGCGACGAGGTGAACGTGGAGCGCTCGATGCTGATTCAGGGCAGACTCGACGGACATATCGTGCAGGGCCATGTGGACCAGACCGCCGTGTGCACCGATGTCATGGAGGTGGACGGCAGCCACTACTTTACCTTCAAGTATGAGGTGGCGCCCGAGATGGCACGCAAGGGCTATGTCACGGTGGAGAAGGGTAGTGTGACCGTCAACGGCGTGTCGCTCACCGTGTGCAACAGCGAGCGCGACAGCTTCCAGGTGGCCATCATCCCTTACACCCGCGAGATCACCAACTTCCACTGCATCGAGGTGGGCACTGTCGTTAACCTCGAGTTTGACATCATCGGCAAGTACTTGGCTCGCCTGGCGGAATTTGCCCTCTAGGCGAGGATGCAGCGACGGCTGTTGGCGCGTTTTATTGAACTGAGCGATGAAGAAGATAGGCATCATTAGTGACACGCACGCCTGGTGGGACGACCGCTATGCCGAGCACTTTGCCGACTGCGACGAGGTGTGGCATGCCGGCGACATCGGCAGCGACGAGTTGGCCGACCGTCTGGAGGCCATCGCGCCGGTGTTCCGCGCCGTGTGCGGCAACGTGGACGGGGCGAGCCTGAGGCGCCGCTACAAGGAAATGGAAATCTTTGAGGTCGAGGGCGTCAAGGTGGTGATGACACACATCGGCGGCTATCCCGGCAAGTATGCCCCGGGCATCCGCCAACGGCTGGAGCTCTCACGCCCCAAGCTGTTTGTGTGCGGCCACAGCCACATCCTCAAGGTCATGCCCGACCGCTCGCTGGGATGCCTCGTCGTCAATCCCGGGGCTGCGGGCGTCCAGGGCTGGCAGGTGGTGCGCACCCTGGTGACGTTGACTCTGGACAATGGCAATATCACCCACGCCCAGGTCATCGAGTTGGCAAAATAGATAAATGAAAAAAGTCTGATATGAAAAAGGCAATATATATCATGATGATGCTCATGGCATTGGGACTGATGACCTCGTGCCACAGCAACGAGAAGAACTACCGCGCGGCCTACGAGAAGGCCGTCGAGCGGCGCAAGACCGGTATCGGAGCCGAGGACTTTGCACGCATTGAGGCCGAGCGACAGCGTTACACCCATGTCATCAACGGTGACAGCGTCAGGATGCTCTATGTCAACGCCAACGTCGCCATCGACTCGACCGATGCCGTGCATGACTATAACGTGGTGGTCGCCTCGTTCACCCAGCGCATCAACGCCAAGAGCTACCGCGACCGCCTGCGCGAGGAGTGCGGCCTGGCGGGCAGCTACGTCCTGTTCGGTGGCAGTGACAAGAAGTACTTTGTCGTTGCCGAGGGCTTTGACAACAGCGGCGATGCGGCAGCCTTCATCCGCGACATTGACAAGAAAGTCTGCCTCAAGATGCTCGAGCCGCTGCCCTGGATCCTCAAGAAACTGTAGTTTTAGGTTTTAGGCTTTAGGCGTTAGGTTTTAGGCGTTAGGTATTAGGTATTAGGTACTAGGTATTAGGCTTAGGCGTTAGCTTTTAGCGGGCATCCGCGCGCTTGTTTTGTCTGCGAATTAAGCGAATTGATCAAATTAGCTGTCGCGCTACACTTATGGCCGGCGGATTATTGGGATGGTAAGCCGTACAATAGCGGATGCCATATAAAATATTGTCTTTTTAGTCTTTCTTGTCTTCAAACCCTGAATGAGGGAGTGAATAAACAGCAAGGGGCGCCTCGATTGACGGGGCGTCCCTTGTGGTGATTAGCAGGGTAGGGGTGTGATTACCTCACGCGGCCCTGGTAGCTGCCGTCGCGGGTGTCAACCTCGATGATCTCGTCGGTGTCGATGAACAGGGGCACGCGAACGGTGGCGCCGGTCTCGACGGTTGCGGGCTTCAGGGTGTTGGTGGCGGTGTCGCCTTTCACGCCGGGCTCGGTATAGGTGATCTTCAACTGAGTCTTGATGGGCATCTCGGCGAACAGCACGGTCTCGGTCGAGGCGTCGCTGACAACCTCAACGATGTCGCCCTCCTTCATGAAGTCGGCACCGGTAATCAGGTCCTTGCTGATGGGAATCTGCTCAAACGTCTCGTTGTTCATGAACATGGCGTCCTGGCCGTCCATGTACAGGTACTGATAGGGGCGACGCTCCACGCGCACGTCCTCGAGCTTCTCACCAATGTTGAAGCGGCGCTCCAGTACGCGGCCGTCAACCACGTTTTTCAGCTTGGTGCGCATGAAGGTGTTACCCTTACCGGGCTTTACATGGAGGAATTCGATGCAGAAATACAGATCGCCATCCATGCGGATGCACGTTCCGTTCTTGATGTCTTGAGCATTAATCATAATTGTAGTTCTTGTACTATTGTTTTTTGTAAAAATTGTTTGTTGTCAGTCATTTGTGGGTGCAAAAGTAGTGATTTTGAGAAAAAAAACAAAAACTTTTCCGCAAAAATGCATTTGGATTTGTGTAATTTGAAAAAAAGCACTAATTTTGCACCGCATTTTGCGAAAAATTTTCGGAACAACTAAAAACAGAGATAGAAATGAAACGTACATTCCAACCCTCGAACCGTAAGAAAGCCAACAAGCATGGCTTCCGTCATCGCATGCGCACCGCCGACGGCCGCAAGGTGCTTGCCCGTCGCCGCGCTAAGGGTCGTTACAGCCTGACTGTCAGCGATACCGTTTACAAGTAATCCCCTGTGAAGGGTTGCCGCGAGAAGCGGCACTACAAACGCATCAAGCCGTTATGGTCTCCCGGGACCGTAACGGCATTTGTTGCATTCAATACACCTCATTATAGCAAGGTTTCCTATGCCGTGACTCCAGTCACGGCCCCAACAATGATTGAATCTATATCAAAGCTAATCCTGGCTTGCCGCTGCAGCAACACGCTTGACCACGCGGCAAGGATTGCCCACGGCTACCACATTCGAGGGGATATCTCGGGTCACCACCGAGCCGGCACCGATGGTCACGTTGTCGCCGATGGTCACTCCAGCCAAAATCGTCACCGAGCCGCCTATCCACACATTGTCGCCAATGGTCACCGGTAACGCCCATTCGCGCCGCGTGTTGCGCTCAACAGGGTCGGTGCTGTGGCAGGCTGTATAGATGCCCACATTGGGGCCGATGAAGCAATCGTCACCGATGGTCACCAGCGCCTCGTCAAGCACCGTGAAATTGAAGTTCGCAAAAAAGCGCTTGCCCACACTGATGTGCTTCCCATAGTCGCAGTAGAACGGCTGGTTGATGAGGATGTTGTCATCGCCCACGTGCCCCAACAGCGACTTGAGCATCGCCGTGCGCTCCGCCCGTTCTGACGGCAGCAGCTCATTGTAACGGTGGATGACATCCTTGCACTCATTCAGTTCCTTCAGCAATTGCGTATCCACAGCGCTGTAAGGCATTCCAGCCAGCATCTTCTCTTTCTCGGTCATAATCTGTAGGTCTCGTTTTAATTCCCGCAAAATTACACATAAAAATCAAGCCACGCAACCCTGCAATTCAGGCGCAAACGATCGCGCGTTCCAGGTGAGCGAGCAAAAAAAAATCAGCACGACTCTCACGAGGGATGCTGACAATCATGTTTAACCCTAAAAAACCTCCAAAAATTATGAGTTCGAACCTATATCTGCAATTACCGTGCCAACTTTGATGGCGATGTAACCGCCTTTATTACAATCGGTTAGGATGCAGATTTAAACAAAAGTGGCTCAAGAATGACGTAATAAGAAGTGTTCAAATACTACCGAAAACAGTAAATTTTTACCCTATTTTGGGGTGTTTATGTACACTTTTTATGCACACTTTTTATGCACACTTTTGAGAATTATGAGCATGATTATCAATGACAAACGACAGAAGTATTATGGTGAAATTAAGGCAAGATTTTACCTGCGTAGACCAACAGCCTCTGGACCTCGAAAAATCTACTTAATTGTCTATATTGACGGCAAGCAGTATCGGTACTCAACCGGGGTTAGAGTGTATCCAAAACAGTGGAATTCCAAGAAGGAACTTGCAGTGGTATCAAACACCTTGAGCAAGCAGGACAATCAGAATAACATGATTGCCAATGAAAGATTGGCTAAGATCAGACGTTATTTTGCTGAATTTATTGAGTATCTATGTGAAAATGATGTCACGGATATTGTAGCAACGCTCAAACAATTCATTTATCAAGATGTGGCTAAAAAGAACTTCGACCCGTACGCTGCTATTATGGACGCACTGCATCATTACCATAATTACGTCAAGCCATCAATTAAAGACAGTACAAAACGGCAGAGTGAATCACTCCTAAGTGAATTTGCTCGCTTTGTTGACTCTCTACCTGAAAAAGACAAGACGATGCAGATCTTCAGTCAGAGCGGATTGAACATGTACAAGGAATACCTGATTGAAAAAATGAACAAAAGCAAAGTTGGTGCCACCAAGAGAAATTTTGGCGTCGGTCAGCTGAACCGTTGTGGAGCCATCATCGCCTTGCTAATTAACAAAGTGTTTGTCCCGAAAGAAGAGGTCTCAAGCCCCGTTGTTTGGATTAAAGTGGAGGATCCCCGTAGAGAAGACCAGGTAGGACACATTCCTTTGTTAGATGATGAAGTCACTGCCATTGAAAATTGCTCTGGCCTAAGTCCAGTTGAAGAAGAATACCGCAACGTATTCTTACTTCATCTAGAGTGTGGTCAGCGTGTTTCCGACTTGGCCAAACTGCTCACCGGAAACTACACGGTCAAGCAGGGGAAAAAATACAACTATATAGTTCTATCGACAATGAAAGAAAATATCAAGGCGATTATACCCTTAACGCCCAGGATGACAATGTTGATAGAAAGAATCAAGAGCCAAAAGCTTGTTGACCCGGTAGAGTTTGAAGAAAAGACAAGAGGTAAAGGCAACAATACATATAATGAGGCGATTCGTCGGATAGCCAAGAAAGCAGGATTAGATAGGGAGATTGTCAAGATTGATTCAACTCAAAAAGAAGTAAGGAAACCGTTATATAAGACGGTATCCAGCCATGATGCTCGATGCACGTTCATAACTAACATGATCAGGAAGGGCGTTAGTCCTGAAAGACTGTGCCGGATGACAGGTCACGCCAATGATGAAATGATAAAAAGAGTCTATGCTCAGCTCACAGTTGATGATGAAATCAACCGAATCGAATCCGACCTGTATAGCGACGTCGAAGACGATGAAGTATAGATTATCTCACCCTCACAAGCAAGTGATTCAGGCACTGTCAGCAAACAATTAATTAAGCAAACATGTAACTGTTTAGGTTTTATTGATTATATTTGCGGTAACAATAATCAACAACATCATTGAACCTTCAATCGAAAAACCGATCGAGATATGGCCAAGACAAAGAAAATAGACATCAAGCAGGTTATTGCTGACGCATTGGAGCATTATCATAAGATGAAGCCCTCAATAAAAGAAAGTACAAAACGGCAGAATGAATCTCTTTTGAGTGAGTTTTATCGTTTTGTTGATACTTTACCGGCAAGAGATAAGACGATGAAAATCTTTAGTCAAAAAGGACTGAATCGGTACAAGGAATATCTGATTGATAAGATGAACGTCACAAAAACGGATGGCAAAAAGAGAAACTTTGGCGTGGGCCAGCTGAACCGTTGTGGTTCCATGATAGCCCGTCTGATTAACAGTGTGCTATGCTCCGAAGAAGTCGTTCCTAATCGTGTGGTTTGGATTAAAGTAGATGATCCTCGCAGAAAGGGCCAAAAGGGGCATTTCCCTCTATTAGATGATGAAGTCACTGCCATTGAGATTTGTTCAGGGCTAACCCCTGTTGAAGAAGAGTATCGCGACATATTCTTACTTCAAATTGAGTGTGGACAAAGGGTTTCAGACTTGGCCAGTATACTTACTGGAGAATATGAGGTTGGACAAGTAGATGGATACGAATGTATTATCTTATCAACGAAGAAGGAAGATATTCAAGCTGCCGTTGTTTTATCCCCTAAGGTGAGGATGTTGCTCGAAAGGATTAAAACTCATAAGCTTGTTGACCCAAAGGAATTTAAAGAGAAGACAGATGGTAAGGGCAATAATACATACAATGAAGCCATCAGAAGAATCGCGAAGAAAGCGGGACTGGATAGGATTATTGTAAAAATTGATACAAACAAAATAGTAGAGAAGAAACCATTATATGAAGTAATAACAAATCATGATGCTCGACACACATTCATTACGAATAAGATTAGGGCAGGTATGACGCCTGAAGAGGTGATTGTTTTTACTGGTCATGCTAATGCTGAGATGATCAGAAGAGTCTATGCACAGCCTACGATGGAGGACAAAATCAGAAACGTTAAGCGCTTCTTGTCTAGTGACAAAAAAGAAAAAAGGATGCAAGATGATAGCTCTGTTTCAGGTGCATCTCCGACTGTTGCTAAAGAAGTTCAGGTTGATGAAGTAAAATCAGCGGAGATGCCTAAAAGAATTCCTGATAATGATTCAAATCAATTCAATGATTTTAAGAATTACCTAGACGGATTGAAAGAGATAGTTGACATCGGTTTGGCTGAGGCAGATAAAGCCGATGCACTTGAAGAATGCATTGACGGTCATTTTGAATCAATTTCACTTGAAGATGTAGATAAAGATGAAACATTAAGGGTAACGGATGATCCTGTGATGATGCAAGAATGGCTATCAGACCCCAATACTCCATATGCTTTCTTTAGTATGCTTACAAAAGCGGCAAAGAAAGTATTCAAGGAATCAAACAAAATAGATGAAGAAGGACGTACATTATTAAGAGATATATCTGAAGAATTGGAAGATGTGCCAGCGGTAAGATTTGTTAAGAACTCAAGTCTAATATGGAAAATCGATATCTTCTCTCGACTGTTTAAGAACGTCATCCTTCATGGGATTAATAATCGTCCGATTGTAGATAATGCACTTATCAACAAACTAATTAAACGAAAACTTAATTATTCCCCAAAATGGACCATAGTACACCACGAATTACAGAAAATACCAGACAAGAAGCTTGAAGCACTTGTCGAAAATTCAGAATGCCCACGTGATATTAAGACAAAGTTATATAATTCAATTGTCTCAGATGATTTTGATAGTTTTTCCAATACAATCGATTCTTGTGAGCATGAAGCCAAGATACTGATAATATACGCTTACGAATTAGATTTTTATAACAATAAATTTCTCGATATAATTGATAAGATAAGTTCAACTTATCCAAATGGCATTCTTGCTTGCTCAAACGAAGATCTGGATCTAATCCATGATTCATTTATTTTGCAGTCACCTTTTCGTTCAAACGCTTCCAGAACTGTTGGGGAAGATTATTTAGTTTATCAAAAAGAGCAATTAGTATCTATTTGGTTTATGATGGTTGATGCTTTTGAAATGATACGGCGAGGAGCCTATTCTTCAGAAAAAAGGATATTCGATAGGGTCATAAAACGTATGGGACAGTATACTGAGTTTAAGGAGGTTTATGAAGAGTACAACCACAACGAAAAGTCGGAAGCATCACACACTGGAGAAAAGGTAGTGGAAATTGACATAAAGAATGTGGACAATATAAAGAATAATAAAGGAGAAGGCACAAGAAGGAACCGAAGAAAAGATGATATAGTACCAAACTATATCACAATTAATAGTGATAATCTTGATGTTGATGAACTTATTAGATTACTGACAGAGAAAGATATATTAAACAATAATCAACAGTTCATAACGGTGCTAGAGTCAACAAATAATGTTGACGTAGCTACATGTCTGAGACATTTTCTTGTTACTCCATCAACCACACCCTTGTCATTCAGATTTCAATGGAATGGTTACACCATGTTGAGCTTAAAGTTCCTGATACGACTACTAACGAATACAAATAAAAAAGCCTCAAGATCAGATGTAATAGATAAATCAAAGTATGATGGCATCTCGAAGGAACACTTTTCAAAGAGGACGAGATCAAATCTATGGAGAAGTGTTTGTTCTGTTTTTGGTGGCAGTCCTGATTATATGATGTCTGTAGGACTCGGAGAAGAAGGTACGGAGGTCAGAGAAAAGAATATTGAACAAATTGAAACAATCGCTGATATCTACTTCGCCTGCAAGAAATAGCGATACATATCCAAGCAGCTCCCACAGGAAAAACACCGGCGCTTTTCATGCCTCCATATTATCCACATGAGGTCTTTGGATATGTTCAGGCAATCCTCTAGCGCCGAGCATTCTATCCTGGACTTCACACATTGATTCGACCAGGGAGATTAGCTGTTCTTTGGTGGGAGGAGTGGTCATAAAAACGGTGTTATGATTTGGTTATTATAGGCATCGTAACAACCATGTCTGCTATTGTTTCAGCCTTTAGAGCAATTTTCATAGCGTTATATCAGGAGATTCGAAAAGACTAAGCTGCTTATACTTCATAATATCTTCCAGCTTAATAAAAGAAACAGACTTAGGAGGCAGTATCCTTTTTATGAACTTTTCCGCTTTTTTCTTATCTTCGTCAGAATAATAAGACAACTCTAGATGCACATTTTGAATATCAACTTTTTTAGTAATCTCAAACAAATATGGCAAATCTATTTCAGCAAAAGAAAAGCCATAGATATGTATTTGCTTTACTTCATCCAACGATTGAAAAAAGCATTGATTTTCAGCAATTATCTGTGATACATTCTTCCTCATCACTGCTATAGCTGATGCTGCGGCATCTTTAGCTTGACTTGTAGGGTAATCGTCCGAGTATTGAGAGGTAACTTCGTCATACCATTTTTCGTATTCCCCAATAGGTAAGTTTTCTGGAGGTTCAGGCATATCATCTGTTAGGTCATTTCTATAAGAATCATAATCTCGACCATGGCCCACAATAATCGACTCTTGATTCAGAGCACTACCATGAATATGTAGAATTCTGTCAGTCGGTATTCCGTAAAGTTTCTCTAACGTTAGGGTATAATTGAAAGTCATAAAGATAGACTCCTTTGTTTCTATTTTAAGGGAATATAATCCATCTCCTTCAGGCAATTCGCTTGCCCATTTTTGAAAATTATTTTTTAGCGAGGTTATTAGGCTTCCGAGGTCTCTTTCAACCTCATACTCTGCCACATATAAATCTCTGTCACGATAATCATCACTTCCATAGTCGGGTTGATTTTCGAAAGCGACATTTTCAGTATATTGTTTTACTCCAAATGGATTCCCGAGATTAGTTTCAAACTCATTCCACCAAGTTGGTTCATTATCACCAATTATCTCATTTACCGTATAATATATATCCTCGTCATTCTCTAACAACCACTTTTGGAAATCTTTATATCTACTTGGAATACAATGATGAATATCAAATCCATTTCCTATGATGTAAAGGTGTTTCATAAAGCAAATAATCATTATAAGTCTATTATCGATGTTTGTTATTAAATGCACATCAATACTAATAAAAGGATAAAACGTTCATAGCTATGATGCAAATGCTAGATATAACCATGCAAAGATACAGATAATAATGCGAATTTCAAAAAATGCCACCTTTAGACGGTTGTGGGAGGAATGAAATAGCACTAATTTTGCAGCTGAAACCCAACTTAGATGGAATCAAGGGATTCTGCTCGAAAATTCGTCTGTCGAACGTGTGCACATTTTCTCGGCAGTCCTTACGAAATAGCTAATCCCTCCATCTATTTAATTGACAAGGGCTGTATGCTGCACGAATCTGGCTATAATGTCCATTGTAAATCCTTCTTGGTCTATGGTGAGCGCCCCTGTACGATCTCTCATGCAGCCTTGTCAACGGTTTCTTATAAAGGCTCAAGATTATGGATATCGCAAAATCAATAACTACACTAAGGACCGGCAGACTCTATACACGGAAGGCGCTAGCAGATAAAGCCGGGATTAACCTTCGGCACCTTATCGCTGTTGAGGATGGTCGAGAAGAAGCCACTCAACAAGATATAGAAGCCATCAGTCGAGTATTCCATGTAAAACCGGAAGACTGGCTAAGGTGAGATGGAAGGCTATGTAATTACGACTCACTTGATAGATAACCCCAAGATTACTTTCTACTACAGGGGAACAGCTAATGAGGAAGGTGTATCTTTCGCCATGAATACTATAGTGGGATTCGATATTTCAGATGCAATGGTCTTTCACGATAAAGAGGATGCTATTCAACTTTGTGAGAAGCTGAATAGGGATAAGGAAGGGTTACTAAAGAATGGTTTTGAGACATTCATAATGCAGAAAACGAGAGCGAGCCATTACTGACCCACTCTCAGCGATTCAAATGAAAGGCACTTTCTTTGTGGTTTTATTTCTTGGTCATCTTGAAGACCGTTGAAAGGTTGCTCTCGTCTAGCGTCCCTTTCATTTTAACCGTCAAGATATTCCCCTTTTTACCCTGGAGCTCATAAATGTACATCGGCTCTTGGGTTTCGGCGTAATAGGTCTTGACCTGGCCGCCCTCTATCTTATAGGAGTCTTCCATGGAGAATCCAGTTGTGCAAGAGCCGTTGGAATTGAACTTGAGCGCAGTGCCTTGGGTAATCCACCACCATTCAGGGGTACCTTGCACTTCGGTGATTTCCCATGCACCAACAATGGTTTCTTTGTCAAACTGCAGGTTTGGTTCGTCATAGTTGCCGCAGGACACTAAGGATATAGTGACAACCATCATTGAAAAGAATAAGTAATATTTCTTCATGATTAAATGTATTTTGATAATGAAACATGTTAGTTACTCTCTGTAAAAAAAGTGTGGGCTGGCAGGATTCGAACCCGCAATATCAGTTCCTTACTAACGGCTACTGCCTGCTCCTATGCGACCATCAGCCCACATCAACTTGTTTTACGCTGCAAAATAAACAACAGGTTGTCCCAAATCGTGGGACAGCATTGTTTTTTTACGGATTATATAAGTCTTCAAGTTTATTTCTTAGGCTGATAACACCTTTCTCTTTTGCAATCTGTGAAATGTTTTGTTTATCGAGCGAGAACCAAGTAACTTCTTGTACTGAACCTGCAGCATAAGGAGCGACTTTGGGTAGTAGCATTTCTTTCTTAACTTGAGGGCTTGCGAAGAAACACCTTCGAAAAACAGCCCAACTCATTTCAGCAACGAAAATGTCTGGTTTTGCTTCGTTCTCGTATATATGTCCTATTCCCGTTTTCATTGATTTGAGGACAAGATTCTGATGACGCAGTCTTCGTCAACGACCTGAAGTTTGTTTTGGTTGTCCAATGTGATCCACACAAGTTCCTTCACTGACCCTTCTACACTGGGCGCTACTTTGGGTACTATCATTTCTTGCCTTTCCCGTTGGCTGGCGTTTAGAAACTTGCGCCATATGCCCCAACTCAAGTCAACAATGAATAAACCAGGTTTTACTGCCTTGTAGTAAATAAGACTGATCGCTACTCTTACTTTGGTTTCATTCATAGTCTGTTTCTTTTCTGTAATAGGGTTTAAGCAAAGCGTACATTTTCTCATTGGCAGCTAATGACGCCAACCAACAAATATTATCTTCAATGTTGTCTATTGGCTCTTCCATGTCATTATTATAGAAGGCGGCATTGAAATAATCAGGTAGATTAGCAATCTCATTTTCAATATCGCAGATGGCGGTTCCTGGGTCAATACATTCCTCACCACTCCCAAGATCAATAAAATCAGGCAATACTTCGACATCGGGTCTGGCGCCTTTTTCAAGAAGTTGCCTCGCTTTATCAAAATTGAAAGACAGGGCAGCAATATATAATTCCATATCCAGCTCATTCGTATCAAACCTTTTTAGGGTTTCTAAATTTTTTTCAGCAAAAACATCTTCTCTAATATACTGTTCTCCCATAGTATGAAGATCAAACTTGAGGCTATAGTCGTAAAAAGGGATCACCTCATCGAAATCGACTACAAACTTCTGGGAAAGCAGTTTTTTAATTATCTGGTTGTCGTGATAGGGCTTGTCGTATGGGTAATTATATCCTTTATGCTCTGACACCGCTATTTCAACAAACATTGCAATGTGGTGTAGTGGAATTCCCAAATATGTAAGATACAATGAGAGGTGGTCAGGAACAGGTTCAAGAATACCTTTCACTACATCTGGCTTATTGTTATAAATCGCGTTAGCCAGTTTTCGAACGTCCACAATCTCTAATACTTTCTTTATCATTGCTCTTTATTGATTAGTCGCCCTGTGAACCAGCAGCTTCCTTTGATCTCTTCACCAATAGTTGGTTCGTGCTTAAATAATTCCGCTTTAGCAAGGAGTGGTATGATAATCTCCTTGCTTGCTTTATCTGGAGCTGTGATGCTGATGGGAATACGAAGAATCTTAGTTTCCTTCAATTCCAAGTGATAGATGGTTCCTTTGACACTTGATGCAAAATCGTAATCATCTTCATACGCACCACCTTGTCTAAACGGCTGAATTTGCTCTGCAATAGGCATAACTTTGGCATCATAAGCAAAAGCGGCCATAGAAAAATCATAGCGCTTACCCATCTGGTACATGTCTTTATTCGCAATGTAGTCCAAGTCGAAGAAACAAAACTCTTGACCAGCAATTTCTACGGTTAGCAATGCTTCTAATCCGTTGTGGTGTTCATTGATGCTCTTGAGAAGAACATTCTTGACGTCACCTCCTTTCTTGAAACTCGGATATGCGGTTTCCACAATTACCTCACCCTCTTTTTCCACAAGCACCCTTTGGCCAGTAACCCAAAGATTGGAACCTCTTTCAGCCGTGGCTTCAAGTTTTTTCCCATTAATACTTATGCTACCAGAACCGGCCCAAAATAAAGAATAAATCAAATTATCAAGAATATCGTCCACAGTGCCATCACAGACGGTTCTCCAATGTGTGGCGTGCCCCGTAGGACTCTCATCGAAAATGCGGTTGTTTCTTTTTGATTTCATTTGTTTTTTCCAATCACGCTCTGCTCTTCCGGTCTCATTATCAAACCGCCTATCGCTATGCTTTGAGTAAATGTCTTTGAAGAAAAGAAAACTATCGAGAACAAGACCACCATTCTCTTCGCATTTGATTTCCTCAATGAGTTGCATCATTTCATCATTTGTCAGATCAGCTTCAGCAAAACTGGCATCTTGAAGTTTCTTGTCAATTTGCTTACGATACTTTGTTTTGAGTTCTTTCAATTCAAATTGATATTTATTGTTATAGAAGTCCTCAATGAGTGGTGATTTAACCAGGTCGATGAAGAATTGCGAATGTTCCTCATCAGTTTCCAGTTCACTGACTTTACTGTTGTATGCATCGTCAATCCAATCCTCAACAAATTCCTTATTATAGGCATTGGCGATAGCATAGCGAAGCAATGTATGGTAAAACATGGACACGAATTCTAGGTTGTCGCAATATGCGGTCAGAACCATCTTGTCTGTCCAGCTGTCATAGATGGTGAAGATACCGCAGTTGCGAGGATAAGGCTTGTAATCGCTGAAATCGCCAGGATGAAGGATTGGCTCGTAGCTCAGTGTGACACGGTTTGATTCTAGATCAAGCGTAATAGAAGCGTTGGTTTCGAACCAATCCGTAATCAGGAACTCCAGCCAACTGCGAAGCGGCATGAAAGGCTCATATACACATGATGTATCGAGCACAGTCACTTCTTTGCCGTTGACATTGAAGTAAAAGTCAATCCATCCAGCATCGGGAGCTGCGATGTTGATTGTCACTTTGTCAACGGCTTTGGGAAGCTCGTTGGCATATTTCATGAGCACTTCGGCTCGTGCTGTCAACCATTTGTTTTCCATTTATTATTCATTATTATATTAAAAATGCTCCGACTCACATAGGTCGCTTGCCAGCTCAACCGGGGTTCCTATCCCAGTCGGAGCAAAGTGTGCAGGATGGGTAGGACTCGAACCTCCTATATCAAGCCCAGGATTTAGTCTGGGCTTGCCCGCTACCAAACCTGCGACCATCATCCTGCACACGCAAACTTGTTTTACGGTGCAAAGAAAAAGCGAGGTTGTCTCAAATCATGGGACAGCCTCGCAAAATTATTATTTTCCGCAGGGTTTTCAGGAGTTTTTGACCTCATACATCTGCACTGCTTGCTTGTGCATGTGATAGACTTCGTCGGCAAGCCATTGCGGTTCGAGGATCTTAATCAGAAAGCTGCGACTCACGAAATGAGTGCTCAGGTCTATTGTCGGGCGCATGAACAGTTCAAAGTCGGTGTAACCCTCACCCTGCCCTATCTCACGTTGGCTCTTGTGGATGGGCAAGTCTCGGACATAGAACCTTTCATCGCCAAAGACCCTGATGACGATTCGCTGGGCTACGGTGTCATCGTTGACCAGCACGCCAAAGCATTCCTCGAAGTAAGCTTGAGCGTTGAAATTGGGATCCATCTGGAACTTGTCGTCGGTAAGCGACATATTCATGATGCGGTCAAACGAGAAGACACCGAAATAGTCCACTTCGGGTCTGTCGGCCGTCGCCTTTCGATGGAAGTGGCCCAAGATGTACCAGCGTTGTTTGAACAGCTTGATGCAATAAGGTTCAAAGGTCAAGTGACGCGGTTCCTCGTCACCATACTTCCTGTAATCTATAGCTAGCTTGACGCTCTTCTTCATCGCATCCATGACCATCTTCAGATAGTCACCCTCAACGGGTGCCGGTTGGAGCAGGATTCTGTCCTGTAAGGACATCGCTTCGCCGATGATGTTGTTCACCGTCAACGTGTTCAACATCCAGTTCTGGATGCTATCGTCATGCAGCACCTCATCGTTGCTGATGAAATACTTATAGCCGTTCTGACGGTTACAGTCGATGATGATGCCAAAGATGTCCTCTATGGCATCCTTGTGACGGTTGAAAGTGGAACGGGCGAGTTCCACTCCCTCGCTCATGTCCGTCTCAAGCCACTTCTCGTTGATCTCAGCTAACGAGATGCCATCATCGGCCTTGCGAATGGTATTAACAAGCCATATATACTCCTTGAATAGCGCAGGAACCCTCATAACGTTCAGATTTTATTATTACCTTCATTATGCAACAAATTCTGGTAACGATCAGGATGGAAGAAGTGCATGTACTCGTCGATGGTGATACCAGCTTCGGCGGTAGCCTCTTCGATGGATTTCTTTATGATTTGGAATGCGAATTTGGCTTGCCAATATTTGCCTTCCACTGGATCGTCAATCAAGATATCCCAAGCGGCTCCCTCGTCACCGTTGTATGGATGAATGATTTCTCTTGCTGCGCTATGCTTTGCCACCTGCTTGAGATGGTCTCCAGCGCGGCCACGTTGAAGATTGTGGTCAAGGTCGTTGCACTTCACATTGATGGCAATAGAATTGTGTGAGTCGGCGATGAGTCTCACATAATCCATGTATTCTGAGCCTTTCTTGTGAGTTAGCAAGCGCAGCGCGTCAACGACCTCGGGAGATATACCTGCAGCGAGCAGGTCCTCAAACGTGTAGTCTGTGTCTTCCACAACATCGTGAAGCAGACCAGCGACAATCTCGTTCTCATTGTTGCCTTTCATGGCGACAGTGAGCGGGTGCAATATCACCGGCTTGCCATCAAGGTCACGTTGTCCCTTGTGAGCTTTCAAAGCAATCTCAAGGGCAATCTCTATCTGTGATTGTTCTTTTGATTCAGGCATATTAAAACTACAGTTTTTCAGTTTACCCTTTTATAACTTGTATTTGAGGAGGTCTTCGCCGGTTGGGTAGATCGGCGAGCCGTAGATGTAATCGGGATGGTCAAGGCGAAAGCGGGTTATCAACGCATTGATGTCGAATTGGCCAATTGACACTTCATCATCAAAGCGGAAGATAAGGTAGTCTCCATGAGGACCGCCGTTGTTCATAGGATAATCCGCTTGACGCATGCGGGCCTCGTTCATCCTGGCCATATCGTGAATGCGGAAAACGTGGTACTTGTTTTCGGCTTCATGTCCTCCCTCATAGAGAATGGCGAACTTAGGTTTCATAGCCCTTATGCGGCTTTCTGACATGGCACCGTCCCTACTCTTGCCCAGGCGCACGTTATAGATCTGTGACCCCTTGTCGTTCTTGCCGGTAATCCAGTCCCAGTGTTCCCGGTCGTGGTACATACCGAGCACAAAGTGGTTGGCCAGGTATCGTTCCACATGATACTCGGGCAACCAGTCCTCGGGAACAGGCTCATAGGGATGTGCAGCTTGATAATCGACAACCTTTGTGTCGAGGTTCTCTTTTGGGTTTTCGCCGAGGGTTATAGGCTCAATGATGAAGAACTCGCTAAGCAGGCGGTATGCGTTGTCATCTGCCGTCGAGCCAGCTTTGGGCTTTTCGAGTGCAAGCGTGTATATGTCTCGGTCGGCGTAGGGACGAAACAGCTTACCCTGCAGTTCCTTAAAGTGCTCATTGATGAACTCCTCGCCAGCGAGTGGGTTGCCCACGCTCTTCAAAGCGTAGAAGTCGTAGTCGTCTTGCAGCCAGCCACGGATCTCGTCACGGAACTTGTCACGGACTTTAGTTTTCCACTTGACCTTTTGCGAAGCATTGTCACGAGCATATAGCGAGAGCACAAACAAAAAGTTGACATCATAGTGGAACAACAGCAGCGTGTCACGGTCGAACAGGCGGTTCTCGAAGTGCATCTTGCGGTGCTTGTTCTTGCTACGATCGGTTTTCTCGATGCCGTCGTTGCCATAGTCAAAAGACTCGTCCATCTTGGCCGAGATAAAGAAGTTGGGGATGATGTTATAGCCCTCAGTTACGTTGTCGCGCAGACGGACATCAGATTCGGGCTCCCTTCCGTCACTGAAGATGTCCAGGTTCCACTGGATGACGTTGCGGGCATAGGTGTATTGCTTGTAAACCGACTCCTTGCCCAGCTCGTGGCCCATCTTGTAATACTTGCTGTCACCTATGTAGTAGGTGTTGCTGTGATCGTTCTCTATGAGGCTCTTGGCGGTATAGAGGTGGTCAACAATCTTGCCGTCCTCCTGCTTCTTGTCCATGCCGTCGGGCAAGGGTGTGTCGCCAATGAGTTCGTCGATGATCGCTTCAAAGACGATGTAGAAATTCTTGACAAGCAGGTACTCCTTCTTGGCCGTGTTGATGAACACCTGCCGCGCCTCATCGAAGAACGAGAAACACAGGTTCCACAGCTCGAGGGCCTTGTCGCTAAAGTACTTGTACTTGATCTGCAGCAAGCGTGTCTTGCCATAGCCCTTGAGGTAGGTTTCGAAGCGCTTACCTGTGATGAGGTCGAACTGGACGTTGATGTCCTTTTCAAAGCCGTATTTGTCACCGATGTAGTTCAAGATGGAGAAGAAGATGACAAGCAGCTCCTCGTCGAAGTTGATTTTGCGCTTTTTGTTAACCGGTCGCAGGAATATCGGGCTATTGTCTTGGACGATAGCCGAAGTCGTAGCGATGGTGCGTGTCCAGTTGATACGGTTATAGCCCGAGTGCAGGTTCTTCAGAATGAAGAAGAAGAAATTCTGGTTGTCGCGGTTGAACTGCAACAGCTGCAGCAAGATATCCAGGTAGGTGTTGCTCAAGCGTCGACGGCCCTTGCCCACCTGGGCGATCTTTGTGTGATAGACGATGGACGTATCATTGTTGCGGTCGTTCTTATAGACCGTAATGGCACGATAAATCCACACCGCGAACTTATAGAGAAAGTCCTTATCCCTGCTATCCATGTCCTTGTTCTTGGCCGGATCAACGATGTCCTCGGGCAGGTACTTGCCGAAGACCCGTTCACCCTCTGGTGTGTCCTTGAGCAGCACCTTGGGCAAGATAAAGACGCAATCCTCAAGCTCGGTGTTGTAGAAGTAGCCCACATAGTGTACCGAGACACGACCCTCGACATTCTCGAGCGCGTCGATGCCGTGGAGCACTTTCTTCAACCGTGACACGTCATACTGATATTCCTCGATAAGGATTCTCATTCTGGCCTATTGCAGATAACCGTAATATTCAGGTCTAACAATTTGCTCAAGTCTTCAAGGATTCTTACACTTGTATATGGCTTTGCGCCTTTGATAATGTAATAGTCCCCAATTTGATGATATGAGAATTTGTCACTGCTTTCAATTTCAGGATACTTTTCTCTAGAAAGTATCGGGCGTCCTAATCTTTGGTATTTCAGTTCGTCTGCCACCGAGAACACTTTATCAATACCTATTTTCTGTAATGCTTCAATAAAAGCATTAAATTGAGTTTGATTCTCAGTAGTAATTATTGATCCATCGGGGAATCGAATCTCACTGATTGACTCTTTATATTTGTCATCATTTATTTCGGCGCCATCTTCATTGTTTAAAGTCTCAACAGTCCATCCTTGTAGCTTTGCAAAGCCGGTGATGTTGTCAATGTTCTGGATGGTCCACTGTTTGAAGATACGATAATTGACTCCATCTTGAGATGTGAAGATTGGAGAATAATAGCGAGCATAGCTACCCAGGTTAACGTCGCTCCTGACGATTAAGCCTTTGTATTGAATGCGTCCAAGCAAATTGTCAGGGAAGATGTTCCTAATTTCATCAAAGGTCATTTCTCGATGATCTTCAATGTATTTAACCATTATAGCCAAGCCTAATTCTGCTTTGGTCTTAATTAAATCGCCGTTAAATAAATAACTTGATCGGTCATTGACATTTGCATTATTCTCGTCAAGGATGATTTCCTCAATTTCTTCATCTGCGACTTCATCAGCAAACTTAACTCCTAGGTTGGTCAGGAACAGGTCAACCTTGTCTTCGCGAACGGTGGTTTTACGGGCTTCGTCAGTTTTGTAGAACTTGTCGAAGGTCAGTTTGGAGGTGCCGTCATCGTCAATGAATACATCGCCATCGAAGTCGAAGTCCTTAAAGACATCGTTCCATAGGTAGAATATTACCTTGCCCACAAAGGCCTCAGAATTGATACTGCCGTCCTGGGTCTTGCAGAAGAAGTAGCCCAGCTTCTTGTCTTCGCTGTTGGTAGTGTCGCCGATGAGGGCGTTGATCTTCTCGAGGAAGTCCCACCAATCATACTGCTTACCGCTAACAGCGATTGTCCAATTCTCATGTGCATTGGCGATGGGCACATAGCTCCAGTCCCAACGACGCTTAAAGGCGCTGTCAATGGGGAACAGACTCTGATCGCTGGTGTTCATTGTGGCCCAAATATAGAGATTGCTGGGCAAGAGTAATTCTTCCCCGTTCAAGACCTTTCCAACGACATCTTCACCCTTATAAAGGGCGTTGATGGCTTCTGCATTCTCGATGGTCAGGCCTTTAAGCAGCTTCTTGAGGTGCTTTTTTAAGTCGGCATCAGCCTTGATGGGATATTCCGAGAAGCCTTGGGAGTTGCGATCAAGCAACTGAAACAGGTCGCCGAAAATCTGGGCGCAGTTGCCTCGGTTGATCTCCTCGATGACAAGGTATTGTTTCTGCGGCTTGCCGTCGGTCGCTTGTGCATACTTTTGCCATGCTCCGACGTAGGCCTGCAGGAACGCCTGGCTGACGAACTCATAGATGATGCGGTTCTCAGTAACAGGGTCGCCGTTCTCAACAATAACCTTACCGGTGACATCACGCATCGGCACTTCCCTTGTGGTCGGCTTGTAGCTGCCCACAAAGGTTGAATAGTCGCTATCGGGATGGAACGTCGTACGAATAACATCCTCTCCTTCGGTTTGTTCCTTGATGGTGTGAGACTTACCTGTACCAGGAGCACCGTAGTATATAACTTGTAAAGCGTCATTATCCTCAACAGAGTTCTCTAATACAGATACTCTTTCAATGCTTATCTGGGGCGCCGTATCAGTGTAGAATTTTATAAAATTATCATATAGCTCTTGCGGGATGAAGTATAGATAATAATCTATACCATTCTGAAGGATTCCGAAGTAATCTCTCTTTATATTGCTTTCATTGAGATGTAAATAATTAAGAAAGAAATCCTTTATTTGTGATAATCCATTATCTCCATTCGCATAAGCTTTCCTGTCTCCACGATTTGATACTTCAGCAAGTTTAAGTTCGATTTCCTTATTGTTAAAATCTTTATGATCAACAGAGATTGCCTTAAAAATCAAGTTGACAGAGCATGACTCAATTTCAGGGTCAAAGCCAAAGAAATCGCACCATGCTTTTCCAAGCTCAAATTGTTTACCAGAATCATCAATGACATCATTAGTTCTGATTTGTTGAATCTTTAATCTATTAGCCATAACTATAATTCGATATTACCCCACTGCTCAGCAAGTGCTTCTGCAAATCCTGGGAATGTTTTACTTCTGAGTTTTCTTCTTTCTTCTGTAGAAATCTTTGTGTTGAATGAATCAGAGTACCATTTTGGCAAAGAACGACCACTAGAGAGAACAACTCGAGGTCCTTCTTCAACCATATTGGTTGGCACTAGTAGTGGCAAGTTATGAAGCCACAGGCATGTCTTTTTTGAAGCATTGTCACCAAACCAGAACGGCTGTACAATTTGATCAGGTTTACGATACTCTGAATTCATACAACCTACAGGGTTTTCAATTGCCCAATGTTCAATGTCGGTTTGAGTGAATTTCATAAAGAACTCTATCGCTTCTTGCTTCATCTTTCTTCTACCAAGATGATGGGGATGCTCTCTGCGTTGTTCAATTGGTAAGTGGGCATCGTCAGGGTGGTATAGCCATCTTGCCCCACTCACTGAAAGATAAGTGCAAGGAGGATGTGCAATCATAAGATCCCATTTTTCTCCTTCAGGGAGGAAATAGGTTTCTCCGTTTTCAAGAGTACCCCCATGGTTGGGAATCACCTGTAAAACATCCTGCTTGAAATGCCATTCGGGGTGTCCTCCGCTACATTCCAATATATCGCAACTATATGCGTTATGGCCTCTTCTTCTAAAGGCTTTGCATACAGCTTGGCTTTCTTCACATGCAATTAGTACATTCATTGTTTTAATTTTGTATCTAATATCTTGTATAAAGCAGTTGCAATTGCTCTCGCGAATTTTACTGGAACAGCATTTCCAATCATTTTGAAATTGTAAGCATTATTCCCTAAAAACATAAAATCCATTGGGAACGACATTAAGCAAGCTGCTTCTCTAATTGTAATACTACGTTGTTGTTCAGGATCCGGATGAATAAACATATAACCATCTTTACTTAAATGAGCAACAACGGTATGCGAGGGTTTATCCCATTCCAGACTTTTATACTTCTGGTAAAGCGTTATATGTCCCGTTTTCTGATAATAATAATCTATCATTTCTTGGTGACTTATATAATTCATTCTAGACTCAACCCATTCCCTGAAAATTTCTAACTCGCGAGGGCCATGGTTTCTTGCTTCATGTTGTTTAATATCAGGATTCGGGTTTAACTGATGAGAACGCTTTGTACGACCGTCCTTTATTTGATTTGGTAAAGGATATAGAGCAGGCAAATTACCTATAGCATCTCTTACAGTTCTTTTGGGTTCTTCGCTCTTCTCTAATTGAATAGAGTTGTACAATTCATTCAGGTTAAATATTGAGTTATTCTTAATACCCAATATGATAACACGTGGCCTATTCTGGGGCACATTAAAGTCTACAGCATTCAGTAGTGCATTTGGCATCTCTCTTGGGCTGAGAATTTGGTATCCAATAGAATTAAACGCATCAAAAATTCGGTTTCTTACCGGTATGCCTCCAGGTTTTGCACTAAGTAAACCAGCAACATTCTCGAATACAAAAATGTCAGGTTGAAACTCATCTACAACCTTACAGAAACTCTCAAACAAGTAATTTCTATAGTCATCATTCATCGAATTCTTATCAGTAGCCCTTCCATGAATAGAGTATGCTTGACAAGGAGGCCCTCCGATGATTAGGTTCACATGAGTGTTTCCAATTAGTTCCTTAAGACCAAATAACTTAACAATGTCATCATTAGTAGCTCCATATTGATCAACTGATTCTCTGCTCCAATTACCATGAAGAAGTTCGTCTGTTTTTTGAATATCGAAATGGATGACTTTTTTTCTTGCCGATTCTTCTGTCTCTTTCCATTTGGTAACGAGACGATTCCTTAATGTATCAACCATTGGCTTCTCCCACTCAACATGAGCTAAAGCTTGGAAGCGGTTGGTCTGTAAGAAGCCCTCGGACAGTCCTCCGCACCCCGCGAATAGGTCAATGAATGTATATTTCTTTTTAGAAGCCATTGGTTAATTCAACTCTGTCTTATTATAAAAACAAACTCCAATGCAGTCCCTGCAGGCCGACCAAAGCCTATATAACCGCAAAGGAGTTTGTTATATCGTTCAACTCTCGGTCTTTCGCAGGTCAAGAATTTAAAATATTCTTGTTCCGGACGCAAAGATAAGCATTTTTCTTGAAAAACGGGCATCTCACATATCTAATGATTTCACACAATCCCAAATCTCACAAAAACGCAAATCTGTAATCCGCTGCAAAATTACCCCATCCCAGTGCCATAATTAGGCACTATGAACAGCAAAAACCTTAAAAACACCTCATGACTTTGTCTATCCCTAGAAAATGTTGACAGAATTGAGAGCGATTAACTAAGTTGGTTTACACTATTTTTATCGTTCGCCTAAACTGGGTTGACAGTTTGGCGGTTTTATCACTGAATGGGTTTACAGCTCTTAGTGTATTCTTTGTCTAATTCTTTCCATATGTTTGTGCTATAGAACGTCTTTTTCATGGTTTTGGGATTGTCAGCATCTAATTTTCTAACATGTGTCAGTTTATTGTCCTTTTTTATGCGATTCATGATTTCATTGAACTTCTTATCTCTTTTGAAATCAGAATAACGAGTCTTACATTTTTTCCAAACTTCTGTATATGACAAAGGAAACTTCTTTTTTATATCCTCTTCTCTTACCATAATAGGAAGACCATTTTCGTCATACTTAAATCCCAAAGTATCAAAAGAAGAACCCTTCTTAAAACTAATGTCAATGGATATGGCTATGTCATAATCATCCTCTTCGTCTGTTCTTTCAATACTTCGTTTTATTAAATCCATGTAATTCTTAGCTTCTTCGGTCAATGCTGCTTCTGCTTCAATCTTTGAATTGACATAGGCTAATGGCATCAAATAAAAATTGTATCTGGAAAAATCTAAGTCAATACCATTATTCTTTATGAATGTGAGATAATTTTTAATTGTTGCAAAGCCTAATTCTTGTATTTGGATAGTTATTGGATCCGTATTGATAAAATGAATTGCATTGTCTCTTAATTCGATTAGCGCATAGATGTTTTCATATAAATTGCTATCTATAACTTTAGAGTGTTTCAGATGCTCTATAATTTTCTCTATGGATAATGTTTTTGGATTGCCAGCTCTATTGATGGCAGGTTCCTTTATCTTTGAGTTCGTTCCATCCTTTCTTTTCTTGGAAACCATTTCATAGAGTGTATTCATCTTATATCGGTTCAGCTTCAGATATACAGCTTTTAGGATTAATTCCCAAGCATTTACACACAAAATGGCAAACGAATCCTCACGATAAGCGAAGTTTGGCTTGTTATAAATCTCGATAGCAGCAAGCATACTTGCTATTGATTTATCTAAAAGTGAACGATAGGTTTTGTTTACTTTCATGATTTTTGTTTTTGTTCAAAATCGCCATTGATATTAATAACTGTACTATCTGAGATGTCACCAACCTTTTGTTTGTGACTTTTGCCACCTTTCTTAAAGATTTTAAGAATGGCACCAATTATTGCTGCCAATGCTGTCAGTATAGCAGCAATCCACTTATAATTATTTTGTAAGAATTCTATCATTTTTCTAAAATTATAGGGTTTACAAAACTGGATATAGGAAGCGAAGGCTTCTTTGTGACCTTTGCAATATACTTACTCCCAATATACATGCCCAACATACTCAAACCTATGCAAATCAATTGTTTACTATCAAGCAAATTAAATACGGCCAACCAATTGGGATTTAGTTTGCAAAAATACTTGCGAACTTCATTTTGCGTGAATGGTCTTGTCTGTGTCAATAGTTCCTCAACTAAAGGAATCAAATACTGCTGTCGTCTAGCCCTAAGCCTTTCGAAAAACAATTTACTATTGATATCGCAGAATTTCCAGTAATCCATTCTTTCATTTGTAAAACAAAACATACAACACCCCATATCATCGACGGATTGCATGATTTCTGGGTGGAGTGCCGCATAAGCATCCAGGTCATCCTTGTTACCGCCATCTCTAAAAAACAAATCATATTGTTTTATGAAATGATTCTCCAATGTATCAATGGGATATAAACCAGCAATCATTCGTGTACACTTGTTCTGCAAAATAAAGTCGATATCCAAATTTGATATTTGTGGAGCTTGGTTTATTATTGGCGATAGTTCTTCAAAAGCAGATTCCAGCATAAATGACATAGATGGATGCAACATCTGATGTCTTAAACTCATCAAAGCTAATAGACTCAGAGTGTTGATATTAAGATTGGGAATAAGCTTGATGGCTTCGTTAATAATTGACTGTTCTGTTGTACCATTTTGCGCCTTTAGCTGTTCTATCATTAAATCGACAATGCATTCTTTAACCGTTTCATCTTCAGTTGACACATAACTAATTAATGAATCATGAAGTATTACTTGGGTTGCAGGATTTTGGAATTTTTTGGTTAATTGAGTTGAATTATCTTTGACCAAATTTTCAAAAATACTCTTCAAATATTTGGTAATTTCTTCTTTCGTACTATTTATTGCGACAGATGAGAAAGACTCAAAATCTTTGCGCACAATTTCAATAAGAGTTTGGAGTAAGTCATTATACTCCTTGCCATCGATTGTCACATCACCATTAATGGCAACTACATTAGAATTTGATATATCTCCTATAGCTTGTTTCCTAATATCTAACATAGCTATACTGTCTTTGAATATTCTACAATTATTTAACTTATTATTGACGACAAATATAATAAAAAAAAACAATAATTCCCGTCAAAATCAATAAAAACACATCAAATCAGGCCCAAAACGTGAAAAACGCGGTAATTGTCGGGACATAACCTTATCTCTGTAATGATGAAAAAGGAGATAATAACGGTATTGTCTTCTTATTATTCGAATAAAAGTTTAATTTATTTATAATCAACTAAATAATTATGGAAGAAGAAAAAGAAGGAACTAGAGTTATTCGTGTGTTTGACAATGTGGATGACGTCATTAAAGATATTCGTAGCCATAAAGACGAACCTGGCATGCTTTGGTCACTTGGTGAAGATGATTTCTTGATGAATGTCGCAAATTTAATGTGTCAAATCATACTACAGTATGAAGCTGGCCTGATATCAAAAGATGAGATGGATTTATATCTAGGGAAGAAGGATGGCCTTACAGATGTCAATCCGCTGGATTTCAACTTTTTATTTGTGTCCACCATCAATGGCTGCACCTACACTAGTAGGCCCGAATATATTGATGAAAAAGATTTGGATGACACTTATTCTAAGATACTGGAATTATATAGCGAACTGTCCATCATATATTCGTTTGACAGCATAATCGACCAGATACAGAAAATGGTTACAGATTTTAAGGCTGCTCACGAAGACTTTGACAAAATGACGCAGGATGAAAGAGTGGAACGATTCTGCTCATGGAATGGAGGTAAGGAATATATGAAGGAGGTCTTTTTTGTAAGCCTACTAGACAAATGTAAAAAAGTATATGCTATTTTAAATCATGAATTTAGACGTACAGAAAGAGGACATTAAGAATATCGGCTATGCATGGTATAATGAAGATGGATTCTTGGCGATAATGTGCGACGGGGACACTTGTAACATTGAAGAGATTCTATTGAGATCCATTTTGAAGTGCTTCGGCGATGATTACAAGGTCATTAAGACTGAAGATTTTACTATTTGGGGGGAGAATGGAGAAGAAGACATTTTCGAAATTCTGTTTATCACAAACCTGCCGTATGAGTTATTTGAGAAGATATGATTCAATTAATGCAAGCGCTGTTCTCTTCAATGACGGAGACAGTGCAGCAGCCGATGACAGATTTCCGCAGGTTGTGTCTTGAGGCTGAGAAGAATGAGTTAGATGCGGCGCCGTTTGTAGAGGGTCATGACGGGCAACCTGAATCCCAATACACTGGTGATATTGAGAAATTTGAGGCGAAATACGGGCCTTTGACGGAAGGTATGAGCATCACGGTGCAACTGAAAGACCTACTGTCATTGATACCTAAGAAAAGGAGACGTATTTCTGCTTACAGAGGGTTGGCACAAGAATTGGCCAACAGAGGTATAACCTTAAAAATAATATCAAGAAAAACAAAATGAAGTATAGTCACAATGATGAACTTGAGGAGCGGTATTTCTGTATGGATATTGCAGCCCTCAAACAGCATGATGAGGGATTCAAAACGGCTTATGATGGCGGTAGCGATTATGAGCTGACGATAAAGCTGATGGACCTCTTTGTGATATGTCCAAGGAAACGCCAACGCAAGCAGCAATATAAGCGCTTTGTGAAATATCTGGCGACGAGGGGCATTACACTGAGCATCATCAGCAGGAAACATGATAAAACTACTTATGCTTAAATATTAATTAATTTTTTAAATTCTTCTCTTGTTCGATTCAGGGTGCTGTGAAGCACTCTGGATCTTTTTTTTGCCCCTTCTGCTTTCCGTAATGAAAATTTTAGAATTCAAACCTCCTCAAAATCTTACACATAGATGAAAAGTGAAAAATGGCTTTTCAAGAAAAACAATAATATAAAATTTTTAATAGTAAAACAATGCAGAATTTTGAAATTGAGGTACCTAAAGAGTACCAGTACCTATCTGATTGGACAGATTTTGACAGCATTATGCCACAGGGACATATCATTCTTAACAAATCGATATGCGGATGTGGATGTACGGATTATTACCTTACAAACGACCTGCCGGTGATCCTTGTGAGTCCGAGAAAGGCTTTGATCACAAGTAAACTTAAAGGAAGTAGGACTGCAGGCAAACTGTTCTATTTTGACAGGAGCAACGGTGGTGATGTGAACGACACCATCAATGACATGTGGAATTATTTGAACTATTGCGGACAAAGTCCTTTTGGAGGCCAGCCATTAGTGCCTAAGATCATGGTTACCTATGATTCTTTGCCGTATGTGGTTGGAGCGTTGACTAATTGGAATCTGATGGACCAGTTCACGATCGTTGTTGATGAATTCACTTGCATCTTCACTGACGTCAAGTTCAAAGGATCGGTCGAGGTCAACCTGTTGCACCAATTGGAAACATTGCCGAACAGGATCGTCTATATCAGTGCCACGCCGTTGAAGGATGAGTACCTTAGCGTCCTTGGCCAGTTTCAGAACCTGCCTTATGTGACGCTGCAATGGGACCCGAGCAGGGTTGAGACTGTTAACGTGTATTACTCGGAGATGACAAGCCCTGTTAGCGCAATAGGCCAA
>JAEEGF011353761.1_pt1 | contig 44321 bp, 37 predicted proteins | sample 9134171 | NCBI WGS metagenome assembly JAEEGF01 (sample SAMN16246542, study PRJNA631951) | gut metagenome | biome: gut microbiome; feature: rumen; material: AP-attached | host: Bos | place: Iran: Karaj | collected 2018-10 | reverse complement strand
CGTGTTGCAGGTAGGCAGGATATCTCTTACCATGCTGTTAACCGCTGTCTTATAGAAGAGATTTCCCGCAAAGAACTCCCTTCTGTCTTTGAAATCTGCGATTTCTCCATCGAATAAAAGTGCGCACTTGTCGGCGTACTGCGCGGCAAATTCCACGTCATGTGACACCATAAGTATTGATTTACCGCTATTCTTAAGATTGTTAAGAATTGCCGCGAACTCGATTTTAAAGCCGGGATCCATGCCCTTTGTCGGCTCATCTATCAAAAGTAAATCAGGATTTAAGATAAGTGCTTTTGCCAGTGCCAGGCGTTGCATCTGGCCGCCTGATAAGTCGTATGGATGAAGTTTTCTTAATTCCTGTAAGTTAAATCTCGTCAGAGCTTCGCTTGCCTTAATTGCGTCACCCGGCAGAAGCTTATGATCGTACATTGACTCGATTTCTTCTTCTACCGTAACCTCGGTGAACATAGCCATAGGGTTTTGCGGCATATATACAACCTCTCCGTATCCTGTAGGGAGAGCTTTTACTTTCTTATTCTTATATATGAATCTACCGTCGGTTATTACTGCTTCGTTAAGAAGAGATTTCAAAATCGTGCTTTTCCCCGCTCCATTGCCGCCCAATAGGCAAATAAATTCACCTTTATTGATGGTTAAGTCGACGTTACGAAGTACGTACGGTTTCTCCTTATAACCTGCTGCAAGTTCTTTGATGGAAAGAAGCTCTTCTGCGGAGCCTGATCGGTTTGTATCCGCAGCGCTTGAAGCCTCATCAGGCTCAATATTTCCTAATGAAACCGTGTCTTTTCCCTTGAAACTTTCGAATTCCTTATTGAACCATTCGCGGCCTTCTCTTATGGTAAGAGGGCATCCTTCTCTTAACTTAGATACTGCCCTATATAATCTTACCTGCGCCGGAAGTCCGTTTCTTAGCCCATTGTCGCTTTCACAAGCGGAAAGATACTCGGAAACATCTCTTGGATTTCCGGCTTTTTCAACCTTTCCCGCTCTCATTACTATAACCCGGTCTGCAAGCTCATATATTTCTTCAAGCCTCTGCTCGGTTATAACTATGGTTGTGCCGAATTCTTCGTTAATGCGTCTTAATACATTGATAAGCTTAATGGCAGACAGTGGATCCAGCATTGCCGTAGGCTCATCAAGAAGAAGTATCTGTGGATTGGTTGTCATTGCAGCAGCTAAAGTTACAAGCTGCTTTTCTCCTCCTGATAATTCGCTTGTCTTCTTAAGGAAAAGTTCTTCCAGACCAAAGTAATGCGCAGTTTCAGCGATTATGCGTCTTATCTTGCCGTTGTCTTCGCCTAAGTTTTCCATGATGAAGGCAAGTTCTGAATATACTCTGTCCGTGATTATCGAAATCTCCGGGTTTTGTCCTACGTATCCGATAAGAGAGACTCTGTCCCTTGCAGACAGCTCTTCTTCATTAACTCCGTTAATATATACCTTACCGGTTCTTTCTCCGTACGGGGCAAGAGTAGATTTAATCTGGCGCATAAGTGTCGTCTTGCCACTTCCCGATTCGCCGATTATAAGCGCAATGCTTCCCTTTTCTATGGATAGATTAATGTCCTTAAGTGTAGGGGCATCCACTTTCTCATATGTAAATGTAAGGTTTTCTAATCTTATGCTTTCCATTGTCTTACCTCGTTTATCGTATCTCGTCCTTCTTAAGAAGGGTTGGAAGTAATCCGTATATGAATAATCCTGCTGCCACTATCAAAAGTTCCGTATTTCCGGCCTTAAACTCGTACTTTGGATAGAAGAAAGTTGACATTCTTCCGCTTATAACTTCTACAAAAAGCAACATACCGACAATAACTTCTATTATAACCGCAAACATATCTCTTCTTTTAAAGCGGAATCTGTGGTAATTGGTTCTTTTACCTACTCCGTAGCCTCTGTCTTCCATTACTTCGCCCTTATATATGGATTCCTCCAGTGATTTGGATATAAGAGTGCTTATGTCTTCCATGCGCGCTCTTACACCGCTTTTACCCATTCCAAGCGATGCCATTCTTATATTCTTATAATCTTCCCTAAGGTAGGGAATCGTTCTGAAAACCTGCGACAGCATAAGTGCCACCGTTGGCGCGATGCGCCCGAATAAATAGATAAACTCGTCTTCCGTCATGATGCGTCCATAGAGCAGGCACCATTTAATGACGGTTACGATATATACACCCATATGAACACCAAAGTTAATAGCTTCAAGGGTTACTCTGTTACCGTTAAGGTAGAATAGAATTGTCTCTCCATCGTGATATGCAAGCATATTAACAGCTGCGCAAAGTGCCACAACTATTGCGTCAAGCGGCAACTTCCTTAAATAATCTGCTGTTCCGTCCATGTAGATTACGCAGACAGAAGCTGCTATATAGCCTGCTGCTATTAGATATGTGTTGAATGTCCACATCTGGATCCCGAGTAATATTATAAAATATATAAGTACCGGGAGCGGATGCAGTTTACGTAACTTATTCATATGCCCTTCCTTACTGCGGTACATCCTGTCCGAATACGAGTGTATAGAACCACCATATCTCATCGCCTTCATTTAAGAAGACGTTAGATGCGCCGGTTCTTGAATATACATTGTTTACAAGGAATACCCATCCCGAGGAAATTCCCCCGTCAAACTCGTACAAGTGGTTAATTCCTCGAATATATGCCGTATTAAATGCTGTGCCCGATGCTTCCATCTGGATATCGTTCTCCTGACAGAATATATATAGTGCGTCATAGACGTTTGCATTCTCCGGAACTTTGACCGGAACTTTCGTAGCGATATGTCCGTTATCTCCCGTATACTGAATCTTATTCTCGTGGCCGTTAGCACGTAATGCTTCCCCGTCCGCAAGAAGTGTCGCATCTATTGTCATATATACGGTTATGAATTTTACCGGTTCTTCGTTATCGTCGTCTTCATCTTCGTTCGGCTCGTCGTCGTCGCCACCGTTATCCTTTCCGGCGTCGTCGCTGTTTCCGCGGTTATCTCCGGAATCGTCGCTGTCGGAATTGCCGTTGTCGTCGCCTGTATCTTCCGAGTTATGACCGTTATCATCTCCGCCTTCGTTATCCACGGGTTCATCCGTATCGCCGGTGTTATCCACGTTATCGTCCGTATTATCGGTAGCATTGTCCCCTTCACGGTTTTCTTCCGCAACTACGGTATTCTCCCTCTCAGGCGCTTTTATATTAAACTTAACAACTATGGATATCGCGGTAACTACAAGGATTGCAAGTACCAGTATCCTTCGAATCTTCTTCTCTTTCATGTCAATACTCCAACAAAAAAGACACCTACGTATTATCTCGAGTGACAGGCCCAAGGCAACCTCGTGGCACCCGGAAGCTTCCCCTTAGTGCTGCTTTGTTCCCAACCTGACACGGTTCGGAGATTTCCGCCGCACAAGACCCGAAGCCTGCCGCTCCAGATAACATCTGTAGATGTCATATGCAAAGAACAGTATACAACGCGCGCGCCCCAATGTCAATTTAATCTTACGGCTTGGCGCTTTTATACCATTATTCTTCTGCCGCTGCCTTCTTAATCCTGAGTTCCTTAAAAAACTCGGAGAGCATCTTGCTTGATTCTTCTTCCATTACACCCTTCGTTAATTCCACCTGATGGTTAAACTCCTTCATATCAAGAAGGTTAATAACCGAACCCGCACAGCCTGCTTTCTTATTCATAGAGCCTATAACGACACGGTCGATTCTTGCCTGTACGATTGCACCCGCGCACATCTGACATGGCTCAAGGGTTATATACATGGTGCAGCCCTCTAATCTCCAGTCTCCGAGCTTTTTCGTGGCTTTCTTGATCGCTATAAGCTCGGCATGCGCAAGGGTAGACTTGTCAGTATTGCGGCGATTATAGCCACGCGCAATTATCTTATCGTCGCACACTATGACGCAGCCTATCGGGACTTCATCGAGGGCATATGCCTTCTTCGCCTCGGCCAGCGCTTTTTTCATAAATTTCTCGTCTTTACTAATCATTAGTTATGCAAACTCCGCTATTGGTGATATAATGGTCTTAACGAATGTTAATGGGTATGTCCCCATTATACCTAAAGGGGTAGTATTATGCAAATCTTAGGGTTTAACAAAACGACACTTCTGGACTATCCGGAGCACGTGGCATCAACCATTTTTACGGGCGGCTGTAACTTCAGATGCCCGTTTTGTCAGAACGGCGATCTTGTCCTTAATCCGGGCTCTATCGAGGGCGAAGACGAGAATAAGGTCTTAGCCTATCTTAAAAAGCACAAGAACATGCTTGACGGTGTATGTATTACGGGCGGTGAGCCTACGTTACAGCATGATCTTTACGACTTTATTACCCGTATAAAAGCGCTCGGCCTTATGGTTAAGCTTGATACAAACGGTTATAACCCTGCTGCCCTTAAGAAATTAATTGACGATAAGCTTGTTGATTATGTGGCAATGGACATTAAGAATTCCAAGGAAAAATACGCCATGACAACGGGTGTTGCAGACCTTGATATTAATATAATCGATAAATCGGTCGAAATCTTACTTTCCGGTTCGACGCATTATGAATTTAGAACCACGGTTGTAAAAGAATTACATACCATGGACGATTTCAAGAAAATCGGCGAATGGATTAAGGGGGCACCTTCTTACTTCTTACAGTGCTACCGCGATTCTGACCGCGTTATATCACCGGGATTTACAGCCTACGGAAAGGGCGAATTAGAGTCTTTCCGAGAGCTTTTACTAAAATATATACCTTGCGTGGAATTGAGAGGACTTGACTAATGGAATACGACAACACAAGGTTTCATCAGCAATACGAGACCGAAAGATTATTGCTTAAGATACTGGACGAAAAGTACGCTAACGACGTTCTCGCCTTCTTAAACGAGGGCTCTTCAGCTTTTGATGAATACGAAAGCGAGAAGGCTTCGGACTTTTATACGACTTCTTTCCAGCAGCGTGTCCTGAAGGTCGAATACAATATGGCCATTAATAAAAGCGCTGTCCGCTTCTATGTATTTAAAAAAGAAGACCCTTATAGAATTATCGGCACGGTTTCTTTTTCATTCGTAAGGCAGTCTCCGTTTCATTCAGCGATGATAGGATATAAGTTCTTACCGTCCGAGTGGCATAAGGGTTATGCCCTGGAGGCTCTATCGGCAGCACTATACATTGCACGCCCTATTCTTGAACTTATGCGTGTGGAAGCTTTTGTTCTGCCTGAGAACAGGCCAAGTCAGAAGCTTTTATCAAGGGCGGGCTTCTCGCTTGAAGGTACTGCCAACAAGGTTTTGGAGGTTAACGGAATAAGACGCGACCATTTACAGTATTCCTACCTTTACAAAACCGATTCTTTGTAATAAGATATATAAAGGATTGTTGCGAGAATCGGAACAGTCCTTAATATTGTCTATAATTATATTTATATAAGAGAGGATATTTACTATGGAAAAAAAGAATCTTGACTGGGGTAGTCTTCCGTTTGGTTATATGCCAACAGATTACCGTTTCGTGGCTAATTACATTGACGGACAGGGCTGGGATGAGGGTCAGCTCATTACAGATCCTAACATCACTTTAAATGAGTGCGCAGGTATCTTCCAGTACTGCCAGGCTTGTTTCGAAGGCTTAAAGGCTTATACAACAGAAGATGGCAGCATCGTATGCTTCCGTCCTGATATGAACGCAGAGCGTATGAAGAACTCTTGCGAGAGATTAAGAATGCCTGTATTCCCTGTTGATAAGTATGTTAAGGCTTGCGAGGAAGTTGTTAAGGCTAATGCTGCTTGGGTTCCTCCTTTCGGATCCGGCGCATCCCTTTACCTTCGTCCTTTCATGATCGCAACAAGCGAAGTACTTGGTGTTAAGGCTGCTAAGAACTATCAGTTCCGTATCCTTGCAACTCCTGTAGGTCCTTACTTCAAGGGTGGCGCTAAGCCAATCTGCATCAGAGTATCCGATCTTGATCGTGCTGCACCTCGCGGAACAGGTCACATCAAGGCAGGTCTTAACTATGCTATGTCCCTTTACAACATCGAAGATGCTCACGACAAGGGATTTGCTGAGAACCTTTACCTTGATCCTGCTACAAGAACAAAGGTTGAGGAGACAGGTGGTGCTAACTTCCTCTTCGTTAAGAAGGATGGCACTTTGGTTACTCCTAAGTCCGATTCTATCTTACCTTCAATCACACGTCGTTCTCTTTGCTATGTAGCTGAGAACATGCTCGGTATGAAGGTTGAGCACAGAGAGGTTTTCCTTTCTGAAGTTTCAGAATTCGCTGAGGCAGGTCTTTGCGGTACAGCTGCTGTTATCTCTCCTATCGGAAAGATCAACGATCACGGCAAGGAAATCTGCTTACCAAGCGGTATGGATCATATGGGTCCTGTACTCCAGAAGTTATATGACACCTTAACAGGTATTCAGTCAGGTAAGATTGAAGGCCCTGCAGGTTGGGTACATAAGATTATGTAATATATCCTTTTTAAGGATTAAGAAAGAGCCTTGGAATTTCCAAGGCTCTTATTATATGCAACTGTTTTCAAAAAAGCTTACATTTTGTTAATCCACATTACTAATCCTCCTATTATTATCCCACCTATTATATAAAAACTCCACACCATGAATGTTTCACCAAAGCTTCGCTCAACAAAGCTGCTTGCAGCCATTCCTATAACCGGAATCAACTGTCCGTATATACTCTTTACTTCGATTAATATTGGCACAAGCAAAACAGCAAATCCCCCCCAAAGCGACTATAGTGTTTTTAACAACTGATGAATTATCTTCAAAAATCAGTGGTATCACATTAATACAAAACTACTCTTTTTTAATCTTTTCATTTACCAATATAGTTAACGCAATCATACTGATAATACCAACAGATGTAACAATTAAAGAATTCCATTCCATTGGAACTATTTCAATATGTCTCATTAAAGTAACAAAAATAAATAAAATTATCCCTAAACTAAAACAATATTTCCCACATAACAAATTTGCTCTTTTCCAATTTTCTTTATTTTTCATTGATAAAGAAGTCCTCATTCCTGAATAACTATTAATATCGCCATTAGCTATTTTTTTCCACCATGGATATGAAACAATCATTAAAACCGGTATGATATAATCTATGACCATAAAGAAATACTTCATGCTAAATCACCTCCACTTGTCTAATTACTCCTAATTGTTCTAACTTGCTACATGTATCCAATATTGAGCAAATAAACGCTGCCTTCTTGTATTTCAAATATTTTTCATCATTCTTATATTTCTCATACAATTCATCTGCAATCTCTGCAACTTTATATCCTTTCAATAATAAAGATATAATATCTTTTGCCTCAGAATCAACAAATCCAACCCTATCCTTATTCAAATTTAGCTCAAAGCTATTCTTATCTTCACTTATACTAACAGTGCCCAAAAACTCGCTTTTGCTATTCAAATCCCATTGGTTAGATTGATTTAAAATACTAACTCCTGTATCAAAACCTTTTGATTTTGAAATTTTATATAAAAGCGTATAAAGATATGTTGCACCCATTGAATCATATATATCTTTCATCTTACCTTTAAACTTAATTTCATCAAAATTATTATTAAATTTGCCCGTTAATTCTGTCAGTAACTCCAACTGAAATTCATATGGTAACCTCTCTTTGATTACACAATTTATTCTATAATTATATTTTTGAGAATACTCTTCTAGAAACTCATTAAAAAAAACATGCTTTGCATCGCCAATGCATTGACAAAAAATGATAGATTGCCCTCCATCTTTAAGGTGTTTGTCCAATTGCTCGACTATTTGCTTTAATACTATTAATCCATCTTCTCCTCCAGCACCACATATTGGGTACTCCACATCATCTATCATTGGAATAAAAGGTGGATTTGCATAAATAAAATCAAACTTTTCGTCAACTTTTATTACTGTATATAAATCTCCTAATCTAACATCAATTAAATCGTTTAATTCATTCAACGCTACATTAAACTTAGTCACATTCACTGTAGCTGGATTGATTTCAACTGAAATTACTTTTTTAGCAGATCTAGCAGCTAATAATCCTTGAATCCCCGTTCCACTGCATAAATCTAAAACAACACTATTCCTTTTAAATTGAATATTTTCTGCCAATCTCAGACTATCTATACCAATATACACATCTGTATTTCTATTTATGCATGTATTGAAGTGTGGATTAATTTCTGTTAGAATTTTAATTCCTTGATAAACTAAAACTATCAGATTATTAGTTTTTACAAAGCCTTCATCATAATACCAAATCCCGCTTTCAACCATATTATCTATAGACTCTTTCCCAAGTTCTTTACTCAACTCAGATAAGTTGGCCGGAATTCCCATATACAATAATTTTATACTTTCTTGATTTGGAATTTTCAAATATTCCAGAACAGATAACATGCCGTCAAAGTCAAACCACGGATCTGTAAAATCCCATATACCTCTAATGTTTTTCAATATATATATGTAGTCTATTTTATCAAGAATATCATTAAGATTGTTTACATATTTTTCATCCATGTGTATCACGGCAAGCACCTCCTCTACATCATTTTGTCATATAGAGTTAAATCTATATTTTTACAAATTTCTTTTTCTAATGTACATGTTTTTTTGAAACCAATATTTTTTAATATATTTAGAATATAATCCTGTTTTTCATCAGTATAGTAAAACCTAATTTTATTATACTTATCGGCAAACAATCCACTCGAATACTCTAATAATTCTTTTATAATATTTTCCACATCATTTTCTTCTATACTCTTATCCATAACAATCGCCGAAAAAGAAACAACAGATATCCCTGTATTAAATGGAGCAACTGCTATAATTACATCTGCAATTATTTTACCATCCTTCAATTTTATTATGTTAAACTCTTCTCCGTTAAACTGTCTTGCTCTTAAATTTTGCAAACTATAATTATCCGGATAAGTCATATCAATAAAATTAAATTTATTATTTCCATTTTCAAGTATGAATTTAGATACCTCTCTGTACTCTTTTTCTCCAACCAACATACAACCATGTTCAGTCAGCGGCTCCTCTTCAACGATTTCCACAATTCCAAGAGCTTCAAGCTGATATATTAAATCTTGATAGTCACTACGTAATTCTACTTCCTCAACACCATCAAATTTTAGTTGCTTCAAAAAATCTTCAAAATCAACTATACCCTCCTGTTGTATTAACAATCTAGCAGTTGTATTCAAATAGATTAATTGGCTCGTAGATAATGTCATCAAGGACAGTGTCCCGTCTTGTTCATCTCTTATTTTAAAATCATTTTTATTAATCCTAAATTTCATAATAAGTCATTCTCCTGTACTATCTGCACAAAATTTATGGTTTGATACCATCAACAATATCAAATACTATCTTTTCTCCAGAATATGGTGCTGGCTCAAAATCGTCTAAATCATATATACATTGGATTTTATCTATATATTTAACAATTTCTTTGTTTTTCCAAATTAAATCATAACCATTATCCCAATAAGTTTTTAATGTGTATTTCTTACAATTTCCTACTACTATTGGTAAGTATGTTGTAACCGTAATATCTCCATTCGATTTAACTTCCATACAATAGGTTTGTAACCCATATTCCGCATTAAATGGCATTCTCCTCATATGGTCTAACGGATCACCCCACTCAACATTCATTCTATTTGCATACTCTCTCTTTTTACTTTTCACTTTCTCGACAAAATAGAAATACTCTGTATTACTCAGCAATAAATTTCTCCCTATACTCCTACCTCTTCCTGATGGCAAGAAAGGCATCATTCTTACATCATTAACCCCCAATTCATAACATAAGTCTATATATTCATCAACAGTTTTATAATTTAATTTATTAGGCACTAGTGATGTTGCTAATCTATTAACACCACAAACTTTAACATTTTTAATTGCATTTACAGCTCTATTAAAAGACCCTTTTACACCACGAAATGTATCATGCTGATAGCAATCTTTGCCATCTAAACTAATTTGTATATGAGAAACACCTGAATCCACTAGTCTTTTAGCAGTTTCAAAATCCATTTTATATCCATTAGATACCATACTGATTTTAGTTACATTTCCTCTCAATGTACCTATTATATCAAAAATGTTTTCTCGGCACAGAGTTTCTCCCCCACATAGGCAGACATTATGTGGGTGGAGTTCTGCAATTTGATTCGCAACATCTATTATCTCTTTATCACTTAACTCATCAGGTACACTACGCCCACTATTATTGAAGCAATGAACACATTTTAAATTGCATTTTTGTGTAATATCTAACGATACCATTATCGGGCCTGTAAGTTTACTAAGCATAGAGTATTCTCTTTTAAAATAGTTATCAAATGCTAACTCCATTAAATCTCCCCCTATACCTATTTATTGTAATTCCAATTAGCCCCTATGTTAGCATTTACAGCTCCATTAGCATTAGCAACCACTAAAGCATTTGTTGTTGAATATACATTTGCAAACAATATCGCATTTGCTGCAACACCAACATTGGGAAATACTGCTACTACAGTAGGAATAACCAAAACCCCTCTAGGTTTAATCCCGTCTCTTTGAATACTTGGCTTTTCATAATTTGATTTTACTGACAAGTCAAATACCTCCTAACTTTTTTATAACTTAACAATCAATTATACTGTCTGCCATTTCATATAATTGCTTGTTATGTGTTATTAAGATAATTTTCTTCTCGTGCTTTAACACATTTAAACTACGCATAAGCAAATTTATAGATTCTACACTCATATCTGAACTAGGTTCGTCAAGAATTAATATCTCATTTTTACCCATTATATTTTTTATATATACAACAAATTGTCTCTCTCCATCAGACATTTCCAAAATATTTTTATGCCATATATCCTTTAAACAAATAAGTTCATCAAAACAAAACTTATTCATAATATGTTCAACAGATTCAAAGTTTAGATTTAAATAATCTTCAACACTAATGTTCGGTACTCTTTCATTTTGTAGCATAATATCGACTTTTCTTCTGAGTTCATAAATATCTATATCGCTTATATTTTTATCGTTTATTTTAACTACATTTTCACTGTACAATAGACCAATTATTCTATATATAAGTGTTGTTTTTCCAGAACCATTCGCCCCTCTTACTACATATATTCCGTTTCTATCTATGTTTATATACTTTCCACTAAGTTTTATCTGAATTTTATTGATTTCATCAATAATGGCAGTTCCGTTTTCCTCTTGTTCAATTAGCAACAATTTGTTAATTCTATCAACAGAAACTTTATACTCTTGATATTCTTTCCCCCATTGAAAATAATATTTAATTATTGCTATTGTGCTAGAAAAGAAAATGCTCATTATACTAAATTCTCCAATAGAAAGATTTCCATCTATAACCTGAAACCCACCATACAGAAAAATTATTGCCTGAAAAATCAAACTAATAAGAGAATCCAAAGACATAAACAATGCCGATACTTTTATATATTTAAATAAGCTATCGAAAAATCGTCTATAACTTTCTACCAATTTTATAGCTATATTTTCATATAACGAATGAGCTCTTATTTCCCTACTTAGTTCATAATTTTCATTCATTGAATTAAAAAATATATTCTGTTCTTCTTTGTATCTTTTTCCGTATACATACAAACTTTTAAAAACAATCCTGTATACTATGGCATAAACAAAAATGCACGACAGTATTATATACAAAACTGTCATTTTCATAGTTGCAATGATTATAAATATCAATAATAACTGCAATCCATTGACAATTGCCAGTAAAATATTATCAAAGAAAAAACCTCCTACTACAGCTGAATCACTGTTAACTCTTTGGTTCAAATATACCGGATTATACTCCTCAAATCTTCTAATAGGTATTTTTTGTATGTAATCTATCACATACTTATTTATTTTGAACGATACATTATTTTTTGCTTTTACACTAGCGAGTTCATATAAGTATGCTAACACAGTCCCTAAAATTCCTATTATAATTATTACCCCTGAATATTTGATAATGCCGTCTTTCTTTATTCCCGTTATTAATAAATTCAAAAAATTACCACTCAATATAGGTATAAGCGAATTCACACACACAGATACCAATTGTATTAACACTAACAAAACTATTGCTATTTTTTTATTTTTTAGTTCAATTTTTAATACCTTTAATATATCCACTATAATTTCACACCTATTTAAAAAACCTTATAAAGGCTAATCTGAATTTGAGAAACTAAAATAAATAACGCTGACTTGAAAGTGAGCCACCGAGGGTGCGGACAAAAATCTGGACTTTAACGAAAGGAGTTGTCTGCCAAATGTACTCACTTGAGCCAAAAACAAGCAGCCGTTGAAATGTATTTAAAATTGAATAGTTATAGAAAGACTTTTTTCAACTATTGTTTTATCTAAGTAATCTGCTTCCCACTTAGAATAATAATCAACAACCTTTGTCAAACTATCTCTTAATAACGATATTACACAATATATCAATATTATCCCGACACACTCTGCAATTCCTTTTCCATCTTCTCGAATCGCAATGATTGCAAAATCCAAAAACAATTTCCAAATATACATAACAATTGCAGGTGTGAACCCTAGTAGGATCTTTAATATAACATTTGTATAAAATCTATAGGAAGACCCCCTTTTGCATATAGTTAAGACCATGATAATATTCCTGATCAAACTATTTTGAACTTTTTTATTACACATTTTCCCCATTATTTAACCATCAATTATATTTTATCTTATACATTATAGTCATAGAACCTACCAGTTTTTTAATATCTATTTGTGAATTCTGTCCCCTTTAAACCGCATCAAAAAAAGAACCGCGCAAACACATATTTTCAATTAATATGTAGAAAACACAGTTCCTTTATTATTACTTTTTTATGGCAATATATCCTAATTATTCTTCTTCCGGAAGGTCGGATGTGCAATGCGGGCACTTTGTTGCTGCGATTGCAATCTTCATCTTGCAGTAAGGGCATTCCTTCTCGGTTGGTTCTTTTTCCTCTTCCTTCTTTGTTCTATCCTTCATCTTATTGATAGCTCGAATTATGCAGAACACAATTATCGCCATAAGTAAGAAATTAAGAACAGCGGTAATAAACTTACCATAATAAAGAACACTGTCTCCTGTAAGAGTTACACACCACTCGTCAAAGTTAAGACCGCCAAAGATACCGATAACCGGCGTTATGATATCATTTACAAGCGAATTAACTATCGCAGTAAAAGCTCCGCCTATAATGATACCGACTGCCATGTCGATTACGCTTCCGCGCTTGATAAACTCCTTAAATTCCGCAAAAAACTTCTTCATAATAGCCTCCTTATGTAAGTTAATAATTTAAGATAATAATTTCCTGACGCTCTCGTCATCTAATCGCGAAATATTAAGCATTTCGTCTGCCGATACGAGTAAGCCGTTTCTACCTGCCTCTTTAACCTTATATAAGGCTTTATCCGCTCCGGCTACGAAATCCCAGAGCTTACTGTTAGCCGTAGGTCTTCCGAAGAAAGCTCCCTGACTTATGGTGACACGGTTAAGCCCGGTCTTACTCTTAACATGCTCTATATTATATTCCGCGATTCGTTGTCTTATCTCCTCCGATATTGCACTGACTTCACTGTATTCCTTGTTAATGAAGATTACCGTGAATTCGTCGCCGCCGTATCGTCCGGCGAATACGCCAAGGTGACGCTTAGCTGCATCGATTGCATACGCAACCTTCTTAATTACCTCGTCACCCGGCTGATGACCGTATGTATCGTTATATTCCTTAAAGTAGTCGATATCGATTATCTCTACTGCAAAACTCTGTCCCTTTTCGATTGCTTCATGGAACTTGACTTCCGAAAGCTCATTGATCTTGGCTCTGTTATTGATACCCGTTAAAGGATCGGTTTCCGACTTTGCTCGAAGCGCTTCCTTCTCCTGCTCCAACTTCATCCGCTCAAATTTGTCTTCCTCTAACTTAAGCTTGGCAGTAAGTGTCTGCGCATTGGATTCATCAAGTTCATGCTGCTGAGCTTTGACCATCTCATAGAAGTCACCGGTTGCAGCGAAATAATTATTCCACATTTCTTTCTTGTCATAATAAGCAATCTTCTGCTCAAGACTCTTTAATGCGAAGTATGGTGAATTCGTATTCTTTGCAAGCTCGTCTATATTCTTGATAACCTCGATAAATTCATCGTCTTTACCGATCTCGCGTAAGAAAATACTGTAGGTCATAAGGTCATCAAATGCTTCAAGAATAGCCTGCTTAATTCCGTTATAGCTGCTTACAGTTGCAATTGCCTTATCACGTCCTTCTGTATCGCCCTCAAGATGGCACAACTGCGCCTCAATCATGTACATATAGATATCGACATCGGCATTTTCCGGAACAAAAACGCTTCGCGCTTTTTCAAAAGCCTCACGCGCACCCTTTGCATCTTTGAGCGGAATAAGGCACTGTGCAAGATTAAGCTGAAGTACCGCCTTATCGGTATCGGAAAGCGACTCACTATCGGGATCTTCTTCAAGAGACATCGCTATCCATACAGCTTCCTCAAAGCACGCCTTCGCCTTATCATAACTGCCGAACTTCATGTACATGACACCGATATTGACACCCAAAAAGGCAAGTATATTACCGATATTATACTTACTTGCAGCAACCTTGCCTTTAATGTAATAGTCCATTGCAGTACGTATTTCGCCCATACCGGAATAGATAACACCCAGGATCGAGAACGTACGCGCATAGAGGCGAACCTGCCCCGTCTCCTCAAGAAGCGACTGGATTCGTGTAATCTTCTCCAAGGCCTCGGCCGCATCACCATTATAATAAGACAAAAATCCCTCATTAAATACAGCATAAGCATAAAGCGCCTTGTCTTTCGCTCCATAGCCCGAAATCTCAAGGAGCTCTTCTGCCATCTTCATTGCAAGATCAAATTCATTCCGATCTCTTCGCTCGATAATTTCGATCTTCTTCTGAATTTCCTCATCATAAATATTCCTGTAATCCCAAGCCATAACAACAATCCTTTACCATTATGCTTAATGTAGATTCTTCAAATTATATATTTCATCCGCAAGCGCCGCGAACTGCTGTAAGCTAAGCGCTTCGCCTCTTATATTCTCATTATCAAATAATCTTATCAGTATACCTTTAAGCTCTTCCTTCGATACCGGAATTCCACCGTTACTAAGACCGTTAACCAGCGTCTTACGTCTCTGATTGAAGGATGCCCTTATAATTCGAAACAAAAGCGCCTCATCCTTGACATTGACCTTAGGCTCTTCGCACTTATCAAGTCTTATTACCGCGGAACCTACGTTAGGACGCGGAATAAAGCAGTTAGGCGGTACTTCCGCCATAATCTTAGGGTCAGAATAATACTGGACTGCCAAGGATAATGCTCCGTATTCCTTAGAACCCGGGCCCGTCTTCATTCTGTCCGCAACTTCCTTTTGAACCATAATGGTTATGCTCTTAAGCGGTACCTTTGATTCAAAAAGCCCCATTATTATAGGTGTTGTAATGTAATATGGCAAATTGGCAACAACCTTAACGGGCTTACCGTTATTGCGCTTCTCGGCAAGTGCTTTTATATCAAGCTTAAGCACATCTTCATTGATTACTTCCACGTTATCATATGCAGAAAGGGTATCGTTAAGGATAGGAATCAGGTTCTTATCTATCTCAACCGCAATGACTTCGCGTGCTCTTTCGCATAAGTACTGCGTCATCGTACCGATTCCCGGACCTATCTCAATTACAAGATCATCCTTCGTAATCTCTGCTGCGTCCATTATCTTCTCAAGCACATGCGTATCTATTAAAAAGTTCTGACCGAACTTTTTCTGGAAATTAAAATTGTATTTCTTAAGAATATCTATCGTATTGCCCGGTATTCCCAAGTTTGCCATGTATCTGCTCCTGTTCTTATGAACCGAAATACTCCGATTCATTGTTATTAATTATATTAAAGTTTTGTGTTTAACTCGTGTTTATTCATTGTCTTTACAGACTTTATCGAACAATTTAAAGGCGTTAGCGCGGGTTGTTTTAATTACTTCTTCAGCGGTTGTGCTCTTTAATTCGGCGATTTTTGCCGCAACGTGTGTAAGGTAAGATGAATTATTTCTCTCGCCTCTATGCGGTGCAGGTGCCATATACGGACTGTCTGTCTCAAGAAGAATGCTTGTTAACGGGATATCTTCCACGACATTAACTAATGTCTTCGCGTTTTTAAAGGTTACTACGCCGCCTACTCCTATGTAAAATCCCATTTTCACATATTCACGGGCCATCTCAACAGAACCCGAATAGCAGTGTATTACTCCGCGAAGATTACCGTCTGACTCTTCCTTAATTATATCGAAAGTATCCTTGGCGGCTTCTCTTGAATGCACGATTATCGGAAGGTTAAGAGCTTTTGCCAGAGCTATCTGCTTTTTAAAAATCTCTCGCTGGAAGGCTTGAACATCCTCTTCCTTATCCCAGTAGTAATCAAGGCCGATTTCTCCTATTGCGACCGCCTTAGGCTTATCCGCGAGGGTGCGGAGTGTCTCTATGGTATCATCGTTAAAGTCCTTATACTCGGACGGATGGATTCCGACCGCTGCGTATACATCCTTATACTCTTCGGAAAAGCGCACGGACGCATAGGTTCCGCGCATTGTCGCTCCTACATTTATAATAGGCGAAACTCCCCCCGCAATTATCTGCGGAAGGAGTGTGGCTCTATCGTTATCAAATTGTTCGTCGTCATAATGCGCATGAGTCTCGAATATCTTCATATCTTCTAACCTATCTCGGAACCCGGCTTAACGTCCTTTTCTGTTGTCATAAGACTTAAATTGCCTTCATCGTCTTCTGCGCAAAGTATCATGCCCTGTGATTCGTAACCCGCAATCATCTTAGGCTCGAGGTTCGTAAGCACCATTACACGCTTGCCCACCATATCTTCAGGCTTGTACCACTGCTTAATTCCCGATAAGATCTGTCTCTTCTCGCTACCTATCTGAACTATGGATTTAAGAAGCTTCTTGCTCTTCGGTACTTCTTCGCACTCTAAGATTAAACCTACCTGGAACTGAAGCTTCGCAAAGTCATCATACATAATGGCAGGCTTCTTCTCGATATCTACGCCTTTAACATCTTCGGACTTAGCTTCTTCAGTATCTTCCGGATGCATTTCTGCTACCTTGGCAAGGACTTCTTCCTCGTCGAATCTTGCAAAGAGAATCTCCGGTGCATCGGTAACCTTATTGCCGGATGGATAAAGGCCGAACTGATTGAGTGTCTCGTAATCGCGCTTTTCTACATTAAGCTGTGCCAGGATTCTGTCACATGTCTCAGGCATAAAGCTTCTAAGTAAGTTTGCGCCGATTGAAATACCTTCTACGAGGTTATAAAGCACGGTTGCAAGGCGGTCACGCTTTGCTTCATCCTTGGCAAGTGCCCACGGCATTGTCTCATCGATATACTTATTGCATCTTCTAAAGATTCCGAATAATTCGTTTAATGCGTCTGCCGTATGGAATACTTCCATCTTGGCTTCTACCTTATCACGAATTGAGGTAATTGTTGCCTTGAATTCGTCATCAGGGTCTTCTGCTACGTTCTTATTCTCAACAACTCCGCCAAAGTACTTGTTACTCATGGAGATGGTCCTATTTACGAGGTTACCGAGGGTATTGGCAAGCTCGGAGTTGATGCGCTCTACCATTAATTCCCAGGTGATAACTCCGTCGTTATCAAACGGCATCTCGTGTAATAAGAAGAATCTAACCGCATCTACGCCGAATACTTCTGCAAGCTCGTCCGCATAGATTACGTTACCCTTGGATTTACTCATCTTGTTACCGTTAACAAGAAGCCACGGATGTCCGAATATCTGCTTCGGAAGCGGCACATCAAGCGCCATTAAGAAGATCGGCCAATAGATTGTATGGAATCTGATGATATCCTTACCGATTACGTGAAGGTCTGCAGGCCAGTTCTTCTTGAAAAGCTCGGAATTGTTGCCGTCTACGTCATATCCTATCTTGGTTATGTAGTTGGTTAAGGCATCAAGCCATACATATACTACATGCTTAGGATCAAAAGGTACCTGAACGCCCCATGTAAAGGTTGTTCTCGATACGCACAGATCCTGTAAGCCCGGAAGAAGGAAGTTATTCATCATCTCGTTCTTTCTTGATACCGGGTATATAAAGTCCGGATGCTCGTTCATGTACTGAATGAGTCTGTCCGCATATTTACTCATCTTGAAGAAATACGCTTCTTCCTTGGCAGGTGCTACTTCTCTGCCGCAGTCAGGACATTTACCGTCAACAAGCTGGCTCTCTGTCCAGAATGACTCGCACGGTGTGCAGTAGAGTCCCTCGTACTCGCTTTTATATATATCGCCCTGATCATAGAGTTTACGGAATATCTTCTGTACCTGTTTCTCATGATCTTCGTCCGTTGTACGGATAAAGTTCGAATATGAGCTGTTCATAAGATCCCAGATATCCTTAACCATGGCTGCCTTCTCATCTACATACTCCTTCGGAGTCATGCCTGCTGCTTCAGCCTTCTGCTGGATCTTCTGTCCGTGTTCATCCGTTCCTGTCTGGAAATATACGTCATATCCCTGCTCACGCTTAAAGCGTGCTATGGCATCGGTAAGTACGATCTCATAGGTGTTGCCGATGTGCGGCTTACCTGATGTGTATGCTATCGCGGTTGTGATATAGTATTTTCCCTTCTTACAATTCTCGCACATATTCTCGCCTTCTTTTCTATATTATAATCAACCTATTATACAACAAAATAAGGCGCTTTTCAACAAAGCGCCTTAAGTATTGCGTAGTCTTCCGCTATTTTCTCTTTCTTACGAGCCAGAAATGGTTCTTTCCGTCTCCCGTATCCTCGGAATTCGTTATCTCTGTTCCTATCATCTTGGTATCGCCTGCTCCCTTTTTACCGCCGTTTCCTGCAATCCTATCACTAAGCTCGCTTAATATCAATGACTGGAGGCTCATCGCATTCGCAATCTTATCTTTATTAAATGCCATCTTAACGAAATACTCTTCTCCGGCAGGAAGCGGACCGATATCGTTGATAAAGTCCTTTACATATTTCCAGCCATGCTTTTCAAAAAGCACTTCCCAGTCAGGGTTATTAATGATGTCTTGATACTCAGGTTCTTCGATTTCAATCTCTTCTTCGTCGTCTTCGTGGTATTTCTCAATATGGATTTCTTCTATATTACTAAGATCTACATCGAAGAAATGCGCTACCTTTTTACCCAAAGCTTCGAACTTCTCGTAATCCTCTCCGAACTCTGCCTTAAAATCCAGATTTGCGACTTCGTTCGCAATTCTTGATTCATATTCTTTGATTTTCTCCATTATATCTTCCATTTCAGTTCGATATGACTTCTGGATGTCTTTGATTTCCTGCAATCTGGCCTCTTCTTCCTTAATCTTTCTATCAAAGGCTTCGTATATTGCACGATCATCCTTATTAAGGAGCGCTTTTACCTCATCAATCTTAAAGCCTGCTTTTTGCAGGTTCTTAATCTTAACGAATGTAACCGCCTGATTTTCATCATAATAGCGATACCCTGTCCACTCGTCTACTTTAACCGGTTTCAATAGATTCTCATGATCGTAGTATCTTAATGTCTGCGGATTGCATCCGACAAGCTTGGCAAATTCCTTGATTGTCATATCATCTCTCCTTTCGAAACCGTTATATCATTATAGTGAACTGTAAGGTCAATATCTTTTTTAAAATTAAAATAATCGCCCACTGTCCGCTAATAGTGGGCGATTATTTAATATAATAATCATCTAACTATAGGACACACCGTCTATCAGTAGTGCCCTCGTATGTATAATATCATAAAGTTCTTATTAAGTCAAACCAAGGTATCTCTTTACAATATTTTTCAACATGTTACATCATAAATGTCATTGCGCAATAGCCTGCGTAGATTAAGAGGAGCAATGCGCCCTGCCATCTGTATGCACGCTTCTTGATTATGATCGGCACGAATAAAAGCGCCATAACTCCGAATCCTAGCGGCATATCAATCATAAACGTCTGGCTTGATACTTCGTATCCTCTTATTGCAGCAGGGATACCAAGTACAAGAAGAAGGTCTAAGATGTTAGCGCCGAGGATATTACCGATACCGACGCTACCGTAGCCCTTGATTAAACTTACAATTGATGTCATAAGCTCAGGAAGTGAAGTTCCGAGCGCTATGAATGTTACCGCGATTACTCTCTCCGGTACGCCAAGGGCTTCCGCGATTATTACCCCGTTATCTACAAGGAACTGAGCTCCGAAATATAGCGCAACAGCTGAGATTACAAGCATAATTATCGGAATAAGAATGCTGCCTTCCGGCTTCTCTTCATCATCTTCCTCATCACCCGGGAACTTAATGTTGAGAAGTGCATATACAACAAACGCGAGGCAAAGAAGGATTCCGGGAATCATGTAGAGGCCACCGAGAACGAAAGACACCACATTAACTATAATCATCGTAACAAAGAAGAATGCGGCACGCCATTTAAGCGGCTTAACATTAACATCCTTAGTCGGTCGAATAAGCTGTGCAAGTCCCGCAATAAGTGTTGTATTGCAGATGATTGAACCGATCGAATTACCTGCTGTTATCGCAACAGATCCCTGAATTGCAGCCGTTGTCGATACCAATACTTCAGGAAGCGTGGTTCCGAGCGACACAATCGTCGCGCCGACAACTATCTGCGGAATTCCAAGCTTACGCGCGATAGCAACCGCAGCGTCTACAAGCTTATCTCCACCTACGCATATTAGCACAAGGCCTAAGATAAATAAACCTACAACTTTAACCATTTCCATTATTTTGTTTCCTCCGATGTCTTCTTTTCTTTCTTATTCTCTATAAAATATATAATCACACTTAAAATGATAAATACCGCAATTATCGCTACCGTTATCGGTATCAGATATTCTCCGTTTAATAAAAGTTCGAAGCCGGTCTTTAATGTAAGAACTCCGAATATTGCGAAGATTACATATGCCAGTACATTCAAGAATCCTGTCGGCATCTTGTTTTTCACAAGAAGTCCGACCGCCATTCCTACCATATCTGCCGCGAATAATCCAATTGAGCACGCAAGCCATACGATTATAGCTTTTTCCATACCTTCGTTTGCTCCGAATGTTATCGCCGTAAGCTGCGTCTTATCACCGAGCTCTGCCACAAAGAATGTACAGAATACTGCGATTGCTGCAACCTTGAACTTGCCCTTTCCTTCCGCCTCTTCTTCATCGTCATCTTTCTTTAATGAAGTAAGCGCGAAGAACAGAAACGCTGCACCGGCAATCAGCTTAATAAGCCAATCCGGAACGAATTCACTGACCAGGCCGCCCGCCAAGACCGCAAGTCCGTTAAGTACGAGCACTGCCGCCGCAGTTCCTATTACTATGTCTTTCACCTTATACCGCGATGTCATCGCAACCAGCATAAGCTGCGTCTTATCTCCCATCTCCGCGATAAATTCGGTTAGAAGTATTTTTAAAAAAAGCATATTAACACTCCTATATGATTCAAAAAAAAGACCCACATACACCTTGTGTTGGTGTACATGAGTCTCATTCTTTACGATTTGCCAGGCCCTCATCGGGCTGGGATTGTTGACAAACCACGCGTAATCGCGCGAATTACTCCCTCAATTGTCACTTCAACTATCTTAACTTGATTCTACATAAAAGTCAAGCAGTTTTCATACATCAGACCTCTCTAGGACTTCTTTCCTCCGCCTACTACGGGACTTACATCCATGCCCCTTCTAATACCATAAGCCATAAGTATCTTAAACACATAATGCTTCTCTTCATCAGGTAAGTCTATCTTTTCCAAAAACTCATCATAATTTGAAATTACGTGCTCGAGCCATTCGTCACTGCATTTATCCGTAAATATACGCATCTCCGGAGTGTCCTTGCCGGAGAATCCAAGGAAATAGCTCTCAACATCACTTATTGTTGCAGTTGGCAAAAACTCTTGTATCTCAGGCAGCTTCAATAGTTCTGTCAACACATCTTCCGGTAAAAGTAAGGAAAGAGCAGATTCTCTATCTTCTATCCGTGCCTCCTCGGCATCAACTCTTGCTTTCTCTTCCGCAAAGACATAATAGTAATCTTCTTCTTTAAATCCTTTCATACGATAACAGGCATTATTTATAAATAAATATGATTCCGATTCATATGAGCAAATCCACATCTGCGATTCAGAAAGATCCTTGTTCTTAATTTTGAAGTCGTACAGCAGTGCGCAGTATGTACAAAATCCCGGGCTCTTGATCTCTTTATACTTTATAGTCTTCAATGACTCCAGCAATTTCACGCTTTCATCATGCGGTATATCAACCTTATAATGTCCATGATCAGCTTCAAAGGCTATACTTTCTACAGATTCCAAGTCCATAGAAAGCGGCATAACAGCCCAGGCTTCGGCAGAACGAACTCTAACTGCTGCTATAATTGCAACTACAACAACCACTGCGCCCAGAATTATCAGGGCTTTCTTAATTATCTCTTTCTTATACTCTTTCATGCCCAATCCTCCCCAACCAACAAATTAACATTTGTTTAGTTACAAATATATCATACTACGGGCTTGGCGCTTTTTCAAGAAGAATGTCCTGCTGCCTGTACATCTCCCGACGCCGTCTGCACAAATTGTTCATATAATGTTAATTTTCTATTGCGTTTTATTTAAGTTTCTGTTAACATAAGATAGTTATATGATGGCTATAAGCAATTTTTAATGCCATCATTCTGGGAAATGGAGGGTATATAATAATGAAGGTAACCAAAAAAATTGCGCTTTTACTTGTTATTACACTTATTACAAGCTTATTAAGCTCTGCCTGCGGTAATTCTAAAGAAGCAAATACCGACACAACTCCCGTGGTTGCGGAAAATAACACCGACGGAAACATTGACGACAATAATAGCGAAAACTCCGCTAATAATACGGAATATGACGATAGTTACCTTGGCGAACCTCTTCCTCCTAGATATATGTATGGTGGCGAGTGGGATTTTCTGCCTCAAGAACCTATAGATATACCTAAGCTTTCCGAAATGGAATATGTAAGACCTGACATTGATGGCTTGCTCGCTTCTTATGATACCTATCTTAGCAAGATTCCGGAATATAGCGATATCGCTTCACTTATAAAAGACTTTCACGAAACGGTATCTATACATTACAGAAATTTCAATACAATGTACCGCCTCGCTTATCTTAGATACTCTTATAATATGAAAGATGAATACTACACTTCGGAATACGAATATCTGGCAGAACAAGCACCTTTTGTACATGATAAATTCGCTCTTATCATGGCCGCTCTCACCGAATCGCCATTTAGCAAAGAATTGGAAGAAAAATACTTTAGTGACGACTTCGAGTATTACAAGGGTTACAGCGGTGCCAGTGCAAAATATCTGGAACTTTTGAACCAAGAGCAGAAACTTACCAACGAATACTATGCTCTTAGCGCTGACAAAGGATACTCTGATTATAACGGAATCGCAGATATATACCTTAGACTTATCAAAGTTCGTCACGAAATCGCTGTAGAATGCGGATATGACAATTATCTTGAATATGCTTACGTCGAGTCATATGGTAAAGATTACACCACTGAAGACGCAAGGAATTTCTTAAAGTACATAAAAGATTATATCTATCCTATAAGAGGCCTGCTTACGGGAGGGGATATTCCTGACTTCTCGGATAAAGATATCATAACTATGCTCGGGGAATCCACAAAGGAAATGGGCGGTCCTATATGGGATGCATATCGCTATTTAAGAAAATACGAATTATACCAGTTTGGAACAAATTCCAATAGTATGAACGGCAGCTACGAAATGTATCTTTCCGACTATGAAATTCCTATTATCTTTTTATGTAACAAGGGCTTTTCAAGCCTAAGCCACGAATTTGGACACTTTACCGACGAATTGTATAATTATGGTGCTTATGCGGATTATGATACATCAGAGGTAAGTTCGCAGACAATGGAGTTCCTCACTATAGCCTATTCACCAAGCATTACGGAAGACGCCAAAGCAAAATATCAAAAAGCTCTGATTACAGAAGCTCTTGATGATATCATATACTGGGCTGCAGATACCTTATTCGAGATGGATATATATACCGCCGATCCGGATACGCTTACAATAAACGACATAGAATGCATTTATTATAAATCACATATAGCATACGGATTCGGACCGAATAAGAAAGATTGGGTCTATAGGTCTCACTTTATAGATTACGCTCTCTACATGATTAACTATGCAACCTCCGCAATGGCGGCAGTTCAAATAATGCGAATGGAATGTGAAAATAAAGGCGCGGGAGTAGATGGCTTTATACACTTTATAAGCCAGGACAAAGGAGACGGATTCAACACAATTCTTAAAAAAGCAGGCCTTGCAAGTCCTTTCGAAGAGGAAACCTTCATTAAAACCGCGGAATTCATAAAATCATACAAGTAATAATTCAAACCCGGCTCGGGAAATCCCGAGCCGGCTATTCTTTAGTACCATCTACTATCTATAATACCCCGTTACTTTATGATATTGCTCCTTGCCCTCATACATTTCCTGTTCTGCCTTAGGGACAAGCTCAAGTATAGGAGCATTTCCATTAATATTTAATTCATATATTTGTTGATATCTGTTCATTTTTAGTTTACAATTTGCTTACTGGGATATATATATGGATATATAAAGGGGAAAAACGTATTTTGTCTCAGAAAAACTCGAAGCAGGAGTGTCACATGAAACGAAAAAATTATATCACCTGTTTATTAATGGCCATCTTACTGGTTTTGTCTGCTTCTTTACTTTCAAGTTGCGGAAATGATTCGGATTATACTGCAAAAGACTTAGTCGTATCAGAAGATTCTTCTTCATTACTGCATATTATCTTGGTCTTATAGACAAGCCTGACTTTGCTAAGGAATGGAACCTCTATGATAGTGATTATGACCATTTAAAGGAAAAAAGGAAAAAGAAAGGTAATTAAGGGAACACAAAACATGTGTAAATTCATTATCAAGCGAATCTTTCTTATGATTCTAACGCTGATTATTATTATGGCGATGCTTATTCCTCTTATTCTGCTGATGCCGGCGAAAGGATATGCATGGCATCCGGAGAGTCCGGAAATATTCATCGAAGTCTGCGTCTACTATTTCAAGCAAATATTTCTGCAATTCAACTTTGGTATAAAGCAAGGAACTTATCAAGACGTTGCAGGATGGATTGCGGAACAAATGCCGTATACATTGTATGTAACAATACCTGCTCTTATCATATCGCTTCCATTAGGCACTTTTTTCGGAGCGCTTGCAGCGTTATACAAGAACAGATGGCAAGACCAGATAATAAATGTCGTAATAACGCTTCTTGTGTCGGTTCCGGAATTTGTAACCGGAATGATGATCCAATATTTTATCGGCTTTAAATTGAATATGTTTCCGCTTATATTTGGTTATGGTGACAACTTCTTTTCGTGGGAGCTTTTCAGAACGGCGATTATGCCGATTATAGCTCTCATCTTGCCGCCTATGGCAACTTGCATGCGTTATATTCGTGGTGAACTATCAGAATCGCTTACCTCTGAATATGTATTACTCGCAAGAGTAAAAGGTCTTACCAGAAGGCAAACTCTTATAAGACACGCATTTCGTAACTCGATGATGCCGCTGCTTCCTATGTATCAATCCTGCATTATTGCGGTATTTACCGGTTCTTTTTTCGTTGAGCGTATCTTTTCTATACCGGGTATAGGAAGAACTTTTATCTATTCAATGATTGAAGGTTGGCAGGATGTATTCTTATGTCTTGCGATGTTCTACACAATACTGACGCTTGTTGCCGGTCTTGTTACCGATGTAGGCTACGGATTAATTGATCCGAGAATAAGAATCGGTGCAAAGAAAACAGCACTATAATTAAGGAGAAGGTTTATGAAAGCCCTGCAGATACCTGCAGGGCTGCCTTTCCTGATGCGATTGTATTTCTCAAATCTCTGATTGGCATAATTATGCTGCGCTGTAAATAATAAATATATCTTCTAGAAGCTTGTGTCAGAAAGTAGTTCTGCTATTTACAATAGTTTAAAAAATGTTCAAAAACAAATCCGAATTGTCTGAAAAAATTCATTTCGCGTTTATTGTATAAATTCTAATAATCGTCTACATTAATTTTTATGAGAGTTATATCTATTTTATAAAAGTTCAGGAGGACAATTAACAATGAATAAGGGAAAAACAGCACTTTTACTTGTGCTAACTTTAATAGTGGGTCTATTAAGCTCCGCTTGTAACTTGAATTCAGCTTCTACCAAACCGGAACCTCGCTATCACTATGGCAGTACATTAGACTTCATCGATAACGAAGAAATTGAAATGGTCAAACTCTCCGAAATGGAATATGTAAGACCTGACAACGAAGAAGTAAAACAGATAATAAGCGAATTAGAATCTCTTATTGCAGAATGCTACCGCTACAAAAGCGCGGAAGAGTTTCTCAAAGACTATTATCCTATTATGACTCGCATGAGAAAAATAAACGCAATGTATCATCTTACCTATTTCCGTCGGGATCTTGATCAAACTGATTCCTATTATCAAAAAGAGTTCGAATATTGCCTGGAGGTATACTCTTCCATCTCGCAAAAAGAATGGGAGCTTATGTCTTATCTTGCTGACACTTCCTATAGTGAAGATCTTGAAACGTTACTTTTCGGAAAGGGCTTTTTTGACCAATATACTTCAACTCTTAATTATACCGATAACGCCTGGTCTTACTATGATCAAATCCAAGCATTAGGTAACGATTTTCTTTTTCTGACAAAAGAACAAAAGACAACTTATAACGGCGAAACTAAAACTCTCAATGAATGGCTTGAATCAGATTCCGAAGATGTAACGCTTAACGCAGTATGCGCATATATCGAGCAATACCATGACAACGCTGCTGCCATTTATATAAATATTCTTAAGGCAAGCAGAAATTTCGCAAAAGAAATAGGCTACAAGAATTACGCTGATTACATATATGACATTAGTTATAATAAAGATTACACTGCCGAAGAAATAGAGTCCTTTAATAAATACATTAAAACTTATCTTGTCCCGATTGCTAAACAGATTTACCAAAAGTCTCCGGGAATTCTAGCAGATATCAAATTTGAAAGATATCCATTCCCGAAAGATACCGACCCTACAAAATTCTTATCTTCGGCTTGCAGAAAAATGGGTGGTCTCATAGAAGAAGTATGTAATTTTACAACAACGTATGAATTATATGACTATTCATTTACTCCGACCAAACGTGCCATAGGATATAACTTATACATTCCATATTATGAGACGTCCGTTATACTTATTAACCCTTCAAAATATGATGTAGTAAATACCTTGTCGCATGAATTCGGACATAGTGTCGACAATTATTATAATTATGGTAATCTCTCAGATAGTTTAGACGAAATGTACTCGCAAGCTATGGAATACCTTACCATAAAATACACTGATGTCTTCTCAGAAGATAATAAAAAAGAAAGTATAGACTTTGAGCTTTCATCTCTTCTTTTAGGCAATATACTGGATGCCGCAGCACTTGCGGCATTTGAAAATGCTGCTTATAAGTTGGACCCTGACGAAGTAACTCCGGAGATGTTAGACGAATTATATCTTCAAATCTATAATGATTATGGATTGGAATACATTTACCCGGAAGAGATTCAAGCAAAATGCTGGATATATCGTCATCATCTCTTTAATTTTCCTTTCTATACAATCAAGTACCCTACTTCTGCTATAGCAAGCTTGGAAATATGTGCACTTGAAGAAGAAGAACAGGGAAAAGGGGTTGCTACTTACGAAGAAAGCATTAAGCTTACAAGTGGAAGAACCTTTAAGGAGTTTTTTGACGAAAGCTCGCTCGATAATCCGCTAGAAGAAGAAACTATTAAAAATATCGCAGAGTTTCTTAAGAAAATACTGGAATTAGAATAGATTTAGCATTAATAGAAGGGTTTATAAGAAAGAAATTGCAAAAGCCCTGCAGATATCTGCAGGGCTTGGCTTTACTCTTAGTATTCTTTAGCCGGCGAAGATGACGTTCTCGAATATCTCCTGGATTTCTACTCCGTCAATAAGGTACGGCCATTCGTTTTTGGTAATGTTGAATCTTACAATTCTTCCGTCGCTTAACTTAGCATCCACGAAAGTTGCTGCGTCGGTTCTGTATGCATATACGTGATCTCCAACCTTAAGGTCATAGTCACCTACTTCATTACCGTCTTCGTCTACTATCTTAAAGCTCATTTCCTTCTTAGCCGTGTAATCAAGGCGTGAATCAAATGTATAATACTTATCATCCGATACAGGGCTTCCGTCTTCTCCGACTTTATAGGACTTTGAGATATAACAGGTTCCGAATACTTCTCTTCTTATCGCAAGCTGCATATCGTTAGGGTCTGAAATAACGCCCTGAATCCACTTATATCCTGCGCTTTGATCGACTACATACATAGGATCTGATATACCACCGTCAATCTCTACTCTGTCGCTTGCACCGTTCTTTGTTATCTCTACAATATTGATATTAGCGTAATCGTTGAGTTCTATGCACTCAAGATATGCGTATACCTTGCCGGTAGGAGCTTTTATAAGGAAAGAATTGATTATAAAGGTATATAAGCTGTCATCCTTAATGTCCTTCTCCTGTCCGTTTACAATGACAGGTACCGATATTGCGGCCTCATACAATGTCGGGAAGATCGGTGAAATCTTAATTGTATCCAATTCACCGTCATCGTCGATATCCATCGTATACTCATCAAATGGTGAAATCTCTACGGCATAGCTTGTCGGCGCATTGGCAAAGTACTTCTCATCTAAGATATCCTTATTATCTTCGAAGCTGAGTTTAACGGTTACCTGACCTACCGAATACGGTGCGATATCATATGGATTAAACAATACCGTAATTCCGTCGTAATCAATCATAAAAAGCTGCGGAACTTCGTTGTTCTTCTGCTCCTTAAATGAAAGATCGGATATAAACATATCGATTGAATCCGCGTACTTTTTCTTGATCGCTTCTGCGATTCTCTCATATGCCTTGTCTAAATCCTTCACAACATCCGTAAACTCAATAAGCTCGCCTGTCTTGGTATCATAATTATCAGGTAATGTTGCATAATAACTGTGAGCTCCGCCTGAATACGCTTCATACTGCTGTGCTATTGCGAGAACGCTCTCGTCCGCACGACGGACATGATAGTTTTCCTTAATGGTATATACCATAGAATAATCTGTGTTATCCGGATCGAAGTCGTTAATCGCCGCTTCCTTGGTATCTTCGAAAATGGACTTAACGTTAGCGATAACGCCGTCCGCAAGGTTCTCTAAGGTTTCGTTCAATGCGGGATACTTCTCTGCATCTTCAGGATTAAGATGAAGTACTTCGTATTCCATATATGCGATGTAACCGCTATATGTCTCGGTATACTTATACTCACCATCGCTTCCTTTTTCCTTATAAAGCTTAAGAATGGAAAGTTCCTCTGCTTCGTTGTTATCATCTTCGTTATCGTCTGTAACGTCTGACTGCTGCCCGTTACTTGTGTTACCGGTATTGTCGGCTGTCTTATCAGCCTTAGAACATGCGGTAAATACCGACATAATCATGACAATTGTAAGTAACAGTGCTAAAACTCTTCTTTTCATAATTCATCTCTCCCTTTGATTATAATGTTACCTTATATATAATTATTTAAAACTTTTCCTAATTATTAAAAATGACCCATGTATACCCCACTCGGTACACATGAGTCTCATTCTTTACGATTTGCCAGACCCTCATCAGGTCAGGTTGTTGACAAACCACGTATTGCTACGCGAATTACTCCCTCAATTGTCACTTTAGATAGTGTATCGTGATATCGATAAAAAGTCAAGTTAATTTCCCGGCCACCGAAATATAGACAAATTATGAACATTCATTTATAATTTGTTTATAATTATGTTGACATTTGTTAATTTTCCGTTTACAATTAGCTTTACTAGGATATATAAAGGGCTAACGCCCTCGTAAATTAATTAGGCGCGCGAGATTTTCATAACTTATGGTGACAAGTGTATCATATAATGGCAACATGCAATAAACAGAAAAGTGCTCTTTTTGCCGCGTATTGTGTGCATTTCAAAATTTGTTCACAATATTTATAAAATCTTCCCGCCCTGTTTGTTGAATTGTATGTACAATTAAAATATACTTATCGCAGGCATAAGGGAAGTTAGATGATTGCGCAATCGGATAATAATGCCTAAGAACCAGCATAACATTGGAGGACTAAAAGTATGAAGAAACGTTTTATATCAATTGTATTGACACTGGCACTATGCCTATCCGGAATGTTTGTTCCGGCAAATGCTGCCGCAAAAGAGCAAGAAACATATGCGGATTTATTGGGGTTAAGAATAAAACACCCCGGCATTAGTTTTGAGCGTCAAGTTGAAGCTATGGGTGCAGTAGCTTACGAGGCCTCTGAACAGCCGTTTCCGAGCAAATTCGATCTAAGAGATTATGGCCTTGTTACTCCGGTCAAGAAGCAAAAAGGCGGCACTTGCTGGGTATTCTCCTCAGTAGCATCGCTTGAAAGTAACGCCCTAATGATGGGACTGGGCGAATATGATTTCTCGGAATATCACTTGGGATACTTCACAATGCATATCTTTGAAGACCAAGACGAATCCATCGCGGGAGAAGGAATAGATCTTCGTGACGAATGGTATTACTACGGTGGCGACTCTTTTGATGTTGCTTGTACACTTATGAAGGGATATGGTCCTGTGTCAGAGGACGTATGTCCTATTGAGAATATTACGGAACCTCTTACAATGGATTATGCTTATCAGTATAATCTCATTGATTTTAATGGCGTCTACACAGTACCTATGAATAATAGAGGCGCCATAAAAGAACTCATTACAAGATATGGCGCATGTACTTCTTATGTATGCGGTGAATCATGGACGATGCCTGAATACTTTAACGAAGAAACAAATGCTGCATATCTTCCTATGTGGACGGATGATTTAAAGCAACCCGATCATGCGGTTACAATCGTAGGATGGGACGATAATTACAGCAAGAAAAACTTTGTATCAGAACCTGAAGGTGACGGCGCATGGATTATCAAGAATAGCTGGGGGGATAGCTGGGGAGATAGCGGTTATCTCTATCTTTCTTATTATGATGTTATAATGGCTACGAACTTTAGTATTGCTGCGCTAACTGCAGCACCGCTACATTCAAGCGATTACAGATATCAGTATGACGGCTGTTTTGGGTATGGGGTTGACGATGATATTTACGGTATTGCAATGACCGTTACCGCAAAGGAAAATCAGACTCTTACTGCAATAGCCATATACCCTAGTGCGTTTGGTGATATGCCTTTTACTCCGGTCACCGGCAATATCAAAATATATACAAATGTAGAAAATGAAAAAGCAATAGAAAACGGCAATTGTATGTATACGCAAGATATCTCAATCACCAATGCAGGATATCAAAAAGTTGATTTATCCGAAGGATTAAATCTAGATAAAGGAGAAAAGTACTGGATAACTGTTAATTTCAATGAAAAAGTATCATATGCAATAGATGAGTCTTGGGAATATGAAGATGAAGAAGAAATCTATTACAGCCAAGCCAATATCGGAGAGACCTTCGGTAACAGAGGTACCGGAGAATGGATTGATTTTGCCACATTGAAAGATCCCGCTAACCTTTGTATCAAAGCTCTGGTAAGAAACGGCCACGACAAAATGGTTATTCACGTAGATAAGATTCCTTTCGCTAAACCGACGTTCTATCTTCTTAACAACGAAGAAGCAAAGGTTACGGTTACCTGGAAAGGTATCGACGGTGTAGAAGGATATAAGATTTATCGTAAAATCAAGGGTGCCGAAGACAATTTCACTCTTCTTGCAACTGTAGATAATAAGACGACCAAGTACGCTGACACCGCCCTTACAATCGGTACCGATTACACATATAAGGTAGTGCCTTACGCCGGCGGTTATGAAGGAAAATCTTTCGAGAAAACAATAAGAGCAACGATTGCAGCTCCTTGGATTACAGGATTAACAAATGATAAGAAAGGTCAAGTTAAAATATCCATACAAAATGTTAAAGATGCCAAGAGCTACAGCGTATACCGTTTAATCGGCAATACCTATAAGTACATAGGTAATACAAAAAGTACTACTTTCATTGATAAATTCGATGCTAAGTACGGCGCTTATGAAAAGGGCGCAACATACAGTTACAAATTAACTGTTAAGAGAGGCAACCGCACAAGTGCTTTATCGGCAACCAAGAGCATCACTGTTACAAAGTAATTATACAAAACGCACCTAGGGACGGTCCTTAGGTGCGTTTTCTCACTTTTCCGGTCAGTTTAAAATACGTATGCCCGTTAATTAACAAATTACCTTACAGAAGCTCTTCTTGCCCTTCTTAAGCAAGAATTCTTCCGAAAAAGCGCTTTTTTCATAGGCTTTCTTGATATCGTCAACCTTGTCACCGTTAACGGTTACGCCGCCCTGCTCTACCGCACGACGTGCCTCGCTTCTTGATGCACAAAGTCCTGTTGATACGAGAAGCTGCATTATATCTACAACTCCGTCTCTAAAGTCTTCTTCCTTTAAAGCTACTGCCGGAACGTTGCTCATGTCTCCGCCGCCCGCAAACAGTGCTCTTGCACCATCCTGAGCTTTTTTAGCTTCTTCCTCACCGTGAACCATTGCGGTAAGCTCGAATGCGAGAAGTTCTTTCTTCTCGTTGATTCTCGAAGGATCCCACTTCTCGATTTCCTTAATCTCGTCAATCGGAATAAAGGTAAGCATCTTGATGCACTTATCTACATCGGCATCGCCGACGTTTCTCCAGTACTGGTAGAAATCGAACGGGGATGTCTTGTTAGGGTCGAGCCATACTGCATTGCCTGCTGTCTTACCCATCTTCTTGCCCTGTGAATCGGTAAGAAGGGTAATGGTCATACAATGTGCATCCTTCCCGAGCTTACGTCTTATAAGCTCTGTTCCGCCGAGCATGTTGGACCACTGATCGTCGCCACCAAACTGGAAGTTACAGTTATGGTGCTGGAACATGTAATAGAAGTCGTACGACTGCATAATCATATAGTTAAACTCGAGGAAGCTTAAGCCCTTCTCCATTCTCTGCTTGTAGCACTCGGCACGAAGCATGTTGTTAACGGAGAAGTGCGGACCTACTTCTCTGAGTAACTCCACATAGTTAAGGTTTAATAACCAGTCTGCATTATTAAGCATGATTGCCTTGTCGTCGGAGAAATCGATAAATCTCTCCATCTGACGCTTAAAGCATGCTGCATTGTGATCGATATCCTCGCGGGTAAGCATTTTTCTCATATCGGTACGTCCCGACGGATCGCCGATCATTGTTGTTCCGCCACCGATTAACGCGATCGGCTTATTGCCTGCCTGCTGTAATCTCTTCATAAGGGTAAGCGCCATAAAGTGACCTGCGGTTAAACTATCTGCCGTGCAGTCAAAGCCTATATAGAATGTCGCTTTTCCTTCGTTAATTAAATCATGGACCTGTTTCTCGTCCGTTACCTGCGCAATTAATCCTCGCGCCTGTAATTCCTCATAAATCTGCATTTTCTTTTCCTCCTGCATTGTGTTTTGGCAAAAGAAAAATCCTTTTGCCATATTAGACAAAAGGACGAATTATCTTCGTGTTACCACCTTTTTTCACATATATCTCGCGGTATATGCCTTATTGTGTACGTGACACTTCGCTGTAACGGGCTCCCCGTCCAAGCCTACACAGTTTCCCTTCGGTTGGCTGCTCCAAGATGTATTCACCGATAGTAAGATTAAGCCTCGCACCACCCGGCTTCTCTCTGGAATCTATCGTTATCGGCTACTTGTTCTTTTCATAGCATTTAACATAATGAGATTATATGTAATCCAATTAAGAAAGTCAAGCGTATCTTTACATAGTTTTATATAGTAAAAGCGCCCCGCCATTAAGCTTTATATATTATCTTTCGCGCGTATAACCTGTCTCCTCATAATAGATACGCTTATTCCCATACATTTCCTTCTCTGCTTTAGATACAAGAGAAAGAATAGGCATATCTTCATATGCAAAACCAACCGATGCTATTTTGTTATTATCGTCTATCAGCGCTTTTAACTTCACTGCCAATTCTCTGAAAATCTCAAACTCTACCCCGTCTGTTAATACCACAAACTCATCGCCGCTTATTCTGCATATCTCGCAATTATTCTTATATACTTCTCTCAAGATATCCGCAAAATGCTTGATATACTCGTCTCCCGCTGCATGGCCCTTCGTGTCGTTAATGTATTTAAGCGAATTAAGATCGCAGAATACTATTCCGATATTCTTACAACCTTCATACTTTTCTACAAGTTCTTCATATCCGCGGCGATTCTTAAGCCCTGTGAGAACATCTTGCACCGAGAGCTTTTGTATAAGCTGCTCTTTGAACTTTGCTTCTAAGACTTCTTCTTTCTGGGCAAATATAAAGACTGCAGTACACGCTATTCCACTTAAGACATATGAAAAGTCATAATCTACAAAAATCAACGCGGACACTACTGTAACAACCGGCACAGCAGCATAGAGACATATCGCAAAAAGGTAAGATTTTTCTATCTCTTTTATGTCCTTAATAATCATTATCCATATGATAACAACTGATATAAAAGGAAGATATGCTCTGGTATCTCGCCATGGTCCATTGATGTAATTTCCGCATTCATCTACATAGAAAAGCTTGCCGCTGATTGTTCCTATCAATGCAAATATGATGTTTACAACGCTGATTCCGCCGATAATCCACGCAAATACAAGAGTCTCTTTTTTCTTTTTATTAATAACCAGTACGATATAATAAGCATATATCGCCAAAAGGATATCTATCATTACGAAAGAAAGGAAATAAACCGTGTACAACAGGAGCCTGCTGTTTTCGCTTCCTTCTATAGCATAGCTTAACATATCTATAATAAGAGCAATTATTTCCGTTCCAAGAAACGACAAATAAACCCGGGTTTTCCGAGTTTTCTCTGATATTCTATATCCCGCACCAAACATAATCATTATTGCAAATATTGCACTTACAGCCTCAGCTGTTATTATTATTGCATTTCTCATAATGAAACTAATTACTCAATGACACCTTGTTAAATAATTGCTATTATCAACAGAATACCTGTACTTTCGCTTTCTGTCAACAGTATTACATATTCTTATCACATAAAAAAGGAAGACCACGACGGTCTTCCTTTAGTAATTCTTCTATTCTCTCTATCCTGCTGCCTCTACATAGTGCTTAGCCTGTACATTCCATAATTCATAGTACTTGCCTCTATTATTCTCCAACAACTCCTCATGAGTTCCCGTTTCAACAATCTCTCCCTTATCAAATACCATTATCTCATCACAGAATCTGCACGATGATAATCTATGGCTTATGTAAATCGCTGTTCTATCACCTACTATCGAATTAAGATGCGAATAGATATCCGCCTCTGCTATAGGATCGAGCGCCGCCGTCGGCTCGTCAAGGATAAGGAACGGACCGTCTTTATATAAAGCCCTTGCAATTGCAACCTTCTGCTCCTCTCCTCCTGAAAGTTCTACTCCGCTTTCTCCGTAATTCTTATATATTAAAGTATTGATTCCGTTAGGCATAGTCGATAATCGCTCTGAAAATCCGGCATCATTTAATGCTTTCGTAACTCTCTTTACATCGTACTTATCTGTTCCCGCGACATTATCTGCAATAGGCTGTGACATAAGCACATAATCCTGAAATACAACAGAGAATATATCTATATAATCCTTATAGTCGTATTTCTTAATATCTATTCCGTTAAGAAGAATCTCTCCCTCCTGCGGATCGTAAAGTCTACACAATAACTTAATAAATGTCGTCTTGCCGGAACCATTCTCGCCTACTACCGCAAGACGTTTTCCAACTTTAAACCTAACATTGACATGTCTTAATGCCCACGTATCTGTTCCCGGATATTTAAACGACACATCTTTAAACTCCACATCATAATTACGGTCGGCTCTCTTCTCTGTTGTAAGAGATCCTTTATACATATGATTGGGCTTATCCAGATATTTAAAGCAATTCTCTAAAAACGGTGCATTATTCCTTATATCGGATACACTCGTTACAAAATCTGCCATATATAAGGAAAACTGTGTAGCAGCACCTACATATCGCATAATTGAGCCTATTCCGAACGCACCAGCTATCGCTTTAAGACAAGTGAATAAGTATACACATCCTGTAAGTATAGCAGAAAGTCCCTGGGCAGTTCCTATGCATATTCCACCCTTCCCCTTGGCAAGCTTCGCGAAAGGACCGTTAATTGAAAAAGCATTATACTCGTCATTATTGAAATAGTAATTCATGATTCTGCTCTGGTCATACATTCTGACATCGACATCTCTTTTTGACCTGCTAAAAAAACCGAAATATCCGAATATCCTGTTACCGAGCGTAGCACTTTCTGCCAATTTAGCGCTACATGCATCACAATAACCGACAAGCTTACCTGCAATCACACTTAGTCCTATCATTAATGCAAAGAATAAAAGCATAAATAAAGGGGTATTAAGGAATTGCAATGATGGATTACCGGCGGGAGCTTTTATAAAAAACAGGCTTATTGTTAATGAAAAAGCGCCTATAATTCCGGTTATTGATCTCGTAAGTCCTGAAAATGTACGAATTACATTTTCAAATCCCCAGCCTGCCCAATTCTCAGCCTGAGAAATCTTTGATAACAAATCAAAGGTCTCTTGATTTGATACGTCTTCATAATCCATATCAAAGGCTTTATTAATATATAATCGCCTGTAATTAAATAAAAATACCTCACGATACTTAGTCTTCATATGCTTAAGTATCGCTCCGACTATAGATAATCCTCCGCTTATTGTAACCGTAAGTATAACAAGCTTCCATAAGTATTCCGGTCTCTTATCTGATGAGAGTTCATTTAGTATGAGTGACGAAAAATAAATAACTACATAAGGCGTCAACGCATTTAATATATCTGCCGAAAACATTGCCGGAAAAAACTTCCGCTCTATTGTGTGCGCAGCTTTGATTGCTCTTACAAACAGCTTAAGTCCTTCAAACAATGACTTTGCATTCTTTTCTTCCATACTAGAAATCCCTCCCCTCTCTATAATATCTACTCTGAACCTCGAATAATTCCGCATAAGCTCCGTTAAGCTTCATCAGTTCGTCATGGGTTCCTTCTTCTTTAATTATACCGTCACCTATAAAGATAATTCTGTCGCAGAACCTGGTTGATGCCAATCTATGCGAAACAAATACAGAAGACTTATTCTTGGTCATCTCATTATATTTCATATAGATATCGTTTTCTGCAAGCGGATCTAATGCTGCAGTAGGCTCGTCCAGTATTAGTAACGGTGCATTACGATAAAGCGCTCTCGCAAGTAAGAGTCTCTGCGTCTGTCCTCCTGAAAGTTCAACTCCGTCGTCCCAGACTTTATGTCCGAGCTTTGTGTCAATTCCATCTTTCAATTCTTCTATCTTCTCTGTAAGGCCCGCCAATTGCAAAACATCTCTAACTCTATCCCTATCTATTTCTTCCATCTCCTGCGATATATTTTCCGCAACGGATATATCTATAACTTCTGATGTCTGAAACACCGTAGAAAACAGCTTATAATACTCTCTTCGATTAAACTCTCGTATATCAATCCCGTTAAGAAGCACTTTTCCTTCGGTAGGATCTAAAAGTCCGCACATAATCTTAATCAAAGTAGTTTTTCCCGCTCCGTTAAGTCCTACAACCGCAAGCTTTTCTCCCGGCTTTAAAATCAAATTGATTTGCTTAATGGTATAATCTTTCGCGTCTTCATACTTGAAACTTACCTCTTCAAGCTTAATCTCATACCCTTCCGCAACTTCCGGTATAGAAACTCCCCCTTCGAATCTATAGACTTCAGGATAATCAAGGAACTCGCGCACAGAACTAATATCGAGGCTTTCTTTGTATGCTGTCGAAAACTCCTTAAGTATATCTGATGTCCATGCTGTAAATCCGCTTACTGCAGTAAAATACAGAAGAAACTCCGGTACGCTTATACTTCCATGTAATACCATATTAATAAGATAGATGTATGCTATAACGTTTCTTAGTATGCTTAACAGACAATCGCAAATGCTGCCTATCATCTTGTAGCCTTCCACTTTGCTGTAAAACGCTTCATACGCCTTAATAAGCCCCGCATATATATCTTTTATCCAGGAAGAAAGGCCGAATATCCTTACATCTTTTGCAAATTCAGTGTCATACGCCATTCCTTTGATATAAATTATCTTATCAAACAGTTCTGATTCTTCATCTCGATGATTATATCTCCATGCATCTGTCTTTCGCGAAACAAGATAACTTATAATAGATGTAACAATAACAACTCCCATCAGTACGATATTTACATTTGATAAAAGCGCAAGGTATATTGCAAATCCCATCAGGTTGGTAAGAATGGATGTCATTGTCGTATATATATGCTCGGTTGCCCTCTGGTTACTGTACGTTGCATCCATCGCTTTTCCTTTTAAATCCTTGAATTGCATCTTAAGCGTATTAATATATGATGTTGTATTAGCCTTGGTATTAATCCGTTCAATAAGAACACTTCTTGCAGAGATTCGTCCGTATAAGCATAATTCCGCTAAGTATCCCTTTGCCGTTTTCAATACAAGAAGTGCTCCTGCAAATACCGCAATAGTGATTATCAGTTCAGTTATCGGAACCTTATTCTCTACCTTCTCTATAACATATGGTGCCACATATAATTCTGTAAGATTTAATGCTACAGTAAGCCCCGCAATAACAATTGAATATATTACTATACTTTTTGAAACCTTGTTAGCAATAGAAATCATAAACCGCATATTACTAAAAAGATTATATTTCGGCCGCGTATTATTCTCTTTCGCCATTTTTAAGCCCCCCTCTTCAAGTATAAGTATAACAAAGCGATTCGTCTTTTTTCTCTTTGGGGACGAATCGCTTATTTTCGGTGACAAATTGTATATTACTTTTGCGGAATAAGTATTTCCGTAGTAAAAGCTCCTTCTTCGGAGTTTCGGCTTAAGTACCCTCCGAGTCGCTCTATAATATTATCTATTCTAACAAGACCAAGGCCATGTCCTTCTCCCTTGGTTGTCTTAAATACTTTTCCAACTTTCTCAAGCTTACCTACTGCAGTAAAATTGGTAAACGATATATATAACTGCGTATTCTTCATATTCATATATATTCGAATCATGCGCTTATCTTCCGGTAACTTCATGCTTGCTTCTATTGCATTATCAAATAGATTTCCGATTATTACGCAAAGATCGATATCCGGTGTGGTCAGTTTAAGCGGAATATGCGCATCTGCATGCACTTCTATCCCTTTACTTTTAGCTAAAGATATCTTACTGTTAAGGATTGCATCCGCCATCGGATTACCTGTCTTAACAACCATATCTACCGTTGAAAGGTCTCTGTCAAGTTCATCAAGATACGCTTTGATTGCCTCTATATCACCTGTAGATGCATACGCTTTTAACACCTGAATATGATTTCTGTAATCATGTCTCCAGCCTCGCATCTTTTTATACATGTTGTCAACTTCTACATAATGTGTATTAATAAGCTCGCGCTGATATGCATCGATGCGCTCCTCTTCCCTTTTCTTAAACAAACTCATTTTTTACACCCTGTCTATTATTGCCCTATTTAAGCCATCATATACTCCACGCGGAAGCGGAATCTCTTCTCCGGTACTTAAAACTGCTTCCGTTCTTGTAATTCGCCTTATATAGTTAAGGTTAATGATGTACGACCGGCCAAGTTTGTAAAACCTATCGTCAAGCTCTTTTGCAAACGCTTGAAGTGTCTGCTTATTGGTTATGTCCTGCTTTCCGTGTATTGTTATGTAGTTTTGCCGCACTTCCACATATTTAATCTCATTTATTGGAATAACATATATTTCCCCGGCGTTCTTAATAATAATCTCTTTCTCATTTTTCTTAAGATTCTCAACCGCCCTGTCAAGAACTTTGAATAACTGATCCTTTTTTACGGGCTTAAGCAAATAATGAAGCGCTGCAACGTCGTAACCGTCTGCAATATAATCGGAATAACCTGTTATAAATACAATTTGTACGGTATCGTTTCCGCTCCTTATCTTCTTTGCCATGGTTACTCCATCAATTTCACCCATTTCAACGTCAAGAAGAAGGATATCATAATCCTTCTCCTCATCGTAATGAAACAAAAACTCTTCGGCAGAACCAAACGTATTAATCTTAACACTTCTGTCTTCTGCCCATGATGTAGCCATCTGCTTCACATATTCTATATCTGCTTGGTTGTCATCACAAATTGCAATCTTAAGAAATTCTTCTTTCATGTAAGTTCTATCTCATCTTCGCAAGTACGGCTTCTTCGAGCTGCTTACATGCTCTTTCTACGGTTGTTCTCGGACAGGCTATGTTAAAGCGCGCGAAATTCTCGCCTTCAGGTCCGAACATATCTCCATCGTCCACCCAGATTTTAACTTTTTTAACCATGAACTCTTTTAACTCATCGTTAGTCATTGCAAGGCCTGACATATCTACCCATACAAGATATGTTCCTTCAAGGTCGCACATCGTAAGCTCAGGGATATGCTCCTCAATATATGCCTTCATATAATCGCGGTTTCCTTCGATGGTTTTCTTAAGTCCCTTAAGCCAGCTCTCGCCGCTCTCATATGCTGCGGTACATGCCGCAATTCCCATAGGGCTAAGCATTCCGATCGACATTCTTTCGGTCTCCGCAGCAAATGCTTCTCTTAAGTCTCTATTGAATATTACTATATTCGATGTCTGTAACCCCGCTAAGTTAAAGGTCTTAGAAGGTGCCGTACAGGTAATTGTGTATTCTCTTGCTTTCTCATTAATCATTGCAAACGGCAGGTGCTTTTTTCCATCAAGAACAAAGTCGCAATGAATCTCATCGGAAACTACGATTACGCCATATTTCTCGCACACTTCTGCGATTGCGCTAAGCTCTTCTTTAGTCCATACACGGCCTACAGGGTTATGAGGGTTGCAGAGAATGAACATCTTGACGTTATTCTCTACTATCTTACGCTCAAAGTCCTCGATATCCATTATATAACGGCCTTCGACATTCATAAGCGGGTTGTTAACAATTCTTCTGCCGTTCTTCTCAATCATCATTGAGAATGGATAATAGACAGGTCTCTGAATAATAATTGCATCTCCGGGCTGTGTAAAAGCTCTGACCGCTACACCTACTGCTGTTACCACTCCCGGTGTCGTTACTATCTGCTCTTTTGCAAATTCAAAGTCATAGCGTCTCTTAAACCAGTTAGTAACTGCTGCATAGTAACTGTCAGGCTGAAAACTGTATCCGTAAACGTTCTTTGTAACAATTCTTTTAAGAGCTTTTCTAACTTCCTTCGGACACTCAAAATCCATATCGGCAACCCACATCGGGATTGTTCCTTCAGGCTTTCCTTCAACTGCCATAAGGTCCCATTTAACGGAGTTGGTTCCGAGGCGATTAATCTCTTTCTTAAAATTCATAAACCTGTCGTCTCCTTACTATACCAGTTTTTTCTTTGCGACAAGCCACTTGCCGGAAAGAAGATATATCATAAATGTGATTGAACTAAGTCCCCAGGTAAGAGGATATGCCCAGAATACAACCGATATATTCGGGATGTACCGGGTAATTATCGTAATATATGTAACTCTGACCACACACCAGAACGCAAGCATTACTACCATTGGGACAATGGACTTACCTGCTCCACGCATAATTGCCGCGGATGCATGTGAAAACGCAAGTAAACAGAAGAACAATGATGTCGTTCTTGCCCACTGTACACCGAATGCTATAGTCTCAGGTGTCGAAGAGAACCACGCTATCATTCCCGGACAGAATACATACATTACAAATCCTAAAAGCTCTGCACAGGTTACCGCGCTGATTATTCCGAATAACGCACCTTTCTTGGCTCTGTCGAGTCGATTGGCTCCGATATTCTGCCCGGTAAAAGTGGTAAGTGCCATACAAAAGCTCGTTATCGGTAAGAATACGAATCCTTCAAGCTTAGAGTACGATCCGCAACCTGCCATTGCAAGCTTACCGAAACTGTTGATATTGGACTGAACTATTATATTAGCAAATCCAATTACCGCGTTCTGTACTCCCGACGGAATTCCTACCTTAAGAATCGGGCGCACAAGTTCTCTATGGATTCTAATCTTCTTAATGTGTACTCTGAAGATATCGTCGCTATGCATAAGCTTACCGAATATAAGGACGAAGCTTATAGCATGTGACAAGCAGGTCGCTATTGCTGCTCCTGCGATTCCCCACTTAAATACTGCAACGAATAAAAGGTCGAGTACTACATTGGATACAGATGATACAATTAAATATATAAGCGGATGCTTCGAATCGCCTACTGCCTGAAATACTCCGGAACAAGCATTATACATTACATGGAATAAAGAACCCGCAAAGTAAATTCTAAAATAAATGATGGAATTCGGTAATACATCAGCAGGTGTATTCATCCACCTTAATATCTGCGGAGAAAATCCAATACCTATTCCGGTAAGGATAACTCCCGCTATAATTCCGAGCGCCATCGTCGTATGTACAGCGTTCTGGACCTTGTCCTTATCGCCCGCTCCAAATGCCTGCGATACAATAACGCCCGCACCGGCAAACAGTCCAAAAATAAATCCTACCATCATAAAGATGAAGGATCCGGAAGAACTAACCGATGCAAGTGCCTCGTCTCCTACATATCTTCCGACGATAAGCGCATCAATAGTATTGTAAAGCTGCTGAAACAGATTACTGCAAAAAACAGGTATTGCAAATCGTACCATCTTAGTCGCAATAGGTCCTTCTGTCATCAAAACAGCGCTTCCCTTATTACCAAAAGCCATCTTAATAAAACCCCCATATTCCATTTTATCGCATCTAAATAAAGCATAACACACTTTAATAATAGTTTAAAGGGATGAGGATAAAATAAAAACTATTTAAAGGCATAAAAAAAGTTCCGATTATTCGGAACTTTGAAAAGGTGCCACCCGGATTTGAACCGGGGATAGAGGTGTTGCAGACCTTTGCCTTACCACTTGGCTATGGCACCACATATTAGAAGGAGGGGCCCAACAAAGTTGGGAGGATTCCTTATAATTACGTCGCGCTCTATCGCGTAAGCGATTTTAAATGCGCGACTTCCCCACTCGTAGTGAGAAGCGAATGTGCGTCTTCCCCACACAAGCCGTAACTTGTCGGTTAGACAGAACAACCACAATTTTGATTATATATAATAAACCTCATCGCGTCAAGCATTTTTGAAACTCCCCAAGTAGGGCTTGAACCTACGACACCTCGGTTAACAGCCGAGTGCTCTACCACTGAGCTATTGAGGAATATAAGGTATATACCTTAAAAACTGCACACAGTATGCAGCATGCTGCGAAGCAGGGTGCTGCCACGACGCATTCATCGACGTAGTCGATTCTGGATATGCGTCTTCCAATTCATCGCTATTCATTGCATTTGAAGAAGCCCTCGACCTATTAGTACTTATCAGCTGAATGCGTTACCGCACTTACACCTTAAGCCTATCTACCATGTACTCTTCATGGGGTCTTACTTCCTTATAGGAATGGGATATCTCATCTTGAGGGGGGCTTCACGCTTAGATGCCTTCAGCGTTTATCCCGTCCAGGCTTGGCTACTCTGCTATGCCGTTGGTCGACAACAGATACACCAGTGGCCCGTCCACCCCGGTCCTCTCGTACTAGGGGCAGCTCCTCTCAAATATCCTTCGCCCGCGCCGGATAGGGACCGAACTGTCTCACGACGTTCTGAACCCAGCTCGCGTACCGCTTTAATGGGCGAACAGCCCAACCCTTGGAACCTGCTACAGCTCCAGGATGCGATGAGCCGACATCG
>JAEEGF010338077.1_pt1 | contig 44378 bp, 64 predicted proteins | sample 9134171 | NCBI WGS metagenome assembly JAEEGF01 (sample SAMN16246542, study PRJNA631951) | gut metagenome | biome: gut microbiome; feature: rumen; material: AP-attached | host: Bos | place: Iran: Karaj | collected 2018-10 | reverse complement strand
ATATGAATCTAATTATTAGTAAATTGTTAGAAGATGATAGATTAAAAAAGCTATTATATTATACTTCTAATGATGCGCTAACCAGACCTAGAGTTACTGATGAACAAATGGTCGAAATGGTCGGTAAAAATATTAAGAACGTACCAAAGCTTTATGTTGATGGTTCTGTCTTAAATTATGTTATTATCAATTTTGATAATTTTACTCCAAATAAGAAGAATCCTGAATTCAGAGATAATATTGTTGAATTTGATATTATTTGCCATTTTGATCAATGGAATTTAAGAGATTTTTCGCTTCGTCCATATAAGATTGCAGCTGAAATCGATAGTATGTTAGATGATAGACATTTAACAGGTATTGGAACACTTCAATTCCTTGGCGCAAACCAAATTCTTTTAACCGATGAATATGCTGGATTATGTTTAATGTATCAAGCTATTCATGGCGAAGATGATAAGATTGATGCTGTTCCAGAACAAGAAGATATTGATTTGATTAAGAATTTTAACAAGATTTTTAATACTGAAAAATGGCAAGTTGAGGACGAAGAGGATTAAATAAATGCGTGACAATAGATTAGCTTTAATGACAGGCATAGATATACCTATTCCAGAGTGTCGGCTAATCGTGCATCAACCTACTTTAAAAGATATAGCCTTCATTGGGGAAACAGAGTTTTTTGTAGGGATGCAATGTCTTTGCATAAGTAAAAACATGGTTGTTTAGGACGAATCTCTTCTAGCAAATACGACTAATTTTTAGATATTTATGACAGTGATGTCAGAAAAAGAAACCAAAGATAAAAAAGATGCCACTATGTAGGTGCTTGCATTAATGTTTCCATCTTATAAAATAACGGCTAGCCCGCGTTCATTAATATTTTCTTCCAATGGTGAGGCTGTTATTATAGATGAAAACAATTTTGATGCCCTCCAAGAGGTATTGAAAGAAATCTTTTGTTTTAATACTGGTCCAATGGACTAGCAGGCGTTCAATCCTGGTGATGCTAAGTCGCGCGAAATTGCACAGAAACTTATGCGTGGCCGGTAGCGAGTCGCCGCACAATAGGCGCAACAAGGCGGTAGTGGGAGCGCATTTAGTAAGTATATTTCAATTCTCACTATTGGCGCCCACTTAGACTTCTTGTGCGCGGTTCAGCTGACAATGTTTCAGCTTTATGATTTGATTGAAAGGTATTATTTGTATACCAATTGGGATATTGATATTAGATCTCGATTGGCTGGCGGTAAACCTGATTCAAAACCAGACGATTGGATGAAGAGCATTCATTAAATATAACAAGGAGGAATAACCATGAAATTTGGTGTACGCGAAATTTGCGATGTCGTTTTAAAAGCAAAGGCGCCTCAAAGAGTAGGCAATAAGCAATTCTTTAAGAATGAGCCTGTTATTTATTTCGATACTTTAAAGACCTCCAGCATGGAAGGTGCCGCTACTACTGTGTATGCACAGGGTGGTCGTGGTAATTCACGTCTCATCGCTTGGGAAGGTGAGCGTACCGTTACCTTCACAATGGAAGATGCACTAATTTCCCCTGCTGGATTTGCTATTCTTTCTGGTGCTGGTTTAATTGAAGCAAATTCCACTGCTACAATTAAGCAGCATACAACAGAGCAAACTGATGCTGTTGTTGTAAATGGTTCAAGTGTTGATATTTATTTATCCGAAAAGCCTTTTGATAAGGCTGGAGAAGACTATATTTACGTTATGGTTCTGAAGGATGGCGAAGTCGTAACTGAGCCTTATATTCCTGCACATCCTGGTGATGTTGAGGCTGAAGGCGAAGACAGTGATTTCGCTGGCAAGTTCAAGATTTCTCTTCAAGATCGCGATGCTGATGATATTGAAGATGACTTTTATGATGGCTGCATCGTTCTTGTTGACTACTATGTAGAGAGAGCTGCTGGTGCTCAACAGATCGAAATTACTCCTGATAAGTTCGGTGGCAACTACTATCTTGAAGCTTCCACCCTGTTCCGTGATACCAATGGCGTAGACCTTCCTGCAGAGTTCATCATTCCTAACTGCAAGATTCAGTCTAACTTCACCTTTACCATGGCTTCTTCAGGCGATCCTTCTACTTTCACCTTTACAATTGACGCATTCCCAGATTATCTAAGATTCGACAAGACTCACAAAGTTCTTGCCGCTATCCAAATCATTGATCCTGTCTCTGAGGACAAGTTTGTTACTCGTGAGAGAGAACACACTAGAGAAGAGGATGACGAAGTCAATCGTGAACAGACTTGGTCTCCAAAAGTTCTTAAGGACTAATTAAATGATTATTCGTACTTCGGTGAGAAATGATCGCGCTCTGGCTAAGTCCAGAGCGCATCTATCTCAAAGGGAACAAAGGCGTCTTGAAAATACGAAACATCCAGAAGGTAAACATGATGCTTTTGCAGCTGAGGTAACTGAAGCTCCTGTTGAAGTACAAATAGTGCCGTTTAAGGAAGAAATTCCAGTACGGGAAGAGAATTTACAAGAAATAACAGAGAGTGCGGTACCTGCTCCTGCGATTGTGGAGCCCGAGACTACGAATATTAGACCGGGAACCGCAGTAGTCAGATCTAAGGTTCTTGATGAAATTGCTAATAAGTATAGACAAGAGCCATAGGAAAAACCGAAAAAGAAATATAAAGTTATTTCTATAGGTGATAATAAGAAATAAAGCTTATAGGGGAGAGATACTTGTATCTCTCCCCATTTTTTGCGTTAAAGGAGAATAGTATGTGTGCAAGTTTACGAGATAATATTAGAAAAGATGTTTTTCCTAATATGGATCCATTTTGGGGAAAATATGAAATGTTAAATCGCTCTATCGTTCCAGATTAGTCAATGATTTAGCAATTTCAGTTGGAAAAGCTTCAACAATTTTAGAAAGTTATGAGTGATCGAGTTGCTCATGAAAATGCAAAAATTAATGCTTTATTTATTAATAATAAAATTAATTCATTACCGAGTGTGACAAAAGCTGATGAAGAAAAAAAATTAGATCTTTCTATTCAAGAAATTATTAAAGCATTAAATAGTACTTATAATGCTGACAAAAATAAAAAAAGAAATAATGGAGTATATAATTATCAAAAATTAGCTTAGTCTTTATAGTGGTTACTTCGCTGTTTATAGGACTTAAATGCAACAGTGTTGGCTACAAATGCTAATAATGTTGTGCCAATACCAGAGTCTTATATTAAAACATTAAAATAGACATTGGCAGCTTGTAATATGGAATCATTAGATCCTACAAAAATAGATGAATGGTTTAAAAATTTAAATAATTTTAAAGGAGCATTAGTTGAAGATATTGGTGTTTCATGGTTAAGTGCTATGGATGTGCCTAATATTACTACAATTAATGTTGGTGGATTAAACTATCAAGGTTCTGGTAAATATGGTAGAAAGGGACAATTAATTCAAGATTTAATGACTTTAAAAGCCAGTAAAGTCGATTTAGGAAAAATACCTATTACTTATAAAACTCCAGAAGGTAAACTCGTTACTTCTTCTATTGCTTAGATGTTGCATAAAATGGAAAATGCTAGCTCATAGCATAAACAAATAGTATTAGAAGACTCTGGATATGAAACATTATTGCAATTAAGCGCATTAAATATTCAAGCTAAAGCCGGTATTAACCAATTACCTTGGAACCAAAGCAAAAGTACACAAGTAAAAATTGGGCAATTTGATAATAATGATAATTTAAGAGTATCTACTCGACATACTTTTGAATTACTACATGAGTTAGATCAAGACCCAGTGCCGCAAAAAGATATTTGGGTAGAGGATCAAGATAAAAATTATAATCTTATGGCAGATTATGGTTTAGCCACTGTTTTATTTAAAATTCTTCATTTAGAAGAAAATGGTAATGATTATATTTTAACCCCATAGGGATTTACAACTTTTACTGATCGTATTAAATATTTAATTGATAAAAAGAATTCTTATGTTAATATTAAAGAACAAGTTAAAATTAGTGAAAATACATTAGGAGAATCTTATAATGTATCTATGGTTGGATATCATTGATAAATATCTTGACAAATATAAATTTTTTTGTTACAATATTAAAGGTAACAAAAGTTAATATAAAGGAGAAAAAGGATTATGGCGAAAGTTGGATTATCTAAACTTGGTCTTTCAGTTAATAAAAATGTAGAAGAAATTAGCTGGAATGGTCAAATTATTGAAGTAAAACAATATCTTCCTTCTAATGAAAAATTAGAAGTATGTTCTAAAATTATTAATGAAAGTGTTGATGACCAGAATTTTTATAATCCTGGTCGTGTGGCGATTTTCCAAGCCATTGAAACACTTTTGGCTTATACAAATATTAATGTGACTGATAAACAAAAGGAAGATCCTTGTAAATTATTTGATTTATTTCATTCTTCTGGATTAGCAGCTCAAATTTATGCAGCAATCCCTGAAAATGAATTAGGCGCGATTCAAAGTATTGTAGAAGCAACAATTCATAATATTTATGAATATAAAAATTCTGTTTTGGGAATTTTAGAAAATATTTCTACAGATTATTCTAATTTAAATTTAGATGCTCAAAAAATTCAAGAGCAATTAAGTGAAGGAAAAGGAATTGAGTTGTTAAAGGATGTTTTAACTAAATTGGGCTAATTAAAATAATATAGCTAATTCATTTTTCAAATGAATTAGGAGTAATCGGGGAGTAGAGCCGAAAAGCTCTACTCCCCGTTATTTTTTTATTTTGCAAAGTAAAAAATATGGAGAGAAAGGAGCAAAATAAATGGCTAAGCAATTAAATGTTAGTCTTGCATTTTAGGCAGACACAAGTAAAGCTAAAGCACAATTATAGGATTTACAAAAAAGTCTAACTAATTTGATTAATACGGCTAATTCAAATAGTAATTCACTAGGATTATCCAAAGAATTACAAGAAGCAAATAAAGTTGCTGCTTAGTTAAAAGTTTCTTTAGAAGGAGCTATGACTCCAAAGGGAACTTTAGATTTAAGTAAATTTAATGCTTCTTTACAAAAAAGTAATTTGAAAATTAAAGATGTGGCCACGTCTTTACACAAATTAGGACCAGAAGGATCTTAGACTTTTTCTAAATTAGCCAGTTCTATAATGGAAGCTGAAGTTCCATTAAGAAGAACAAGTAATTTAGTTCAACAATTAGGCACTACATTAGCTAATACTGCAAGATGGCAATTATCATCAAGTATGTTACATGGATTTATGGGAGCAATTCAAAGTGCTTATGGATATGCTCAAGATTTAAATCAATCATTAAATAATATCCGTATTGTTACTGGATATAGTACTGATCAAATGGCTGATTTTGCGGTGCAAGCTAATAAAGCCGCTTAGGCATTGAGTACAACTACTACTTCTTATACTGATGCCGCTTTAATTTATTATCAACAAGGTATTAGAGATTAGGAAGAAATTGCTGGGCGCACAGCAACAACTATAAAATTAGCAAATGTTTCTCGTCAAAGTGCTGAAGAAGTGTCTCAGCAAATGACAGCTATTTGGAATAATTTTTATGATGGTTCACAAAGTCTTGAATATTATGCTGATGCTATTACTGCTTTAGGTGCAACAACCGCATCTAGTTCAGAAGAAATTGCCACTGGTCTTGAAAAATTTGCGGCAGTATCTAAAACAGTTGGTTTGTCTTATGAATATGCTACTGCTGCATTAGCTACTATTACTGCACAAACTCGTCAAAGCGCTGATACTGTTGGTACTGGCTTAAGAACATTATTTGCTCGTTTAGAGTCTTTAAAGCTTGGAGAAAGCCTTGAAGATGGTGTTGATTTAAATAAATATTCTAAAGCATTACATGATGTCGGTGTTGAAGTATTAGATACTAGTGGTGAAATGCGTTAGATGGATAATATTCTTGATGATTTGGCTACTAGATGGGATACTTTAGGTCAAGCACAAAAAATGGCATTGGCGCAAACTGTTGGTGGTGTTCGTCAATATACAAATCTTATTGCATTAATGGATAATTGGGATAAAATGCAATAGAATGTATTAACTGCTCAAGGCTCTGAAGGTACTTTATCTGAATAGGCTGAAATTTATGCCGAATCTTGGGAAGCTGCACAAAAACGAGTGCGTGCAGCAGCTGAGAATATTTATCAATCATTGTTAGATGATAAATTTTTTATAGGATTGACTGATGGTTTTGGTAAATTTCTTGAATTAATTCAAGGTACAATTGATGGTTTGGGTGGAGTAAAAGGTGTTTTATCCACTGTTGGAGCTTTTATTACTACTATTTTTAGAGATTAGATTGCTAATCAAATTGATAATTTTGTTTATAATATTAAAATGTCTACTGCCAAAGGCAGAGAAGAAGTTTTAAAATTAAGAAGAGAAACTAATGAAGAATTAATTAATAATACTATTGATGGGTCTACTCCAGCTGGAGCGGCACAATAGACTGCATATAAGCAGCAAGGTGAATTACAAGAAATTTTAATTTCTAAAGGTTCTAAATTAACTGAGCAAGAACAACGTATGGCTTAGATTTTGTTAGATCAAAATAAGAATTTAAATGAATAGGCGGTTCAAACAGCCCAAATAGCCGAAACAGAACAAAAAAAGACTAAACAAATTATAAGTCAACAAATTTCTTCTAAAGGTATTCTTGATACTATAAAAAAATAGGCTCAAGCTCATGGTGTATTAAAAGGTAATGAAGAAGATCTTGCTATGATGGCTAAAGATATGTATAAAAATTATCAAAAGCAATCTAGCATTTATAAAGATCAAGTTGTAAATTGTGAAAAATTAAGAACCATTACATCTTAGTTAGATACTGCAACAAAAGCATATGCAGATGATAACGTAGAAGGTTATAAATAGGCAAAAGCTGCTATTGATAATATTACTCCCGAAATGGAAGAAATGGGTAAATTAATGGAATAGGCTGGTTTAAGTAATCCAATTCAAGGCTTAAAAGATTCTATTAAAGATGGAAAAATTGATATGGATTTATTTAAAGATTCTATGGATAATTTAAATTATGCTTTAGATCAACCTCATGATTGGGATAATTATAATCAATTACGTGAAGCTTTACAAAATTGTGGATTAGAGGGTCAATAGTTAGAAAATGCTTTAAATACTTTACAAACTCAATTTAATGTTTTGGCAAATGCAGAAGCAAACGCTGATGAGGCTGCACAATCAGCTAAAAATAGTTTTAAATCTATTAAAGCAGAATTAGAAGCTATGGGTTTTTCAGTACCAACCTTAAGTCAAAGTGTTGTTACATTAGCTTCTACCTTATTAAGTGTAAGTTCTATTATTAATTCTATTAAAGGATTAAGTGACATTTGGGAAAGTGATGCATCTACTGGTGAAAAACTTATTAAAACCTTAACTACTCTTGGCACTATTGCTTTAATGGTCACTAAAGTTTTTAATGAGCAAAATCGTAAAGTGGCTGCTAATATTGTGAATAGTGTTGCTTTAGCCATAGCAAAACATAGTGAAACTGTGGCGCATGCAATAAATGCAACGGCAATTACTGCAGAAGGTAAAGCTGCTCTTTTTGCCGAAACGGCAATGGCTCCTTTATTAATTATAACTGTAGCTTTAGTTGCTGCTATTGGTGCTTTAGTTTTAATAGTTGGAGCAATTATAAAGCATTTTAAAGATTTGAAAGCCAATTCTCCAGAAGGTTAGTTAAAAGCTGCTGAAGAGCGTGCGGCTGCTTTTGCAGAAGCGGCAGAAAATGCTGCTCAAAAAGTAGAAGAAATTAAAGATGCTTTTAAAGGCTATGACGAAGTAGTTGAACAGTTGAATAGTTGCGCTAAAGGAACTGATGAGTGGTATGAAGCTTTAGGTAAAGTAAATAGTACAGTTTTAGCATTAATTGATAAATATCCTGAATTATTACAAATTGAAGGAGCTCTTACCAGAGATGCTAATGGAGTGCTTACACTTTCAGAAAAAGCTCGTCAATATGTTCTTGATTAGGCAGAACAGGCAAAAGTATCGACATATGCAGCATCTATGATGGCTAAAGCAGATGTGGCTCAAAAGCGTGATGTTGTAGCAAAAGAAAATTTAAATAAAGCAACTGGTTATGGTGATTTTTCTGCAGCTTTTACAAAATAGGGTAGTTATGATTTAATTTATTTGCAATTGGGTGACATATTAGCTCAAAATGCAGCCCAATTATCTGAATTAACTCAAAGTGAATATGAAGATGCTTTAAGAGAGTTAGCAAGACAAAATGAAGTTAGCGAAGAAGAAATTGAAAGTTTTGTAAATGAATTAAAAGATTGCCAAGACGCTGTTAAAGAGTATCAAAAAATACATAGCGGTGCAGCTAAAGAAATTTCTGCAACAACTAGTATATTAGCCAGTCAATCTAAAGATTTTAAAAATGCTTCTGCGGCAGAATTGGCTTTAGGTGGTGAAGCATATAAACAAAAAGTTAATGATTTAAAAAATACAATAATTGAAAATGAAAAAAATGTTCATAGTGCTAGTACTACAAATGATAAAGAATCAAAAGAATTGTGGCAAAGATATTTGGAAGCTTAGGGTTATAGTGCTAGTGAATATGTTGCATCAAAGAATCAAGTACAAGGTGATGATGAGCATAGACAATATGCATATCATATTAAAGGAATTGAAGAAGAGCAATATGTTGATTTGGAGACTATGGCTGCGGCAATAGCTGCGGCAGAGGCTTTAAAAGATCTTGGAGAAGAAGCTAAAGAAGCTGGTGCAAAAGTTGCTTAGATGGATAAAGCAACACAAGAATTCATTGGTTCTGGCACTTTAGAAAATTTGAGTAAAGATGAATTTGATAAATTTATTTATGATCATTTTGATACTAGCGAAAATACAACAATTTCTTCTGATTAGACTTATAATTATTTAAAAAATGTAGTTTATTTATCTGATGAAATGGCAAATGAATTAAAAGATAAATTAGCTGCACAAATTAATAGTATTGATTGGGAAAATGATGTTTTAAAGAATATTCCATCTGAATTGGATTAGGCTTTGGTGTCTGGATTAACATTATCTGGAGGCAAAGCTTTATCTTTAGCATTCGATAAAATCAATTTTGGACCAAATGGATAGAAAGCTGGACAAGAATTTGCTAATGGCTTAAATAAAATGCTTGAAAAAGTTGGTGAAGAAGATAAGCAAAAAGTACTTGCTCAATTAGCTAATATTGATTGGTCAAAATGGGATGCTATAGAAAAGGCTTAGGGTATTTTACAATCCTTTAATGCGGAATTAGATTTATCAGATCCATATTGGGAAAATTTTATTCATAATATGCATATAGCCACAGGGGCTACTCCAGATTTTTCAACTTTAAGAGCAGATTTAATAGGAGTTAATTCTATATTATCTAAATTAGATTTTGGCAGTGTCATTTCTGATGAGGATTATGCAAAACTTGTTGCTTATAAAGCAGAATGGAAAGAATTCTTTTTAATGCAAGCTGATGGAACTCGTAAATTTATTGGTGATTCTGAAACTATGGCTAATGCTACGCAAGAGTCAATTAAAAAACAATGGGATCAAATGAAAGAACGAGCCGCAGCGCAAAAAGGCTTTAATGATACTGGATGGGGATGGTCTGATGATCAAGGCAAATGGCATCTAACAGATTGGAGTACTGTAAGTGGCAATAATGTTGGTACCGCAAAAGTTTTATTGAATGCTGGTGGTGGTACAGAAGCTGCTTTAAATCAATTGGGCTATACTGATGAAAAACTTCAAGCCATAATTGCAAATGCTGAATCGGGAGAAGCAGATTTAGTTGAAGAAGCTACTAAACAATTGCGTGCTATGTATAAAAGCATAGCTGCATTTTAGGAAGAAAATCTTTAGGACTTAGATGTAGAATTTAATGAAATGATGGCTTCAACAGCTACCTCTTTAGATAAATTAAATGCTATGAGGGAAGATATTTCTGTTGAAGCTTATAATAAACAATTACGTATATTGGGCATTGAAGCTATTAATTCTGCTACGTCTTTAGAAGAATTAAGTCAAATTCAAACAACTTATAAATTAAAAACTGAAGATACAAAAAATAAAGCATTAGAATTAACTACAACATTAAATCTACTTAATCAGGCTTATGCTAATAATTATATTAGCATAGATGATTATAATAAAAAAGTTAAAGAATGGGTAGATATAGCCACACAAGACGCAACTACTTTAGAAGAATTGCGAGTTGCTGTTGGCCAGTTTATGGGCGATGATAACTTTATTGATTCTAATCCTTTATATAGTGATGAATACGCTCAAGGTTTAATAAATCTTGCTTCTAAATATGATAGTTGTGCTGAAGCTGTTGCCGAATATCAAGATGCTTTAACCACTTTGGCAAGTTCTACTGCTGAAAATCGTGAAGAAATTAAAAAAATGGTTGAAGCAGCAGAAGAGCATCTTGAAATGAGTATTCGAGCTGAAGAAGCTGCGTCAAAGCATGGATTAGTGCTTGATACGCTTAAAGCGCAAATGAATGAAATTGCAAAAGCAGAAGGTGTTACAGAAAAAACTGCTTTAGAAATGGCAATTGCTAATGAGCGCATGAATCGTGGTGTAGCTGAATTAGTTAATAATTGGGAAGACTGGAAAAAGATATTAAAAGAATCTGATAAAACTGCTGAAGATTACGCGGCTACATTAGATGATTTGTCTGCGGCTGTAACAGAATTGGTCGGTTGGTATGATGATTTAGCTTTAGATTCAGAATTTGTTGAAGAAAACATGGGCTTAATTGATAAAGCTGCTGAAGGTGATGTTACTTCAATACTTAAACTAGGTGCAGCAGTTGCGCAATTAAGTATAGCTAGCGCTGATTTAGATGCTACATTATTTTCTGGTTCATTAGCTGATGGATCTGTAAATGCATTTTAGTTATGGGCGGAAGGCGCAGAAAACGCAGAAGCTGCTTTTACGCAATTGCAAGGATCTTTAGAATCTACATTTGCTAATTTACAAGCCCATATGGATGAATTGCGTGCAAATCCAGATCTTTTAGAAAGCCTAGTTGGTGAAGGTGGTTTAGAAGAATTTGTTGCTGAATTAAATGCTTATGCTGCCGCTACTGGTATGACTGCAACCCAAATGCAAGAAATGTTAGCTTCAGTTGGTGTAACAGCAAATGTTCAATCTGATTATCAAGAGAAAAAAATAAAAGTACCTGCATATAGAGAAGAGGTTACAGACGTTAATTATAAGCCTATGCCAGGACTTTATTTTGATCAAGAAGGATAGCCACACGAATATGTAGCAACAATTCCTGAATATACTAAAGCTTCTGTCCCAGTAAAACCTTTAGAAACCACTGGTTTTGTAGAAGTTGCCTCTATTTCTATGGATAAAAATGGTGAAACTCCAAAAGTATAGCCGCCGAAATTCACTGGCAAACGAGCACCTTCTGCAGTTGCTATGAGTGGTGGAACTGGGAATAAATCTGGTTCAAAAGGAAAATCATCTAGTAGTACTCCCAAGAAAGAAACGAAAGAAAAGAAAAATCCAACAGAAGAAAAAGAGCGTTATCATTTAATAAATCAGCAAATTGAACGTCAAAGTAATGTATTAGATAGATTAGGTAAGTCTAAAGATCGAGCATTTGGTCCTCAAAAACAAAAATGGTATACTCAAGAACTTAAATCATTAAAAGATATGGGTAAGATGTATGAAGAGCATCTTCGTCAATCTACTGAATATCTTGCAAAAGATAAGGCTGCTATTCAAGCTTGGGGTGCTCAAATTTCTGGTAAAGATAATTCAATTTTAAATTATGATGATCTTGTGGCTAAACAAGTTGCTGCTTATAATGCTGCTGTTGATAGATATAATGCTTCTAATCAAACTGATGCTGATAAAGCTGCTTTTAAAAAGGCTGAAGAAGCCTATAAAAAATTCCAAGAAGATTTAAAACAATATGAAGACACAGTTAAAACTCATGAAGAAGATATAAATAAATATATCGATAATATGATTGAACAATATGACACTATGTAGGCTAAAACTGTTGATGCCATTGAGTTCCGTATTGAATATGATGATTCTGTTTTAGATTTCTTAGACAAATTAATTGATAGATTGGATAGTTGGAATGGTAGTATGTTTGCGGCCGTAGATATTATGGGTAAGTTAAATGATAAAACTGGCGCACTTATCCAAAAGAATAAAGACCTTGAAACTGCAACCGCTGAAACCTTAGAGCATTTCTTAATGGATTATAAAGAGTTTGATGCTCAAGGTAATATTATTTATCAAACCGGAATGTCTAAAGTAGATTCTGATGCTTTTATTAATAGATTTAATACTGGCGGTTTAACTTCTGAAGATATTGAAATGCTTGCTCATATGCCAGAAGAAGAACGTCAACTTCTTATGGATTATGCGGAACAAAGACAAGACAATACTGATGCTTTAATTGAAACTGCATAGGCTGTTGTTGATGATGTCGAAAGACAATTTAATGATGCTAAGGATGAACTTGCGGAGGCCGCTAAGCCGATTGCAAGCGCGACCGCAGCATTAGACAACTATGCGGCTATTATTGATATTGTTGGTGCAGATTATCTCGGTGTAACTGATGATATTATGCAACGTTTTAGAGACCAACAATGGAATGTTTTACATGAAACAACAATGTCAAATAAAGCAATAATGGAATCTCTTGCCGCTCAACGTGATATGATTGAACAAGAAATGAATAATGCCTTAGCAAATGGCAATGATGAACTTGCTGAAATGTATCGTGAAAAATTAAAAGGTATTAATGATGAAGTTCAATCAGCTACAGAAGCATGGTATTCATCTTGGCAAGCCGAATTGTCTAAATTGGAAGAAGATTTTGAAAAGCATATTGATGAAATTAAAACTAAAGCTTTAGACCTTGCTGCTGGTGATGCTGGGACATGGCAATCTTTAAAAGATACTATGGATTATGCACAACAAGCTGCAGAAAGATTTTTACCTGAATATAAAGAAATTTATGAATTTAGTAAATTAAATCGTGATATAAATAAATCTATTGATGATACTGATAATATTAAAAATAAACAAGCATTAAAGAAACTTCAAGACGAAATTAATAAATTACAAGAAAAATCTGGATAGATTAGTCAATATGATTTAGATAATGCCCGCCGCAGATATGAATTAGAGCTGGCGAGATTAGCACTTGAAGAATCTCGTAATGCAAAAGAAGTAGTTCGTTTAAGCAAAGACTCTGAAGGTAATTGGTCTTATATTTATACAGCAAGTGAAGAAGATGTTGCCAATGCAGAACAAAATTATGAAGATAAACTTTTTGCTATGCAACAAGCTAATGCTGATTATATTAATGATTTACAAGGTCAATTAACACAAGCTACAGAGGATTATTATAATAAAGTTGCAGAAATTAATTTAATTTATAAAGATGATGATGAAAAACGTCGTGAAGAACTTGAAAAGGCTAGAATGCAATATGAAGAGACTATGCAATATTATGGTGGCGAATTGCAAAAAGCCATGGATAATAATAAACAACTTTATGATGAAGATTGGGCATGGTATTCTGATTATACTCAAAAGATTAATGATGATTAGGGTTATCGTCTTGGTGAATTAGAAAATTATGTAACTGAATTTGATGATACTATGCTTGGTATGGCTACTGGATATGATAGTGTTGTTGCTTTCGAAGATGATTTATTAGACCACTCTATTGATACTTTAGGTCAAATGGATGAAGCCTATGAACATTGGTCTGAACAAATTCACTTTTCTATGGAAGAAGCTGGTACTTCTGTAGAAGATTTTGCTGAAGATATGATGGAGCAAGTTGACCATACTATTGTACCAAAAGCTGAAGAAGCTCGTGACTCTGTAGAAGACTTAGGCGAAACAGTTGTTGATATTATGGGTGAAATGGTTGATGCTGCATAGCAATGGCGTCAAGCATATAGCGCAACCATGGATAGTATTATTGCAAAGAATGATGCTGTAAAGCAATCAATTCAGCAAGTAATTAGTGCGCTTTCGGCCTTAAAGACCGCATAGATTGGGCATGATACTACTACTGGTAGAGCTCCAGAGGGCGCTGGAAAAGCAGGACCAACAACCTCTTCACCAACAAAAACAAGTACAACGCCTTCAACAGGCACTGGTTCAACTCCTGGTACGGGTACGAGTGGTTCTACAACACCAACTACAAAAACTACCAAGACTCCACCTCATGTTGTTGAAACTGGATATAGATACCAAAATGATGAAACTTGTATGGGATATACAAAATATTCTGATGGTACTGAAACTCATAATGCAGAAGGTCACGATAAAAAATTTGATCATTATGAAGATAATGATGCTAAATATATTTGTACTAAATGTAAACATATGTGGACGGTTAAAAATGCAAGAAAAGTCGGAGGCGGTTGTTTTGCCGCAGGTACAAAAATTATGTTACCAACAAGAGAGTTGAAAAATATTGAAGAAATTCAATTAGGTGAAGAAATTTTAGCATATAATATTGAAACTGAATCATTTGAAAACAAAGTTGTTAATATGATTTATTTTAAACGTGGATATAACGAAATGGCTGATGTTGAATTATCTAATGGTAATATTTTAACTATGACTCTTGGACATCCATTATTAACAGCTCAAGGATGGAAATCTTTAGATTTGGAAAATTCTAATTTTGAACATGGTGTGCAAGGTGCAACATTATTATCTGTTGGCGATATGTTAATTGGATATGATAAACCTGTTATGGTAAATAATATTAATATTTATCCAGTAGATAAAGATTATATTGTTTATTGCTTAGGTGTAGATGGGTATCATAATTTTATTGCTAATGATATAATTGTTCATAATGCACTTTATGCTTAGATTACTAAATTTGCTACTGGTGGTTATACTGGAGATTTTGGTAATCCAAATGAAGGTAAATTAGCAGTCTTGCATAACAAAGAATTGGTGTTAAATAAAGATGATACTGAACATATTTTAAATGCAGTAGATATGGTTAGATCGATTTCTAAAACTATTGATGCATATGCAATGACCAATCAATTTACTATTGGTAATTTAACTGCGGCCAGAGGTGTTAATCCGATTAATGGCCAGATGGAACAATCGGTAACAATAACCGCAGAGTTTCCTAATGCAACTGATAGAAATGAAATTGCTGAAGCTTTTAATACATTAATAAATCAAGCATCTCAATATGCTAATCGAAAATATTGATATAGATGGGAGGACTTCAATAGTCCTCCCTTTTTTTATTTGGACAGATTATGATAAAATAACAAGGCTAGTTTTCAATATTTATAGATAATGAGAGAAAGGAGTTAGTTGCATATGGCAGATAAACCAAAAACTGATTATAATGATATTCTGTGTCAGGCCATTGATACTATTGTATCTAAAAAGATTGAAAATCTTGATTATGATAAAACAATTATTTGTGATATCGTCGATGCTTCTGATGCATCAAATGGCCATTACATCGTGAATGATGGGTCAATTAGTTTTGATGCTTATTCCGAGGACACAGGGTATAAGACAAGCGAAAGTGTCTATGTAACTGTCCCTAAAGGCGATTTTACTCAAACTAAAATTATTATAAGTAAATATACTGCTAATAATGGTACCGATCCTATTAGTTATATTTCTCCTTTTGATAATACATATTTGGTATCTGAAAATTTAGTAAGCGGTAAATCGGTGAGAAATAATTCAATTCTTGCAAATGGTAGAGTTGAAGAGGATTCTAATGCACCGGCTTATTATATTCCACCAGGAAGATATCGCCTTATTTGGGAGCAGAATTTAACAACAAGTAATAATAATATTTTAACAAACAATGCAATGTTTGATACACTTGCTGTTAAAGCGAAATTTAAATGTGATCTTGGTTCATTATATAATATGAAATCAGGTCATTATGGATTAATATATGAATTATATTCAGTATTAAATCAAGATGCCGATCCAATAGAATATAGAATTAGTAGATTTGATTTTAATACTGATAATTTTTTTGGAAATCCATATATGTTTTTATCTTATATTGGACAAGAACATACGTTTGATATTTCTTCATTGGGAAATATTACAAAAATAAATGTATATTTATATTAGAGTAGCGATTTTAAATATCGTACTGATGCCGATATTGCTGATAAAGTAGTGCCGACACCTGCGGCCGGGGCAGACCTCGCGACACCAGAGGGCCGGGATTTAAAGCACTAGGAAGACATCGGCGCATTAAATAATATTTTTGTCGATAATTTAGAGATTTATTTTGGTATGAATTTATCTCATGTTGCAGACAACACTTTTACAATTTATACTAATAGTGGTTCCACTTTTAATGTAAATAAAGAGAGCGATTATAATACTAAAACTATTACTCCGGTTTGGTTTAATAAAACAGATGATGGAAAATATATTGGTTTTTCTGATGGCGTTTATGATTATTTAGACGCTCCTTCTGATTTGATTGGTAAAGATTATACAGAAGACCTTTATTTAGAAAAAGCTACTTATTACAATAGTGCTATGCAATTAGATCAACAAGAATTAATGGATAAGGGAGTTCCCGCATGTAAGGAATTACTTTTACTATATTCTTTTGGTCAAAAAGCACAAAAATTATTAGATAGATTGTATTCTAAAGTTACAATTAACTTAAATAGATGTTATACTAATTTAAAATCAGATTTACAATCACATCAAAATATTATTCAACAACAACATACTGCTGCTTTATATGAAAATGTTATTTCAGCAGAATAGGCTTATGGCTTATTTGTAAAAGAATTGGAAAAGTTAAAAGATGCTGAAGATGTTAATGATAGTTTAATGAACATTCTATTAACTTCTTTGCAAGTATATGGTAATAAATATACAAATAGAAATTCTACATTACCAGAAGGTCAAAGTACTAATACTATAAATGCTCTTATAGATATTGTAAATAGCTTATTTGCAAAATTAGAAAGCGTTGAAATGGCAGGGTGTTATGGTAATAGTAGTTATTTTACACTTGTCAAAGCAGAAATTAGTTCTGGAGTTATAATTGTTTGGGAAAATTGGTACAATACTTGTAGAGAGATTTTTACTGAGTGTGAAGATTTACTAGAACAATTATCAAAAATTATAGCTACAGATAATCCTGACGAATTTGGAACAATGCTTTATCAATTGAATAGTATTCAAGGCAAATTTGAAGATGGTGTTTATGTTGATTTTGAAACTGAATATAATGATTTTGTAAGTATGTATGCCAACCGTTATTGTATTTATTGGTATAAATATATTGATAATTATTTTGATCCAAAAGAAAGATTTATGCCAAAAGGTTGGCAAAAAATTGAAGGGTTAACTAATTAGGGCTTGCCAAATGAATACTTTACCGGAGACGCTGGTGACATTATGTTTGCAGTCCGCGCAAGCGATCCATCTTTTAGCTTTGCTATTGGAAATCCAGATTTGAAGCAAGAGCGTATTCAAGCTTTATTGTTTTATAATCATCAACAATTTAAGAGTAATATTTTAACATTTTATAATGAAGAAGCTGTTATTGATCAATCTACTAAGGATGCAATTGATGGCTTATATATTCAAATTACTGATGAAGTATTAAGTACTACTCAAGTTGATGAAAAGGGTAGACCAGTAGTAGAAAAAGCTGATACATATAATTCAAAAGAAACTTATCAACTATATGATATTACTAATTATTTGGTTAATCGCGCCGAGGCTTATAAAAAGCGCAAAATTCGCGCTCGTTATTAGGGTGGAATGAAAGGCGATGATTATTTAAAGAAAGATTGTGTTATTTATTGGTATGTGCCTTTAAGTAGTACAATGTTAACATATAGTAGAGAAGATTTAGAGGCTGCGGGATTTTCGGTTTATGACCCATATTACAAGCCTGGTTTTGGTTCAATTCGTCGTATTGATTATGTACTAGATGAAGAGTATGAATTGGCTATTGCTAATATGATTGAACAAACCGGTAGCGCAGCTCCAGACCTTCCTCCTTCTCCTTTTGGAGATAATTATAAAGAAGGATATATGATGGCTTGGCGCACAATTGACACAGATGAACGTGATGAGTTGATTGCAGCGACCACAGAATTTATATATCAAATTAAAGATTATTATGTGCCAACTTTTACTAATAATACTATTAAATGTAAAGTCGTAAAACGTAGCCAATATGTTTATGAAGCAGAGCAGTTGTTTACTTTTGCTTCTCTTGGTACTAGTGGTACAGATTATTCATTAACTATTACTCCAGCTTCTAATCAAGCTGCGGTTATGGATAGTTAGTCATTACCTTTATATGTACGTTTATTCGATTATAATGGTGATGATATTACTGATATTTCAACTGGTAATATGGAAGTTGAGATATATGGTGATGCATATAATAATTATCAATAGAAATCTCCTATTATTATTGGTCCTAATATTCCTAATGTTTATGTCACTCGTTTAGAGCCTGGACAAGATTATGGTTATGCTGTAATTCATGCAACAGCAACTGTAGAAGTAACTTATACTAAAGATACTGCTGTTGCAAATAATCAACCAATGATTAATGGTGGGGTTGATGGTTATAGAACTTATACTTAGTCACAATATGATGCTTATGTAAGTTAGAATGGGACACCTCCGCCTTGGAAAGTTGGAGATATGATAATGACAGGAGTTGCTGATAGCAACAATAATGCTACTGTTCCAGCATCTAAAATTATTACATTGGAATCTTATTATCCAATTCCTTGGTGCGCCGACCCAGACTCTGAGCATCCTCAAGGCTATTATATTGAAGGTGCATCTGTTGTTGTTTATGATTCAAATGGGCAAGATCCAAAATATTATGGTGACCCATTTGTATTATATGATATGGCCACAAATCAAAAAGTTCTTGGTTAGGAGTGGAGTATTAAGTGTTATCCAGCAACAGATTATACTAAAACAAGTTTAATTTCAAGCTATATGCCGAAACTTAAAAAAGAAACTATAAGAATTGATGAAAATAATGAAATTACTCAATATCGTTTACAAGTTTCTACTATGTATTTAGATAATGATAAATATGTATGTTCTGCGGTATGTAGAGTTAATGGTAATATAAAATATGTTCAACCTATTTTAATAATTAAAAATAGATTTGCTAGTCCAATGTTAAATGCATGGGATGGTGAATTGACAATTGACAAAAAAAATGGTACAATATTATCGTCAATGATGGGTGCCGGTAAAAAGAATAATGACAATACTTTTTCCGGTGTCTTGATGGGCGAAGTTGCTGCCAAAACACAAGATAATTCAGTTCAAGCAGAAACTGGTTTATTCGGTTTTAATCATGGTGAATAGTCATTTGGTTTCCGTGATGACGGTACTTCATTTTTGGGTAAACCTGGACGTGGACGTATTGAATTCGATGGTAATAAAGGAGAGATTGTAAGTTCAGCTTATAATCGTCCTATAGCCTCTGAGCGCACAGGTATGAAGATTGACCTTGATGACGCTATGATTGATATGCGTGGCGCTTACGTTTATAAAACTCAATCTTCGCGTTGGGTTGCCGATAAGCCAGAGTCTCAAAATAATAATGAAGTTAATATTAGTAATGCCGATTTAGATAATGTACACGATGATTTTATTAATTTAACTCGTTATAATGCTTCTGGAAGTTAGGTGCTTATTTAGGCTAAGTCTCCATTTTTAACTGTTAGAACTCCTGATGTATATTATTATCCAGATGAATATCAACCTGGAATGAATTTAAATCAAGTTAAACAAGTTGCTTTTAATAATTTTTGGAAAACCATTAATTATTATGGAGGAGATTTAACTCAACAAGAAGGTGAATCTGTAGCACAATTTAAAGCAAGAAAAATTGCTTAGATTGAAGAATATTTACAATATGCTTGGGATATTTTTGATGCTACAGAATATTATAATACGACTATTTAGCTTGGTGATTAGACTAGCGGTATTGTAAAAAATCCTGCTGGATTTTTGTCAGCTTTGGTTGGTAAACAATCTAGTGGCTATTTTAAGATAGTGGCAGATTTAAAGTCAGATTAGCTTGGAGATTTAAGTTCTCATTTGGTTAATATTGATGGAGCTGGCTTTATTGTTGCAAATAGTGATAGTCAAGAAACAGAAAAAGTTTTATATAATGGCGATTTTCTATTTGCATATATGACTAATTCTGCGGCAACTTTAGCAAATAATGCTAATTTAAAATTGCGTTATGTTGCTAAAAATGAAGCGCGCATAGATAAAATTATTAGTTATCCTGATTCTGGATTACCCGCTTTTGTAAGCGGTAATGGAATTACACACACTAGTGTTAAAACAACGCCTGGAACAAATTTAAATTTAAATGCGATTCCAAAAGTTGGTGGTGGTAATTGTACAACTGTTAATGATATAGCTACTGCAATATATGAATCTATTGCAAATGCAAATAATGATGCAAATAATTATAAAACTTATTTATGTATCAGATTTTTAAATAGACAAGATTATATAAGAGCCCAATCTGTATTTGACCAAGATACTGATAATGGAATTAAAAAAGGCTCTCATCCAATTTTAATAGTTGGAATGGATGAATATTATTTATAGACAGATAATTTCAAAAAGGGAAGTTCTGATCTTGGGTATGCTGATGGTCAAGGATTAAAATTTGATTTAATGGGCGGTACATTAGAGGCTTATAATTTTGATTTATTTGCAGCAAATCCAGAAGATGGTTTAAATGGAGGAGATGGTACTTTTGTTAGATTAAGTAGCAATGGTAATCCATTTCTTCAAATTCAAAATTAGAACGTTACATTGATGAATGTTTCTAAATCTCAATTTGTATTACATTCACAAGATTGGGTTAAAGATGAAAGTGGTACAGAAATTGATTTAGGAAAAGGAAAATTAACTTCTTATGATTTTAATTTAACCGCTTATGGTCGAAATGGTGATAATGTAGATAAAACTACATTTATTAGATTAGCAAGTGGCGGTAATCCATATTTGCAAGTTCGACATGAAGGCGTAGATTTATTAAATATTGGCCATTCTAAATTTATTTTACAATCTAAGAATTGGAGTCACTCTGGTAAAACTGGCGTACAAATAGATTTAGAAAGAGGCCGAATGACAGGATATAATTTTAGATTATATTTTGGTAATCCTGCTAATGGAAATATTGTTATTGATTCTGGAGCTTCTACTTATCCAATACTGTTACAAAATACTACTGCTGGTAATGTTTTTAGAGTATCTTGGAACGGCGAAGTAATGGCCTAGGCTGGTACTATTGGTGGTTGGACTATTGATCATGAGAATATTTATTCAAATGGTAATCATAATAGTAATTCTAATTTTAGATTAAGTATAGTTGATTTTTCTAGAACTATTAATAGTACTAATAGAACTAATTTACGTATGGCAATTGGTTAGAAATTTGCAGTAAAAAATGATGGTACTTTATATGCTTCTGGTGTAGCTGTTTCTGGAACTATTACTGCAAGTGCAGGATATATTGGTGATTGGGTTATTGATGGTGGTGGATTAAGAAATAGTACTAGCACGATTGTAATAAACCCAACTAATTTAAAGTATGGTAATAATTTTACTGTTACTTCCGCAGGCAATATAACTGCAACAGGAGGTTCTATTGGCGGTTGGACTATTGGTAGTGATAAACTTGGAACAAATGATATTTATCTATCTTAGGGTGGTACTTATACATTTTATTCTAAAGGAACATTTTGGGTAAAACCTGATGGCAGTTTTAAAGCTACTAGCGGTCAAATTGGTGATTGGACAGTAAAAGATACTGGATTAGAAGGTTCTACTACTAGTGGTAATATTACTGGAGGTACAATTTCTGGTGCTACTATTCTTGGTGGTACATTAGATATTGGGGCTCCTTCTGGATCACAATATCCTTCTGCTGGTGGTGGTAATTTTAGCGTCTCATCAAATGGAGCATTAAGTATTAATTAGAACAAATTTAAAGTTGCTGCTGATGGTAAATTAAGTGTTAATAGTAATTTTATTGTTAATACAGATGGTAGTTTTTCTGTAAATAATGCTTTTGTAGTTAATGCAGATGGTGAAATTGAAAAAATGAGCGGAGCGACTATAGAAACTTTAGAGTTTAAAAATATAGTTACTGTTGAAACCGGTTTTAGATTTTTTGGTTTATCTTCAGGATCAACTATTGTACCATATGCAAGATCTACTCCTAGGTCAAAAAAATGGATGTATTGCGATGGTTGGAATTATACACCAACTATTAATTTGAATTGGAATACTGTTGCTGTTTATAGTACTTCATCTGAAGCAACTAATAATGTTGATACAACCAATGGCAACCCTATTGGATATGTACGTATTCCACATTCAATAACTCATGATTTGCATTATAATAATGAAATATTGCTTGGGCCACCAGATGATACTGGAGATAATGATGAAAAATTATGGCTTACTAACTATTCTCAATATAGTGGTGGTAGAGTATCATTTAAAGCATTTGTCGCGGGAAAAACCTCTAATACTGGTGCAGGTACAGGATGCTTTAGTAAAGGTACTAAAATTACAATGTATAATTATGAATATAAAAATATTGAAGATATAAAAATTGGAGATATTGTTTTATCATATAATACATTATTTAAAACTTATGAAAAAAGTAATGTTGTAACTGTAAAATCTTATAATAATTGTTTAGTATATAATATTTTATTGGAAAATGGTTAGAATATACGAGTAAGTGATTGTCATCCATTTATGTCACAAAACGGATGGGCCGCCATTGATACAAATAAGGCTTTAGTTAATCATGGTGTTTCAGCCATTTAGTTACAAAAAGGATTATATATTTAGCAATATGATAAATTTGTATAGATTATAGATATTATTAAAACAAATCAATATGAAACATTATATGATATAGGTGTTAATCATGCAAATCATACTTATATTGCTGATAATTGCATTGTACATAATGTTATAACTTGGACTCAAATTGGTAAAGCTTAAAGAGTAAAAGGAGGATTAAAGCCATGATGATGACTTTAAAAAATAGTGAAATTTATAATTATGCCAACGCTCTTGCACAAGAGTTTGGTCAACAAGAAGTAAAATTACCTCTTAAGGTTAATTTTTATCTTCAAAAGAATTTAAAAGAACTTGTTGCATTGGCACAAGATATTGAACAACAAAGAGTAAGTATTGCATCTGAGTATGGTACTCTTAATGAGGAAACTCAACAATACGAGATCCCTCCGGAAAATATTGATTCCGCTACTCGTAAATTAAATGAACTTTTTAATCTTACTCAAGATGTAAAGATTTATAAAGTAAAATTAGATGCATTTGGAGATACAGATATTTCTAATGCTCAAATGCAAGCTTTATTATTTATGATTGATGAGGAGGAGTAATCAATATGGCGGGAAAATTATATCCGCCTTACATTGATGGAAAAGTGCCTGCCTTTTGCGGAACGGAACTTGTTGTTCCGTTCCGCCATAATAGAGCTGTTAGTCAATTACAAATACAATCTATGTGTTGTAAAATAAAAACAGTTTCTACTAATGAATGGGTTTGGACCATTCAAATACCAGAAGGTGAAGATAATTATATTTTACATGATGAAAAAACTGGACAATATTCCGTGGTATTTAAACTAGAAAATGATTATTTAGAAAGAAAAGATCCAGATCTTAATGCTTTTAAGCCCTACTATCAATGGTTGATAGAAGGGCTTTATTATAAGATTCAATTAGCATATATTGATAATTCTGGTGAGGTAGGTTATTTTTCAGATGTAGGCGTAACCAAATATACTTCGAAACCAACTGTTACTATTGATGGTTTAAATTCCTATGGTGTTAACAATAGTTTATATAATTATATTGGCGTATATAGTCAATTAAATGGCGATACAGCAGAAAGAGCTTATTCATATAATTTTACAATTTATGATTAGGCTGATAATATATTTATAACATCAGGAGAGCAAATTCACAATAGTAGTTTAGATACAGAAATTTATGAATCTAGAGATGAGTTTTATTGTAATAAAGAGCTTAAACCGAATGAGATTTATAAATTAAAATATACAGTTACTACAATTAATGGGTTGATTGCGGCCAGTCAAAGTTATTTAATTATGAAGAAAGATACTGTACGCCCATCTATTAATGCAACTTTACATGCTGAAGTTGATTATAATGATGGATTTATTGCTTTATCTTTAATTCCTAATGATGATGATTTTTATAGTGGTAACTTTGCTATTGCTCGTTCTAGTTCGAAAGATAATTTTTCAACTTGGGATGAAATCTGCAAATTTAGTCTAAATAGAGAATCACCTTTGCGTAACCTGTTTAAAGACTTTACAGTTGAATAGGGTATTGGATATTGTTATTCATTACAACAATATAATACACGCGGTTTATATTCTAATAGAATGTTATCTGAAACTTTATATGCAGATTTTGAAGATATGTTTTTATATGATGGAAAACGTCAATTAAAAATTCGTTTTAATCCAGGAGTGTCATCATTTAAAAATGATATCCTTGAGTCAAAACAAGACACAATTGGAGGACGTTATCCATTTATTTTTAGAAATGGAAATGTTAAATACAAAGAATTTCCAGTTACCGGTCTAATCTCCTATTTAATGGATGATTAGGCTTATTTTTTGCCAAAAGAAAATTTAGGTGCGCTCGAGCGTGAAACTACCGATCTAGTCTCTGATAATGTAAGGGCTGAGCGCATGTTTAAATTAGAAGTAATGGATTGGCTAAATGATGGTAATCCAAAACTTTTTAGGTCTCCAACAGAAGGAAATTATGTTGTTAGATTATTAAATGTTTCATTGTCTCCTAATACAACAGTTGGGCGCATGTTACATCAATTTTCATCTATGGCTTATGAAATTAGTGATACTAGTTTTACTTCTTTGGAAACTCTTGGTTTATTTACTGTGCCAAATCTTGAAACAATGATTATGCGCTTTAAAACTATTAAATTAAATGATGTAGCTTTGCCGCAATGGGTAACTAACGCAAGAGCTAGTTATTTAAACAATCCGCCTCCAATTAGCGAAATTAATTCACATAATTCAAATGCGCTCGCCGGTCTTCCGATTGGTTATTTGGGTATCTTTGAAGGAGTGACTCCAGATACGATTTTTGGTTTACGTTTTGAGAATACTTCTGGTGAAAATTTAATTGAATATATTAGAATTGGAGAAACTCAAATTTATCAAATCAATGCTGGTAATAATAAGCTTGCCGCAATTTATCCAATTTGGACCCCAAATATTAAAAAGACAAAAGCGGCAGACCGCAAATTTGATGGTACTTTTACGCTTGGATATTATACTACAGCTGTAACAGATAATTTTTCTCAAATTTCTAATTTTGATGTAGAAGATAGAATGACCCAATTCTTTGGTTTACACGATAATATTATTGAAGAATTGGAAGATATTCGTACTTCTGTTGGTAAATTATACTGGCTTAAATTTCAAACTCGTGATATCAAAGATATTTATATTGATAAAGAGGATGAAGAAAGTAATAATTATGGTAAAATTTATTCTGATGCTTATAATCAAGTAGGATTAACTTGGAGTGAAATTTTACCAACAAGCGTATATGCAGATAATTCGGTTTCTCCGGTAAGATATTATAGTGGCAAAGATATTCTAGATGGCAATACCACTTATCTTGTTGGTGATGTTTTATATGCTAAAATACCAGCAACAATGATTGATAATACTAGTTATTATTGGACAGAAGAGACCTATGATAACTGGGGCAGCTCGGGAACACCAGTAAATAGATTATATAAGTTTTCTATTAATCATGTTGATAATAATATAGATTTAGAAACAATTGGACGATATATTATTACCAATTTAGATAATGTAACAAGTATTTCAATTGGGCGTATGATTATGGTAGATTGTTATTATCAATTAGTATCAAAGTCTTATTCTATTGAAGATGAAGACCCAGATCTTGAAGAAGTGAAACGCGCTTGGATTACATAGAATGAATTATTTTTTGATGCAGTAAGAAGTGAAGAAATTGCTGAATCAACTAAGGTAACTGAAACAGGTAGTTTTGGTGAACAATATATAAGAGACCAATATGCTGTTGTATAGGTGACTTATACAGATTATATTACTACATTAAGAACTAAATTAACTTTAGCAGAACAGGGGGGGTAATTTATGTTATATAGTGAAGAGTTTTTAAAACGATTAGATGAACATCGGGAAAAAACTATTTATGCCAAGATTATCTCCCTTGATTTAGAAGAAAATCCAATAGAACAAGTAGAAGGTACTGTTACTTCTGGGTCTGTTAATGTAGATGGCGCAAGCTCAGTACGTAGAACTTGTTCATTAAGTATGGTAATAAAAGATATTAAAATAAATGAGTATTATTGGGGTCTTAATACTAAATTTAAATTAGAAATTGGCGTCGAGAATAAAATTGATGCCAATTATCCTAAAATTATTTGGTTTAAAATGGGGACTTATATAATTACTTCATTTAATGTTAGTTATACTACAAATTCAGCAAATATTTCTTTGCAAGGCAAAGATAAAATGTGTTTATTAAACGGAGATGTTGGCGGAGTTATTAATGCCACAACTGATTTTGGCACTTATGATTTCTATGATGTTGAAACTGGTGTGACTACAAATTATAAATTACCAATTAAACAAATATTATGGGATGCTGTTCATACTTATGCGAATGAACCTTTTCATAATATTATTTTAAATGATTTGGATGAATTAGGATTAGAATTATTAGATTATAAATATGATGAACCGCTATATTTGTTGCGTGCGGCAGGCACAGATGTATATGCATTCCCAATTATTGGGGATATGGATGTTTGGGTGCCCGCAGGTGATAATACAACAATTAAAAAGAAGTTAAGTGAAATATAGTATGATCACTTAACAACTTCTATGATTGGAAATATAGAACCTCCAACTGAATTTTATATTGCTAGCTCTGGAGATAATCAATTGTATCAAGCGGCTAAAATTGAATATGGACAAACTGCTGGATATCGTACTTGTGATTTAGTTTATGCTGGAGACTTAATTGCAAATATTGGTGATTCAGTAACTTCTGTATTTGATAAAATTAAAAATATGCTTGGACAATTTGAATATTTTTATGATTTAGATGGTAGATTTGTGTTTCAAAGATAGAAGTCTTTAGTAAATACAGTATGGACTCCACAAAAACGAGATGGAGACAATGAATTATATGTTGAAGCATTGGCTTTAGCAAGTAATAATATGTATAATTTTAAAGGTAATATTCTTTTAAGTTCTATTCAAAATAATCCAAATCTTTTAAATTTAAGAAATGATTATACAGTATGGGGTAAACGTAAGACCTTAAGCGGAGGAGAAGTTCCTATTCATATGCGTTATGCTATTGATAATAAGCCTTATCGTTATGTCGATATGAATGGTAATGTATGGACTACTTTGTCAGAGGCTGAAGTTGAAGCGGAAAATGAAAACAAGAAACGTCGTTCTATAAGAGCTGAAATCGAAGAGCGTATGGCGAATTTTGAGAAGAATCCAAATTTATATCCTGCTGCTTGGCAAGAAATTGTGCAAGAAAATCCTTGGTGGCATGTCCAAGAATGGGCTGAGTATTATGCTATTTTATCTGGTGGTATTCCCCCAGGAAATACGCACCCTTATCATGAAATGAGATATATAGCAAAAAATGTTGCTAATAATATGACACAATTCACTCGTTATTGGCCAGGGGTATTATTACGTTCATCATCATGGACGGTTGTAGATAGAGATATTGCCAATTTTAAGAATGGCGGAAATTATCCTTTACCTTATACATCGGCTCAAGCTGTTGCTATTTATCGTTGTAAAGATCCAAATGATGGATTTGAATTTGTGGCATATGATTCTCACGCTGGATGCGTTCATACATATGGTGAATGGTTGTCAACTGCACAATATGTAAATGGATGTGTAGTTAATGGTCATACATACGATCCTTTTGATCCAAATTATCCATGGCATTTATTACCAAGTCCAGGTAGCTATGTAGATGGAATGCACAGTAAAACATTTTTAGACCAAATGAGAACTAAATATGGGTTATATAGAGTTGATGTTTATTGTTATGATCCTGAAATTCCAGAGAAATTAAAGGAGGATTTTATTTCACAATTAGAATAGCAATATGAATATGTTGACCCATATGAAGGTCATTATAAATATGAAATGGACTGGCGTGAAATAATTTATAGAATGGCTATAGATTATCGTCGTTATAATCATGATGATGATTTTGAAGTGCGCCTGGCCGCAAATAACACTCCTTTATACCCTCGTGGTGTAACAGGATATGAACAATATTATACTGATTTAGAAGGCTTTTGGAGATAGTTATATTATCCTGTTTTTGATGATGAAGATAGAAAAAAATAGTTAGAATATGAATTTACTTTATATAGGGACATTCGAGATTTAACTGATATGGATAATTTATATGTTAGAGGGGTATATAAACCAATAGGGCAAAGAGTAAAATCTATTGCTTCAGAAAATGAAGAAACTGGTAAGACTTATTATAAAGATACTGTTACTGGTAAATCTTATTATCATAATGATAATACTTAGTATTATTTATCTAATACTGATGGATTTACCTTTGTAACAAGCGGATGGCCAAAATTAGGTTCTGCAATTTCTGAAACAGATTTTAAGAGATATGTCGATGCTGGTTAGTTATATACTCGTAATATGCCTTCTATTAATGATTTATATAGAGTATCTGGTTTGCCAGATGGTTGTATGTATCCATATTTAGATTTGTTTAATTACAGATCTAGTGACGCTGTTGTTTCTACAGATGAATAGGCTGAGACTTTGGATACTATTACTCATTATCTTAAAAGAGTTAATGCCAGCGATCCTTAGAATCCAATTTATGAGCCTATTGGTATTGATAAACGTTCTCTTTCTTTAGAAGAAAAGAAAGGCAGTTATACAATTGTGGGTCGAGATGCAGAAGTGCAGATAGCGGCACAAAATGAATATAATAGATGTGCCAATTTTTATGATGCTTTATGTGAATTAATGAAATTATCAAGTGTATTTAATGCCAATACAACAATTAATGATGTTCCAACAGAAGTAAATAAAGTATCTAAATTAAAAAATTAGCCTTATTTTTCTTTATGGCGTGATTGCGAATGCGAAAAAATGCTTAACGCTAATATTACAATTCAATTACAATAGAGCCGTTTAAAAACTGCAGCAGCCAAGGCCAAAGAAAAATTGAGTGCGGCGAGCGCTGCCTTAGAGCGCGCAAAGGCTGACATTCATTATCAACTATTTTCAGAGTATGTTTTACAAAATTCTAATTATCATACAAATAATGACCAAAATACAACATTACCAACTTTAGATAATGTTTTTGTTTATGCTGAAAATGAGTTATGCTGTTTAAAAGATATTATAGCTAATTCAACTTTAAAATCTTTATATGTTAATGATTTGCCTTTTGGTAAGCATGAAGCAAAACGTTATTTGTATTATTTTGCATTAGATATTTGTGGTAATAGATTGCCAGATGAAAGAAGAACTTCTATTACTTATTATACTGCTTATACAGATTTTTATGATGAAGATCATAAACATAAGTATTGGCACAAAGATGTGTATGAGGCGCCGCAAGTATTAAATTTTTGGTTTGATTTTTTAACTGGCGATGATGAATTAAGACAATTTACTACTCAAGCTATTGGAGATAGGCCAAAAGCTGTGAATGAAAATACCATAAAATCTATTTATTATAGAGATACTCCGAAGATTATTTTTACATCTGTTGATAAATTTGCTTCGGAAGAACATAAATCTGGATATAATTATTTCATTATGAAAGATGGTTATGATAATATGTTTTCAATTTCTTCTCAAGGAATTGATTGCAAAAATCGAATTGATGAATTAATATATCAATATTCTTATTGTACTGAAAGTGTAACTTTACAATCTATTCCTATCTATTATTTAGATGTAAATAAAAGAATACATGTGTATGATGATGAATCTGGAATTGATGGCGACTATGTTGTTTCAAAGATTTCATTCCCACTTCAGTATAATGGAATGATGTCTATTACGGCGACTAAAGCGCCGGAAAATTCTGTAACAGAGAGAGAGGAGTAATAATATGGCTAGATTGGTAAAACAGTTTAGATATTATGGTGAGACAAGCCCACTTAATTACCCTGAAGGTGTTACGTATGCTGCGCTCGCCACAGGTAATATTTTTTCAAAAACTCCTGCAATCACTCAATTAGGAATTCAAGCAGATCCTGATTTAAAATTCTATGTCAACAATAGTACAGATCCTATTTATGTTGGGGCGACTGGGATTTACGAACTTGACCTCTAGGGTTTAGGAACTATTTCTTCAATTCGTATTGATAGAGATAGTTTACGAAGTATCAATTATGAGACTAAAAGAAATTCTCTTATGATTGATATTATTTATGAAGGAGCTAGTTCTTAATTATGAGTTTTTATGGAAATGTTACTTATTATTTAAGCAATGCTTTCAATAAGATTGTTTACAGAAATGCTGGATCTGCTTCTGGTAACAATGCTTCAGTTGATAGCAAAGCAAGCCCCGGCATCCCTGCTTATGAGTATGGATTAAATCCTCGTAACCGTAAGGATGAAACAATTTTAGAGACAGGTAATAAATGGATTGTATTTGCTGATCCAGATAACACTGTACAAAATAATTAGATTAAAATTTTTCACCAAACAGTAAGAAGTACACCAAATGATGTTCAAGCTACGCCAACAATTATTTCTGCTAGTGAAGAAAACCCTCCTACTAATTTGGCTTTCGGATCTGTATTAAGCTTGCCGACTATTACATATGATAATGCTGGACATATTGTAAGTAGTGGCACAGTTGCATACAAGTTGCCAACTCCATCTGGAGAATCTGATTTAAACAAAATTAGATATAGATTATCTACATTAGAAGAGCAAGTTACTGGCGAACATGATACTTATTAGGGAGATGGAACTGGTGAGGTTTATGAAGTTGTATCGCCCTATTCACAAAGAATTGGTGACGTAGAAGCAAAAGTTGGTAAATGGGATATGCAAGGCAATGGAGTTCTTGATAATACACTAGAACCTGAGGCCATTGGTATAACTTTAGAAGAACTTATGGTGAGAATTGGATTAAGGAATAAAAGTGCAGGTAAGTATATTGTTGTTGACGAAAGTATTTCTAATGTTAGTTATACTCCAGGAAGTATATTGGCTGAATTAAAATTAAATTCAGTTTATGCTTATAGTGCGCAATTATTATCTTTATCATGTCGTAGTAAAATTAATGAAATTATTAATTGGATAAATGCTCCACATGATGCTGGCGCAGTTGCAAATATTGAACCAATGCTTAATGTAGATCCTTCACAACAACCTTAATCTAATTTTAATATGTTTATAAGAAAGGAGAACTACTATGCCGACTAGTATTATTCCAACTACTAGTTACGTTAAATTTTTACGTGGTACTCCTAGTGCCTATCAAAATTTATCTCCAAAAGATCCAAATACTTTATATTATGTTTATGAAGCTAATGCAAATCATGGCGTATTGTATTTAGGAGATAAATTAATTAGTGGTAGTCTTTCTAGTGCCACATCATTAAATGATTTAACTGATATTACGCTTAGTGCCGGTATTACAGAAGGATCTCTCCTTGTTTATGATGGATCGACATGGGTCAATAGACCTTTATCAGATATCCTTGAAATTATTGTAGGTACCATGGTTGGTGCAACGGATTAGCTTGATGGCGAAGCCGGTATTGTACCAATGCCGCACGCAGGAGACCAAAATAAGTATTTGCGTGGTGATGGAACATGGGCCAACCCAACAGCGGCTTTAGAAGTCACTGTTGGATCAATGCAAAGTTAGCTTGGCACTCTTATCGGAAATGATATTGGCTCAAGCGTAAGAGCTATAGCTGCAAATGAAGTTGGCAAAATTGTTGGCAACGCTCCTGCAGCTTTTGATACATTAGTAGAAATTGCGGACTGGATTGAAAATCATCCAGAGTCTTCTGATCTTGCCGCAAGAGTAACAACCATAGAAAACCAACTTAATACGCCAAATACTGGTATCGTAGATTAGTTAGATTCAGCAATTACAGATTTAAATGGTGTTCAATCTGCTGTCTTTAATTTACAGCAGACCACAAATAATCAAAATGTAAGAATTACTAATTTAGAAAATTCATTAGTTTGGTAGAATATGGTTGAAAATAATTAAAAATGGGAGGAAGATGAAATATGCCCACTTATCCTTATCCAATAACAAATGACAAAGTTGGATTTTTAGTTGGTCTACAATCTGCAATTAGCAGTATTAATAGTAATAGAACTGCAATTCCTGGTCATTTTTATTTAACACAAGATGCGCATAGATTATATATTGGTAATAATGATGGTTCGCTTTCAGCGGTTAATGAAGGTGTTATTACTGTTGATAGAGTTGCTAGTTTACCATCGGTTACTGCTGCTAACCAATCATTAGTTACTGGTCAATTTTACTATGCACAAAGTGAAAATGTTTTATGTGTATATTCGGGCCAACGTTGGGTTCAAATTAACCCTGATACATATTTATTAAGAAATACAAATGCTGTTACTGGTACTGTTGATAGTACAAATACTGTTACCATTAAAACAGAAGTAAAAGATACAAATGATGGTGTAAATGTTGCTGAACACTATGGTGTTGGTGTTGGTGATGTGGTATCTGGTCAATTCACTATTGCTGGTGGTAATAATGTAACAGTCGGTTGGAACAGCACCACTAATACTATTACTTTAACAACTCCAGATACTGGTGTTTATGATATTTCTGTAGCAGAAAATAGTACAACTCATAAGCCTGAATTAATCTTAACTGAATATTTAGATAATAATAAAACCACTCCAGTTGGTAGTACAGCTATTCCAATTGTTGGCGACAATCTTGGTTATATTACAACAGCTGTTTCAAATGGTAGTCTTGTTATTTCTGGTAGCGGTTTAAATGTTAATGGTGGTTCAATTAGTGCACAAACTTCTAATAATGGCATTCGTTTTATTGTAGAAGATAGTAAAACTGCTACTATTAACACACCTATTATTACTCAAGGTGTTACTTTAAAAAATGTTGATGGTACAACTACTAATCCAACATATTTTACTCATACTGTTGATAATAGTTCCAATCCTAAAACAGTAACCTCTGTTGCAAATTTAAATGTTTATACTAAAGATGCTGTTGATGCTTTACTTGCTGAAAGTATGCAAGATGCTGAAGGTATGTATTTTTACGGCACTTTAGGTGCTAATGGCACTAAGAGTAGTTTTGATGCATTAGGCTCAGCTACTGATTTGCGCTCAGGCGCTACTTTAAAGATTATTCAAGATGGTTTAAGCCACACTGGTGTTACAATTGAAGGCTTGACCGCAAGTGATGCTATTGAAGCTGGTGATATGATTATTGTTGTTGGTGATGAATATCAAAACACCAATAGTTCAAATGCAACAACTTATTTAGATCCTTCTGCTTCTGGTTATAACCCTGCTTTAATTGGTACTCTTGTACCTTCTACTAGAAGATATATTTATATTCCTTCTGGTAATGATACCGATGTCTATTGGACTCCAAATACTCATATTAATAATGAAAATGAAGCTATTTCTTGGAGTCATAGTAATGGTGAAAATGTTGAGAAAATTGTATTTGCGCAAGCTGCAAATTCTCAAATTACAGTCAGCGGTGCTAATGCAACCTCTGGCGGTGGAGCGGTTCATACTAAGACTTTGACTATTGGTCATAAGAATATGTATGAAGGAAATATTGGAGATACAACTGCTCCAGCTGTTTCTACTTCAACCACTTCTAATGAAAGTAATGGAACACAGTTAGCAACAAAATCTTATACTGCTATTACTGGTTTAACCCTTGAAAATGGCCATGTTACTGGTTATGCAACAACTCAAATTGATTTAAAGCCAAATCGTTTAACGCAAGTTAAATCTGAAGCAACCACAACCGTAGGTTCTAATATTGTTAAATTAACTAACACTTATTATGATGGCCTTGATAGAATTACTCTTACACAAAATGATTGGCAATTATCATCTGATACATTAGCAGTTACTGTATCAGAAGCAGGTAGTACAAATAGTCCTATAAAAACTGCAGATATCCATGTTGACATGGTTTGGGGTTCATTTAGCTAATATTTTCTTCGGACGAAATACATTAAAAATATACAGATGATTTTTAATAAATATAGGCAAGAGAAAATCTTATAAGGGAGAAGAGAGTCTCTTCTCCCTTAATTATTATGATAGAAAGGAGAAATCTTGATGAGCGAAACAAGTGGAATCAAATTCAGACCCGTAATGGGAACTGAAGAGCTCATTAAAAATACTACTTAGTCAAATGGCTATTTTTATATTGCTACTGATTCTGGAAGTATGTATTTAGATGTGGACAATCATCGCATTTCTGTCGGCGGAGTCGCCGGCGGCGGTGGTTCTTCTAGTTTCGTTTGGGCTAATGGCGATGATGAAACAATTGTAAAAGCTAATGAAGATGATGCTGATACTACTTATATCATTGATATCTCCATAATTGATGGCGGTGTTAAGCCAAGACCAGATAGTTTAATTTTAAATGCTGATGGTAGATTTTTTAGAGTTTCTACTGAAGAGTCTGAACAAGAAGGCACAGTTTTAGCAAATTTAATTGCAGTTAGCGGTTCTGGTGGCGGCGGCGGAGCGGTGTCAACGCAAGAAGTATTTATGAGTTATGATAACTCTACAATTGATTCTGGCGCGACATATGTCTATGGACAAAAGACCTATGCGAAATTTAGTGGATATTCAACTATTGACCCGAAAGTTCGTTTTATCTTTACGATTGAACAAAAGGGTAATTTAATCAGTACGCTGCGTAGTGATTTAGTTAATAATAATGATGAATATTTGTTCGATCTTTCACAATTACCAAAAGGTAATAACATTACTTTAACTGTAAGAATTGAATCTGCTAATATGTCAATGGCTCCAACAGATACGAGATTAAGACGTATTTTTGGTGATATTTCAACAGTTGAATTAAAGATTAATAAAGATCCTAATTTTAACGCTACACAAATTAAGAGCGGTGAATCAACCATTTCATTTTCTCCATCTCCTAACACCTTGGCGCAAACCTTACATGTAGTAATTGATGGTAGTGAGTTAGATTTAAATGCTGATACTACAAATAGAAATTATTTAAATTGGACTCCTACTTCTGGAACTCCTGTTTCAATCAATTTACCAGCTTTAGATCACGGTAATCATACTGTTGAAATGTTTGTATCTTCGGTAATCAACGGAGAGACTTTAAGTTCTGAATCAATTTCATATGATTTAGCATGGAAAGATAATGAATCAGCCGTTCCTATTATTTGGTTAGGCGATTATGATAAAACTGTTATTCAATATAATGAATGCATTATTCCATTTATGATTTATAATCCTGTAAATGAAGGCGCTACTGTGCGTAAGAGTAGTGTATATTTATATCATAATGGAACACAAATTCCTACTTCTCCAATTGAAGCACAATATGATGCTATGCAATGGATTAAATGGGATGTAAGCGATTTAGTTGAAGCAGCTCCTGGCGCAGGCAAAGAAAATGTTTTTGCAATTACTTGCGGTAGTACCACTCGTAGAATTTCTATTTGGGTTACTTCAGAAGGTGCAAGAGATTTAAATATTGTATCAGGAGATTTGCTATTAAATTTAACTTCAACAGGTCGTTCAAATCAAGAAAGTAGCAATACAAGAGGTATTTGGTCTTATACCAATAGATATAATACAACTTATAGCACAACATTTACAGACTTTAACTGGTATAATAATGGTTGGTTAAATGATGAAGATGGTAATGGCGCTTATTTATCAATTGCAAATGGGGCTAAGGCTACTATTAATCTTGATACATTTACTTTAAATGGTAATGATAGTTATACTTTTGAAATTCGTTTCAGAGTTAGAAATATTCAAGAATATTCAACATTAATTAAAACCATTCCTTACTATTATGTAAATGAAAACAATAGTTCTTGGACTGTTGAACAAATTGCTGCAAATCATTATACTTATAAGAAAGATGAAGATGGCAATACAATTATGGATAAGGCTTCACCAAAGAACGTAAGTACTACTGGTGGCGTTATCTTTAAATATTTAAATAATCAAGGTTATGGATTCTGTATTGGTACTCAAGAAGCCTATTTCCGCACTCCTGATAGTATTGCTAACGTAAGATATAAAGAAGATGAAATTATCAATTTATCATTTGTAATTCAAAATCACAACTTAATGTCTATTTATTTAAATGGTATTTTAAGTGGTGCTTTAAACTTGGCTTCAACAGCATTATTCCAAATGGATAATGATAAATTTGAAATCACTTCAGAATTCTGTGATGTTGATATTTATAAATTAAGAATTTATAGAGGCGCTTTGGGTATGCCAGAAATTATTCATAACTATATTTCTGATATTCATAGTGTTACTTTATATGACCAAAATCAATTAACTAATGATAATGATGGTACTATTTTAGAATATTCTAAATTATTAGAATATAATGAAAAGTATCCTGATAATCAATCAATGCCTTATGCGGTTTGGGAGATTATTGACAATGGTGCTCCTTTTAACGATCCTAATGATGGTCAGCATGGCGCAGATGATGATAAGCTTCCATACTTTAAAGGCAATGATAGATATTGCAAAATTACTTTTGTAAATCCTTGCTTAGATAGAGCTTTAGAGAAAGGTGAAATTACAGAAGATTTCTATTATACTCATAGTCCTTCATTTGAAGCTATTGGTGCAGGAATTAATGTACAAGGAACTTCTTCTCAAGCATATCCTCGTCGTAACTTTAAGACTAAATTAAAGAGTGCAACGAATTTAGATAAGAATAAGCAAATTATTCCAAACAAGGAAGACTGGAAATGGGTCTATACTAAGGGCTCAAGAGCTGGTCAACAAATTAAAAAGTGGAATATGGATAATGCTAATTGCGCAACCAATAAATTTACTTGGAAGATTGACTATATGGAATCTTCTGGTTCATATAATACTGGTTTCGCAAATTTGGTTGGTAATATGTATAATTACCATCCGTTAAGCACATATCCTGCTTTTGATAATGATGGCACCGGATATCGTACTTCAGTATATGGTTTTCCAGTATTAGTATTCCATAAGCATTCAACAACTGCTGATAAAGCATTAACTGAAGAACAAGAATATCAAGCTTATGAATATATTGGTAGATATAATTTTAACCTTGATAAAAGCTCTAATGAATACTATGGATTTGAACTTGAAAATGAACATCCATATACAAATGATGGTCGTACAATTGCAGAAGTTGCAGAGTGCTGGGAATTAAGAGATAACCAAGGAACTTGGACATCATTTAAATATGCAGATCCTAGCAATCCAGATTTTAATGCCTTAACAAATGAAGGCACTCAAGAGTTTAATAAGCACTTTGAAGTTAGATATAATTGCGAAGGTGACCAAGTTGAATATGCTCAAGGTGTTGCGACTGCAGCAGAGCTCGGTTATAAGGACACTACAGCTATTAAAATGGCTGATGGATCTACAAGAGATTTATCTACTCAAGCCAACAAGAATGAATATTTAAAAGAAAAATATAGCAATTTAAAGGCTTTGTTCGATTGGCTTGCTTCAACAGACACTACAAATGTTCCTGAAACAGACACTGGTGTTCCATTAGCTGAACCAGCAACATTTAATAATACTGTTTACTATATGGTAGAAACCGTGCGTGAAAATGGACAAGATGTTGCTTATTATGTAGATGCTGAAGGTAATCAATTAGTAAAAGTATCTGACGTGGTTGATGTTGACGCCAATAAATTCTATGTATATATGTAGAATGATGAAAATATTATGACTAGAGCAATCGCCGCAAATAACTATACTGGTACTAAGAGAGCTAAAGATGACACATTAATTACTTATAATACTGATTGCGCCGGATATCGCTTAAAGAAATTCATTAAAGAATTTAATGACCATTTAGATTTAGAATATTGTTTAATTTACTTTATTATGACTGAGTTATTATTATGTTATGACTCTCGTGGTAAAAACATGATGATTGCAACTTGGGGTCCTAATAAAGTTGGTGGAAATTATATTTGGTTCCCAATTTTTTACGATATTGATACGCAATTAGGCTTAAATAATATTGGTGCTGTTCTGTGGGATTATGATACGGACGCATCTATGCAAGGCACTTTTTCAACAGCTAATAGCGTTTTATGGCAGAATTTCTTTGCTGGATTTAGACGCGAAATTGAAGAGAAATATCGTGCTTTAAGAAAGGCTTCTCGTTTAACTGAGACTACTATTGAAGGCGCATATTTATGTGATCCTGATGTATTTACTACGTCTTATGCAATGAGAGGTGTTCGTCCAGTTATTGCAATTGGACTTGATGAATGGTATAAATATATTGCGCCAGGTATTAATAAATCAACTTGGTACACTGGTACTGATCGTCGTTTTGGTTATTATGTAAGCTCCTTTGAACAAGGACAGCAAAAGACCACAGACGCTTCTTATGTTTATACTTGCCAAGGTGATAGAAAGTTATCTCGTGAATTGTTTATTCGTAATAGATTGAACTATGTTGACTCTTGGTGGTTAGCTGGTGCTTATGATTCAACTTCTTCTGGATATAAAACAGAAATCATGATTCGTGCAAACGCTAATGATACTTCTACTTCAGATACTTATTTGGATCAAAGCAAAGTTGCTAATAATGTACCTGGCTATCAGAGAGTACAATATCCAGAAAAATTCTATGATGCAATTCCAGAGTTTACTATCACACCATTCTTATCACAATATGTAACAGTATTCTATGATGAAGACCCATTAACACCAACAATTAAATATGATGGTATTAATCCGGTTCTTACTCATACAACTCCTGCTGTTGCAAATGGATATAAAGCAATTTATCCATATAATGAACAATTAACTTATATCCCTGGCGGAGATTATGTTTCTGATTTAGGTGATTTAAGTCTAAAATATCCTTCTCACTTTAAATTAAACACTGGTAAAAGATTAACACAACTGTTAATTGGTAGTGATGCACCTGATTATGCTAATGGTATCATTGGTAAAGAATCTGGTACTTTTGACTTAAATGATGCGGCAACCGGTACTAACAAGAAAGGTCTACTACAAAAGATCGTTTTAACTGGCCTGACCGCACTTGCAGAAGGACAAAATGTATCTGGTTCAGAAAAGTTAAGAGAATTTAGAGCATTAAATACTCAAATTCCTTCAGTTACTTTTGCTGAGGGCGCTCCATTAGATACAGTTCATTTACCAAAATCTATTGCTGCAGTTAATATTGTTCATGCAAAGAACTTAAATAATATTTTAACTGATTATCCAACAGTAATGGAAGCTGATGCTGAAGAAGGATATAAATATGTTGATCATGACGAATATAAGGGTTTATATATCGAAAGATTAACAGATTATAAAGCATCTGATGAAAATTATGCTACAGAAGGCATTTCTCAAGTAGCAACTATTAATTTAACTGACGTTAAATTGGGTTATGATTCTTACACTTTATTAAAGAATGCTGTTGATATTAGAGAGAGATTTAGACCTACTGGATTCTTAGCTTTAAATTTCGAAGATGTTGAATGGACTCCTTATAAAGTCATTGAAACAGATACTCCATATGATTCAACCAAAACTTTCTATCGACTAACTGATCATAGCACTTTTGTTGAATATGACAGAGCAACTCATAGTGCAGATAATTGGAATTTATTAAAATTAAATAAAAAGATCTTTATTTATGAGCCAACCGAAAAAGAAAGTTTAATTCAAGATATTAATTTACTTAAATTAATGGTTGAAGACTATAAAACTGCAACTAATGTTGCTTCTAACCATTACCGCAATACGCGTGGATTAGAAACAAAGACTTATCCAAATATTACTGGTACTATTTATATTAGTAATGCTAGTGGTACAGCTATCCCAGAAGACGATCCTATTAATGGATATGGCATTGAACAATTTAAGCAATATTATCCAAATTTAACAATTTATGCAGCCAATGTAGTTGAATCTTATATTGTTAAATATATATATCGTATGGAAGATGGCCATGAGCAACAAATTGATTTAAAGAGATATAATAAGAGTATTACTCATCCAAATAGTATTACTACTGAAAAATTCATTAGAAATAACTATGATTTTAATGGTTGGTGCTTAGAAGATCCTCTTATTAATCCAAATGCTGAAGTTGTATTAGTTTATAATCCTACTGAAGAAACATATACGACAACTGAAACTTGGGATAATTTAACATTTGATGCTCAACACGATACTTATGTTTTATATGCTAAATATACTGAAACATATTATAATATTACATTCCATATGGGAGATTTACCAAATGAGGTAATTCCTTGTCAATATAGCCACTTTGTAACGGTTCCTGTAACAGTACCTTATAAGAGTGAAGCTAACTTACCTGATAATAAAAAATATGCTTTCTTAGGATTTGCTAAATCTGCAACAGCCTCAACCGCTTTAAATATGAGTGAAGAGGTTGTAATTAAAGAAATGGATTATTATCCAATCTTTAAAGAAGTAGATGTTCACAGTAATCCTTTAGATGATAAATATTTAGCATTTATTGGTCCAGATCCATTTGATGACAGAGATAATAATACTGTATATGGTTTCCATATTGGATTAAATACTGCTTATACGCTTCAAGGTAAGATTACTTTGCCGACTACACATACTGTAAATGGTGTAACCTATCCAGTTTGTGGTATTCAGTCTAGCGCTAGCTCAGTAACCTCCAATGGTTTCTCTCATGATAATGATGGAAAGAATAAAATTACTCATATCTATTGGGACGATCCAGAAAATGCTCAGGTTTATACAATTGACCAAAACGCCTTTAGAGGCTGTAGAGAATTAAAATATCTTGAAGTACCGCCAAGTGTACATACTTTAGGTATTGGTTGCTTTGTTCAAAGTAGTTGCAATATTTGTTCACAATTACAAAATATTAAGAGAATTTATCAAGGTGCTTTCTCAAGTCTTGTGGCTCCAGTAACATCTATTCATATTTCTTCTACTACTATTGAAATTCAAGGCGGCGCATTCAATTATATGAGTAGTTTAACTGATTTGACTTTGGGCGCTCCAAACGATCCTACCAAAGTTACTGGTATTACATCATATATCGTGCAAAGCGATACTGGTAATCTTACTTGTACGGTTTATACTGATAATCCAGATGATCCTCAATGGCCAATTGCTTTCCAATATGCAAATTATCTTAATATTATCGCAGTTTAATAAGGAGGTTTAATTATGACTCGTACAGTAATGTATCGTTACATAGGAACAAATGGGATCATTGAATCTCCTGTTCATTTAGAAGATATTTATTTTGTCCGTTTCATTAAGCTGATTGCCGATGATAATAAAGTTCTTACCAACGGCAAACAGCGTTTACAAGTTGTACGGACCACTGAAGAAGAAGAAGGTCAATGGAAAGAGGTTAAGGCCTGAGAAATCAGGCCAAAACCTTTTTGCTTGATTTACTGATTTTTCAAAACACATAGGAAGAAAATATTACTGGAAGGGAAGCCGCAGGTTTCCCTTCCTTTTACTAAAAAATTTATAGAAAGGATGACCGAATAGATGATTACTGTTCAGAATGATGCTAATAGTAGCAAATATTCAGCACTATTCCAAGAGGCTTTTGATTTTCTGAGAGAAAATTATTCTTTATTTGAGTCTACAGATCAAGACCGCTATAATCAAATTGATGCTTATATTGCTAGCAAAGATGCTGCTGTAGCTGGTACTGATGCTGAAGCTCGTTTTACTTCTGTGCAAGAATACTTTTCTCACTTAAAAGACATCTATGATTTAGGTGGCAAGAAATTTTTAATGCTGCCTCTTGATGAGCCGGTGTTTGAAATTGATGCTAATAAGCGTGAAATCACTGTTCCTTCTGAATTTAAGAAGAATGGTATCAGCGTTCAAGGCGATGAAATTGCTGAAAGTTTAATTTTCAAAATCAATCGTTTCTTCGACTATTCTGACTTAAATGAAATGGTTTGCCAAATTCAATGGCAAAATGCTGATAAAGAAGAAGGTATTTCTAACGCTTTTGTTGTTGATGCTTCTAGAAGTGCAGATTATTTATATATTATGTGGCCTTTAACCGAAGAGATTACCAAGGCTGCTGGTACTATTAAGTTCTCCGTTCGTTTTTATAAAGTAAGTGGTAGTGAATTAGTATATAGCTTCAGCACAAAGATTGCTCAAGCAACAATCAACCAAGGCCATGATTATCCTGTAGAAAGCTGGACTGGCGCAATTGATGATGCTTCTAGATCTTTCATGAATTCTATTGCAAATAGTAAGAATACCGCTGCTGATGAAGCTAATACTCCTTATTTCATCTTAGACCTTGATAGTTTAAGCCCTGGCGCAACCGCCGGTACCGAGAACGCAGATTTCAATGATGGTACTGTTCTTGAAGCTTATATTGATGCTGTTGATAATCCAAATCAACTGTTAAAAGTTCAAGCTGCAACAACTGATACTGGTATTATTGGATATGAATGGATGTATGCGGATGAACATCCAAAGACAATTGAGCAATTCGGCGGACCTAAGAATTATTATCTTGTTCCACAAATTGTATATGCACCTACTGCCGATGGAGTAAATCCAGTTGCAAATAAGATTTATTATAAAGAAGATGCTTCTTCTTCTACTGGTTACTCTCAAGTTGATTTTAATGAAGCAAAACAAAATGGTATTGCCGTTTATGAAAAATATAGCACTGTTACAGTTAGCAGCGGACAAGAGGGTAGAGGCACTTTTGCTGATACTCCAGAACCACTTCAACATGTTGTTGGTTTATATCATGCTAATGCTATTAATAATAAAGGCGATAATAGTTCAAGAAAAGAATCTTTATATATCAGCTTCCCATCACCAAAGGTTTTGGATTTTGCTGAAAATGGAGATCTTGAACCCAACTATTTCTTAAATGCTTCTACTCAAGATGGCGCTATTGCCGTTATTCCTGTAATTGATGAGCATGGTGCTAAAGCAACTTATAATTGGTGCTATTCTGCTACCAGACTTGGTCCATTCCAACCAATCTTTGGTTCTACATCTAATTTAACAGCAGAAGAGCAAAGTGCTTATAATGTTACAAATATTGCTTTAAGTTCTACTGATGGTTTAGTCGCTAATGCTGATGGTAGTGAATTATCTATTAGCAATAAGCCTGGTTACTATAAGGTTATTGTAACCTCTACTCGTAACTATGATACTATTAAGAAAGAATCTTCTATTTGCAAAGTCACTAATGCTTTGCAAGCTCCTTCTATTACTTCTCCAACAGAAGATGTAACAATGTCCAGCTTATATGGTCCTGTTACATTTGAAATTGAAGTTGCTAATATGGGTGGTGATTTAGCAAGCGAAGGTTTAACTTATCAATGGTTTGCTTGGCTGGATGGTGAACCTACTGCTATTCCAAATCAAACTAATGCAACATATACTGTTCCTCTAAGAGATGTTGGAGCATACTACTGTGAAGTTACTAACCATATGGGTGACTTTACTGCTGTTAAGAAATCTCCTACATTCAACGTATATGCTTATGAAGAGCACCATGATGATGATGAACCTCCAGTAGTTCCTACTCCTTCTTTTAATCTTGCCGCTGCAGCAATCTCCGGCGTAACACCAGAAGATACTGCAATTAGTTTAGCAAATAATGTTTTAACCATTAATGCTGATATTGATTTAATTGAAGAAGAAGAAGGACATAAGTATCTTGCATTAGATTTAAAGATTGCCGATGATGCTATTACAAACTATAGCTTTGATGGTAATGCATTAACCGCAAGTGATGTAAGTGCGGCAAGCGCAGCAGGTTTGGGCCAAGGACATTATGTCTATAGACCAGCTGTTGATACTTTAGTAACCGATACACCTATTGTAATTCGTAGACTTAATACAAACGATAGCGTAACTATTACAGTT